>JGI24023J19991_10000504_pt1 | contig 30198 bp, 31 predicted proteins | sample Cruoilmetagenom1_FD_19991 | JGI IMG/M metagenome (IMG submission 19991) | reverse complement strand
ATCCTGATATTAATCGCGGAAGCGAACGACATCACGTCCCTTTGATGAATAATAAGATACTGGCTTCAGGTCGACTTTTATGTGACCTATTGGTGATTAATGTGTGATTATTTAACGCACACCCACCGTACTGTTAAGCTGAATTAATTTTCGTAGTCAGCAGGCATCGATAAAAAAGCAATATTTAACATTCGGGACAATGACTTCCTAATTCCACCTGATTAAAAAGACGTAACTCTACCTGTGAAATTTTACATTCAGATGAATAGCACCTACCTCAACAAAAAGGGCGTGACAACCCATCACTACAATGCAGCGACTACTCAAAGCCGGCACAACGGTCACTATGCACCAGCCCTTAACGATAACATTTACTGTAGCGAGATAGCTTCGCACCGACAACGGCTCACGGCTTAAACAAGCGCCATACCACTCCATGCTATATGAGTAAGAACCTTAGGATGCACCATCCACTCACAAACCCAGGCTTTAGCAGAGCAGATAACCTGACCCGTAGTAGACCGCCACTTCTTCGATACTCGGCCTACCCGGCTTCCCCGGCCTGACTTGCCTGTTGGTTATCGCCTCAATTTTCTCCTTGAATTCAGGGCGACCATATATCAGCTCTTGATTCAATGCTTCCCTGATATCCTGCAACACAGCGTTTGTCAGTGGATGATTAAATAACTCGCGATAGACCGCCTGACAATCATCGATCGCTGCCGCCAGATTTCTGTAACCTGGATGTGCCTCAATAAAATCATGCTGCGATTGTTGCGCATTAAACAGGTAACTACTCCATCGGTAGTCTTCGGGATGCTCTACCAGGCTGGCGCGAACCGGATTCAATTCAATATAACGCATGCAATTGAGTAAATACTGATCGCTATCCACCAGACTGGATTTATAACGACCGTCCCACAATGTACCGCTGAGATGATAGGTTTTATTGATGTACGTAACAAAACGCTGACCCAGCGCCTGCATCATGTGTGAAACGCCGAAGTCCTGCATGGGCGTCACGAGCAAGTGGACATGATTGGTCATTAACGCATAGGCATGTATGCGACAATCATATCTTTCTGCCGCCGTTTTTAAATCGTTTAGATAACGTTGATAGTCTGCTGAACGGTAGAAGCAGGGTTCCTGATTTTTTCCGCGCTGAATAACATGCTGCGGAACCCCGATAAGATTAAAGCGTGGTTTTCTTGGCATTATTCACCTCCGTATGAATCTAGCCTTTAGCGACAATATTAAATCATATATCCTCGATGAATTGTAATAAAATAATTATGCTCTGACCCGAATAACACTTACTTAAGACGGCTTATGCTTTTTTCAGTCATTGCGAGGCCAAAGTGCCATTCTTTGGAAAGATCAATAAACGGTAACGAAGCAATCCCTGTGAAGCGGAGTATATAAGCTAGAGATTGCCACGCTATCGACCATCGTTTACTCTTTAATGAACGACCCATTGGACCGCTTTATATTGTTATAAGGAACGGCCCTTTGCCTCGCAATGAAGAAATAGGGCTATTTTATTACTTAAGATAAGTGCCATTCCGCTCCGACCCACTTTAAAAAAACTTACCAACTCAATATAAAATGAATACCATAGGTATTGGATTCATTCTGCGGTACGAAGTTGCCACTAGCATCATTAGCCTGATCCAGCTTCCATTGTTTTGCAAAAGGTTCAATGGTCAGGAAATAAGATGAACTGATCTTTACCATGACAGGCAGGCTCACCTGATAACCCCATGTCTCATCGATATCGATGTTATTACTGACTGTTGTGTTTTTAACATTGACTTGTGGATTGATCATACGACGCGCTTGCAGACTGAGGGCCACATCCAAATTCGGACGCCTGTAAAAATGATAGTTGGCCCCCAACAATCCATAAAACCAGGTGAAACGTTGCAGCTGTCCTTCTACTGGCGAATTGTCGGGTAAGCGGGCCGCATTGATATCGCGACGCCAATAGCGATAACCGACACCTCCATACATTTCCAACTCACGATTTATATAACCACCCACGCGGTAATTCAGATCAACCAATTCTGTTTCGGTTTCGGTATTGATAAGCCCTAAATAATTACCCGGGGTATCCTGAGCCTGGCCGACGTAGTCCGCCGTACCGTTATAATAATGGATGACCATCTCGCCATACAGGCGTTCCTGNTGTCCTTTAAAAGAAACATAAACACCTGGCAATGTACCTTCCTCGGTATGAGTCTCGGCGCCCACAGGTTGTTCTTCATAATTAATGTCCGCCATACTCAGGCCGATCTTCATACTGATGCCACGATTTTGCTGCTGATCCAAAGCGGCCGCCGGCGTAGCGATGATGAAAAGGATTGATAAAATGATAAACGAGTGGTTATTCGCGTGCCTACGAGTCAATAGAGTTTCCATACGATGACAGCTCTCATGTAAAAATAATGATTGAATTTAATATCTGACGATTAAATTTTTATTTCTATAAATAGTTTAATAGTTATTACTCGTATTTTCATTGATTATTACGGCAAAAAAAAGGGGGGGTAGTCGGCATTAAAACCCGCCCCCCTTTTCTGATCGNTTGATTACATCCAGCCGTAGGAACAACTCGTTCTGCATGCCCTGGCGCTCAACATCCACGCATCGCTGGCAACTAGTTTCGACCTGCGAGCACGCCTCCATCCACATCCCAGATGGCGCCCGTAACCCAACTGGCCTCGTCACCCAGCAGAAAATTGATAACATTAGCAACATCCTCTGCTGTACCAATGCGCCCCATGGGATGAAAACCATCAAAGCCCGCCATCACTTCATCCATGTCCGCAGGGTCTATAAACGATTCATAAATGGGTGTTTTTACCACCGCAGGGGACACCGCATTGACGCGGATATTTTTGTCTGACAATTCCATGGCCATGTGCTGGGTCAGTGCATGCAGGCCAGCTTTAGCCATAGAGTATGCAGATGACGGTGTCGCCTTGATGGCCTGTTGCGCCCACATAGAGCCGATATGCACGATTGAACCACCGCCATGCGACAACATGTTTCTGGCAACCGCCTGTGAAATAAAGAATGCGGCACGATTCAGATTCATATAAGTATCATAATCATCGTACTGGTGCTCAAGGAAGGCAGTTGGCTTGAAATGGCCGGCCGCATTGACAAAATACTTGATGTGATGTTTTTGCTTGTTTACAAAATCAATCACGCGCTCCATATCGCCCGCCTGATCGAGTTCAGCCTGACAGGTTTCAACATGGCCGCTTTGTGACAGTAATTCACTCGCCGTTCGCAGCTTGGCTTCAGAACTACCGACAATCAGGGTATCCACTCCATGCTCATGCAAACGTTTTGCTGTGGCCAGACCGATACCGCTTGAACCGCCCACGATCAGGGCCAAAGTGTGTTTTATAGTGTCCATCAGCTTACCTCCAGGGTATAGTTAAAAAGTATGGACGCATAGTAATTAAGCGTATACCCTTTTGAAAAGTATGAACAAATCGGTACACTAGGTACATTTCGGTACATATTTATGAAAACACAGGAATATAAATTTTCGAGAAAATCTGCACCGGAGCGCAGTGCACGCATGGTAGAAACTATCTATGGCTGCAAATGGTCATTGACGGTCTATCAATTGCTTGCCAACGGGATTAACCGACCCGGGGAAATGGTGCGTAGCGTAGAAGGCCTAAGCACCAAGGTATTGAATGAATGCCTGCGAAAAAATCTCAACTTCGGCATATTGGAACGACACCACTTTAACGAAGTGCCGCCCCGCGTGGAATACAGCATCACCCCTTTTGGCCATCGCTTCGTCAGGATTCTGGATGAACTTGAAAAGCTCCAACTTGAAATTGAAGATAACGTATAAATAGCCAAGGCCATTCAGGATTTATCTAACACGCCTCTCAACTCACCCTTTAGACTGATCGATAAAAGCGCGAAAAGAGGCAACATATGCCCCTTTTTCAACAGTATCCTGACCAATGTCCGCAAAGACTTGCTCGGGCATCCCTTGAACCCCAGGCCAGTCGCTATCGTGTTGTATAAACGCTGAATGGCAACAATACCGACTATATCTTCTACCGTTTGCTCACTCCAGCCGGCATCCAGTACAAGCTGGATATGATTGGCAGTAATTGCCCTGGCATCCTTATCGACCTTGAGAGCAAAGGCCACGGCGGCTTGAAATTTTTCACTCTCTAATAAAGTCGGGGGACACCCCAGGGCATTGACCACGCCCGCTCGAATCCCGCTGCAAAATTCGGAACGATTTTCCTTGCTGATTTCCTTCGCGATCATTTCCGCTTCCATCCAACTGAGCTCAGATAAATTACGGGTCACCTGATCGAAAAATGCCACGATCGGCATATAACGCTCGCTGTCGCGCAACAGGAACATCAACAGATTGTGGTCCAGGTTCTTGGTGTAGCTTAAATAAGACATGGCAGCTCCTCTGGCATGATGACAACACTGTCGCATGACAGATAATTCATGCTAGCTGATGCATACAAACAAATAAATTACGCAAATATGAAAGGATAGCTTGCATCAACGCACAGAAACTNGAAGTGAGGTTGAATACCCCGGTCTATCTGAAACACAGAAAAAATACTAACGGGATATGAGCTTATACCCCCCCTCTGTCGATCTAAGGTTTTAGGAGTTTTCGCCTTTCCTCGTTTCTCTTAATCCTGTTCTGGTCTCGTATTTTTTTGTACTTGATTTTAATCATCTGATTTTGCCTGGATATATCAGTCATTCTTTTTACCAACTCCTGCTGCTTTGCAGGAGAATTAACATCAGGGGCAAGAAACATTGAATTATAGAAGACCTGCTCACTGTTAATTGCATGTAATTCGTCTTGCTGCTGCCATTTAAGCTTGAAATCCTCACGTTTATTACTCATCTCCCATTCACGTAATTTTGTACCACGGGAAAACTCTACAAGCTGTCGCTGGTTACTCTCATACAGTTTCTCCACCTCGACTTGTTCTCTTTCGTTCCAGTGTTGCTCTATACTGGTTAATTTACCCCCTATCGGCTTGGCAAGGATAGGCACATGTTTTTTCAATAAACCTAACACCCTGGCTTTGTCGAGTGCCTTTTGATCTCGCTCGCTCATCTTTTTGTGTTTATTGTTTTCATTTTCCATCGCTTCGTTATGTTCATCCATGGCAGCCTGTTTTTTTATCTCATAAACTTTATCTACATGCGCTTTCATATCCGCCCTGAATTTTTTTATCGCTTCTTCCTCACTCGCTTTTTTGGGGTCGAACATTAACTGGCTGACATTTTGCTGCATTATGACCTCGGCGTCGGCAATTTTCATATCGCGCTGCGCTTTCAGGTCTACCTTTTGCATACGATAAGCAGTATCCAGGTCACGTACTAGTTCCTGGTATTCTTTCTTAAGCCCACGAACATAACCGCGAAACTCAGACAACGCAGCCTGGTTTTGCCTGTTACGTTCGTTTTTTTGCTGCTGGCGCTGCTGCTGAGCTTCATGCCTTTCTGCCCTGAGCGCCTTGTCATCTGCTGCAAGTGCAATGAAATGTGGCGTACCTAGCAGTATCATCAATGATCCAACCATCATCATTTTCATAACCCTTCCTCCTAAATCCAAGACCAACCATCCGACCGTAAATATTTGCGCTTTCACTTTCTGTCGAGCAAAAAAAACCCGCCACATGGACGGGTTATAAACAGAAGCAACATCTTTATTATTTTTCTTTTCTTTTCTTACTGAGACCCAGACCAATCAGGCCTAAACCCAGCAACGCCAATGTCGCAGGCTCAGACACGGCAACCGGTGTCGAGGCATTGGCAAAATCCCAGTCAGCTTCCAGGTAGACAACCGGGTTGCTGACATTAAATTCCTCTACAAAAAGACTGCGGCCACCGTCGAAATCCTCGACAAGCAAATTACTGATAGAACCAATATTAACCGGTTCAATATAAAACTCGATACCGTCAAAAGCACCCATATTGAACCAGAATGTGGTGTAGGTTGGATCAGTCACATCGACTTCTGTAAAGGTAAACGAACCCAGCGTAATCGAGAAAGACCAACCGGCCAGTCCGTTAATGGCATGATCTTCATTTGCACTGACACCTGCTATCAATGCATCATCATATATGGCTGATCCACTGATACTGTCACCATTCATCAATCCAAATGGGTTCGTACCGCCATTATCCAGCGTTACTGTGCCGCTAAAGTCTGTTGATACCAATATTGCGTGTGCGGGTGTGGCAACAAGGCCCGCAAGCAACATGGCTGAACTCAAGCATCTGACAAATTTGTTCATAATCCTGGCTCCACTATCTTTTTCTATTATTTAAGAAGTTAAGGATGATAAAGCAACTACTATGCCAGCCGTTGTTTTGTTTTTATTTTTAGACAGTTAGGAAAAATACAGAATACACGCGAGACAAAACTGTAAAATTTACTGACAACATTGTTACCCTATGGGCCTGTAAACCAGTGAACCCTTTATAGGAAAGAGAAAGCCTGGACATCGACTTTCTCCAGATGGTCAGACAAGGCATCAACGCCATACATTTGGATTATAAACACTTCCCAATTGGATAAATGACCAGAACGCCCTCAATTTTTCGGACCTGGCCTAGTTATCATTAGAATGGAATCAGGATGCAAACTCAGTGAGAAATACCGGGTAAGCTTTGTGAGGATATACACTTGCGGACTGGCAAGAGGAAGGCAATATGCCCCCTTGCCAATACTAGACATGACGTTTTTTCAAGCGGCGCTGTCGCTTGCGGATCAGTTGCTTTGCCCATAACCAGACACCCGATAACGCCAAAAAAATCAACAGAACCGCAGCAGCATCCATCAGCAGCGGACCCCAATTGCCGAACAGGCGACCGCTGTGCAAGTCCAGTACAACTCTTTCCAGGGGTAATTCGTTACTGCGATACTGGCGCCCTATTTCTTCTTTTAAAGTCACGGGCACATCTGTCTGTACTGACCAGCCGACATCAACCGCCTGCTTCTCTTCATGCCATTGCAAAAAATCACGATCGGTCAAATAATATCCATGCGCTGCCTGGATAACGATTGCCCCATCGGCCAGGAGACCCAGTTTCTGCATGCCGGACGGTACGCCCTGGACTCCGCCCAGGCGTTCTATCACCTCCCCTTCACGGGTGACCAACACTATCTTTCCAGCCACGGCCACAGCAATAAAATGCGGGAAGGATAACGCACCCACGGGTGGCACAGAGTAATCCCCATCAATACGCCTGGCATCCAAAAAAAGACTGTCATCGACATGCGTGAGCCACTGACTACCCAGTTGATAGGCTTTCTGTACTTGCGGTGCATCGATACCATACCAGCCAAGCAACCATTCTGACTCGACAAAACTGGAATCCAGTTTCAGACGTTCTGTATGGTTAAGCACAATGCCNGTGACTGCAAGGATCAGCACAAACACCGCNGCTATCAAGCCGANATAACGATGCCATATATAAAGTGATTTGAATTTTCTGTGCGTGGCTTTGTTTGTCATTCTTTATTCTTTACCTGGCTATCCAGATACAAGGCAAGCCGCGATAATTTTCGCAATGCACGCACCGACAGGGTTGCTCCCGATATACCATCAATGGTTTTGTCCAGGTGCCGCTCAGAATTGATACTCGCGCCCTTGAACTGATCAGTAAAAAAGCCATGACGCACTTCCCAGCCACGACTCTCCCTGAACACCAGAACCTTGACGCGTTCTATCCGTCCCTGATTGATGACAACCCCTGTAGTTATCGGTTTATCCTTACCTATTTCCTCCAGAATCCAGGCAGTTCGTTGCTCTTTTTTCCAATAGCGAATCCTTAAAACACTGGGCTTGTGACCCAGAATTTTTTCGACCACCGGCCTTACATCGGTTGTTAACCAGATGACTCTGGCCTTGGGAATATTATTTTCAAAACTGTCTTGCAGGAATGCATCAGGTTCCTGGTAAACACCGCGCGCATGGACGTGACTACTCATCAGGATGATAAACAACAGCTTTGAAAAAAATATTAAACGCATTAACTTTCTCACACGCAAAAAGAGGGGAGACAATCCCCCCTCTTCAAGCTTTATTCAGGCATTAGAACTGATAACCGACGCCGAGATTAAATCCATCGTCATCTGTTGCACCGCTCTGACGTTGCACATCAAACTTCAGCACGACATTTTCATGTGGCCAGAAATTAACACCGAAATCGGTCTGTTTTTTCTCGGTGGCTGCCGCATCACCCGCATTATTATCCCATTTATTATAACGGGCAAATACACCCCACTTGGGACTGATGCGGTAAGATGGCTCAACATACCAACCTGTCTGCTCGTCACGTCCTACCGCCTTTGCTCCTTCACCATCCAGATCCCAACGGGCATACAAGGCACGTACACCGAATGGTCCCTTGCGGTAAACAGCATGGGTTTCGATCAGGTTAGCACTGGATTCTGTTCCTGCTGCACCCGTACCCTGGGTTAAATCCGCCTGGTGTTGCACAGTGGCAGCCAGTTCCAGTCCCGGAATACCTGTCCATTTAATCCTGCCGGTAATCGCGCCGTTGTTTGCTGTCGCATTGGCGACCTTCTGCCGACCATTGCGGATCTTATAGGCATTAGCTCCCGTTGTCGGTGTCTCCAAGCCTGACGTGTAGGCAACGTCATAACTGAAGCCCACCCCTATCTGACCACTGGCAGCAATACCGCCTTCCCACCATGTTGCGGGTATTATATCTTTTTCGACAGGATTACGCTCTACCCCGTAAAAGGTATCGGGTTCATGTGTTTCGTTGATGATACCGACCGGCATCAGGAACAAACCTGCCTTGGCCGCGTGCTGGTCATTAAGATCCATTTCTACATAAGCTTGCTCCAGCTCTACCTCACCTTCCTGACCATCGCCAGCAACGGAATGCTCTAACTCGAGTTCGGAGAAGAAGCGGATCTGATCATTGAATTCATGACCGAAAAACAATACAAATCGGTGAAAATCAATCTCGTTGTCTTTACCATCTCTGCTATTAAAGTGCAGCTCACCATAACCACCGATGGATGACTCACCTTTACTGGCACTACTGTCAGCGCTTTTAGCAGTCATCTGCTCAGCCATGGTCGCACTGATCTCCTGCTTTTCACTGAGCTGCTCGTTTTCTTTTTTCAGTTGCTCGATCTGTTTTTGCTGCTCCTGCATTTTCTCCCACATCTCTTCCAGAGTAGGTGCGGCATAACTGACATTGGCAGAGGCCATGGCACATAACATGACCAGATTTTTCTTAAACAGGGACTTCATTTTAGTCGATCTCCAGATTTGATTTAAAGAACAATAATTCATGAATTGCTTATGGCCGAAGTATTCCATAACAGTAATGCAAATGCAAATCATTATCATTTAGAGTTGTAGTAAATGCATAGATAACCTATAAGCAGTTGATTTTATTAATTTACACTTAATGGCGTAGGAAACAGAAAATCTTAATTAGTATGCATAAGAGAGGGATGACTAACTCATTTAGTCCTGACAGCGGAATGATTCGGCCTGAATTCTGTCTGATATTCCAGCAGTGACACAAGCCTGCCCACCTTTCACCCCCAAGCTCAATAATGGGCTCGTTAGCCAGCCCAGTGAACTGGTGGTATTATGCATTCAATAGTGATTTTACGGAGGTCGAAATGTCCCAAGCACAAGCAGCATTAGCAGAAAACGCTTTTAATACCTTATTAACTGATAACGATGTCAACCTGACACCATTAGCCCAGGAGAAGATGATTGCCTTGTTCAGCGATGCTGATGATGACATCGAGGCCATCAGGATTTATGTTTCCGGTGGTGGCTGTGGCGGTATGTCTTATGGCATGACCTTTACCGATGCGAAATCCGACTTTGATACCGTGAGGGATTATGGTTCATTCAAGGTGTATGTCGATTCAGTCGCCCTGGGATACCTGAGAGGTGTTGAGGTCGATTATGTCGAGAAACCCACTGGTGCCAGTTTCGTATTCAATAATGTCTTTGCTGCAACCGGTGGCAGCGGCGCCTGTGGCGGCTGCGGTTCTTCCGGGGGTGGCTGCGCCTGATTGCTGTCGTTTTAGTTTGTTACAGTGACAAACGATACACGGGCAAACCCTACGCGCCCGTGTATCGTATTAATCTCTCCACATAGTAGTTATCGCCTTGGTCCCTATATCAAGGCTGCCGAAAAACTGAATACCCATGTTATTGTCGCCTCACAAGGCGAACACTCTCTTGTCAGTGCTGCTGCCAGCGGTATTCATGTCGATTTCAAACAAAGCGACGTACCTCAGCAAATCATCGCGTCCCTGCACGGCCAAAACATCAGAGCGGTGATCGGCACGGATGATCTCACTGTTGAAATGGCAGCCAGGGTAGCACAAGCCTTGGGGCTCAGACATAACGACCTGATCGCCAGCCGTTATACACAACGCAAGGACCTGGCGAGAAAATGCCTTGCCAGTTCACCTGTCAAGGTGCCTGCATTTGAAAAACACACGCTGACAGCCTTGATCGAGAATCCGACTATTGGCATGGCCTATCCCTGCGTTATTAAACCGCTGGCATTATCAGGCAGCCGCGGCGTGATTCGAATCAATAATACTCAAGGCCTGCTGGCCGCCTGCGTTCGCTTACAAGCCATGCTCATGCATGCAACGATGAATGACGAAGAACGTCAATACGTCCTGGTGGAAGCCTATATTCCCGGTTATGAATATGCCTTTGAAGGNTTGCTGGATAACGGTCACCTGCAAATGCTGGCCTTGTTCGACAAACCGGATTTGATGGAAGGCCCCTACTTTGAGGANACCTACTACATCACACCATCACGACTGGACGATCACACNCAAAATAAAATTACGCTCGCGGTTGAACAGGCTTGTGAGGCCTATGGCTTACGTGAAGGACCCGTGCACGCAGAAGTCCGAATTCATGATGGCCAGGTCTGGTTCATGGAAATGGCATCACGAACCATAGGGGGGCAATGCGCACAATTACTGAAGTACGCGACCGGCTTGTCTCTTGAAGAAATCGTTATACAACAGGCCGCGGGCTTTGGTGTAAAGGTCAACGAGGCACAAAACGCGGCCGGAGTTTTAATGATACCGATCAAGAAGCATGGCTTACTCAGGCGTGTAGAAGGCATCCTTGAAGCATCGAAAACTGAATACATTGAAGATATTGAAATCAGCATACAAGAAGGATATGAGCTTATTCCCCTACCCGAAGGCGATAGTTACCTTGGATTTATTTTTGCCCGGGCGCCATCAGCAGAGCTGGCGGAAAAAGCATTACGCAAGGCCTATAGTATGCTGACCATTGTTACTTTACCTTTACTGCATACCACCCAGATATGAAATAGCGCTGGCTGCCTATTTACCTGCACGTACCAGGCCACCCAAACCTGCACTTTCCAATGCTGCATTTAAATATTTACGAATTGCCCCGGCACTACTGAACTGCAACGCACGCGTCAGCATCTGGCGGGCATCTCGCTGACTAAAGCTGCGGATAACCCATTTGATTTTTGGCAAACCGGCCACCGTCATACTTAAATTATCCACTCCCATGCCCAGCAACAGAATGGCTGCTGCCGGATCGCCTGCGATCTCGCCACAGACGCCTACCGGCCGGCCGTATTTATGCCCCGCCTGCACCACTTGATAAATAGCACGCAGTACAGATGGGTGCAGGGCATCATAGAGTTTGGCGACACGGGTATTGTTGCGGTCTACGGCGAGTAGATACTGAGTAAGATCATTGGTGCCGATCGATAAAAAATCCACGCGTTGGGCCAGCTCTTCTGCCTGATATACAGCAGATGGCACCTCGATCATGGCGCCTATTTTTGGCCAGCTCACGTCTTCGTTTTCTTCCTGTAACTCGGTAAAGGCCTGATCAATCAACAGAATGGCCTCTTCGAGTTCACCCAGATCACTGATCATCGGCAGCAAAATACTCAGATTATCATAACCGCTTGCCGCCTTGACCATGGCACGGATCTGAGTAAGAAATATGTCTCGGTGATCGAGGGTAATCCTGATACCGCGCCAACCCAGGAAGGGGTTTTCTTCCTCTATAGGGAAATAAGGTAATGCCTTGTCGCCACCGATATCCAGGGTGCGTAGTGTCACAGGGCGTGGCGCAAATGCTTTTAATGCCTGCTGATAAATCTGCCTTTGTTCTTCTTCACCCGGGAAGCGGTCCCTTATCATGAAAGGAAACTCTGTCCGATACAGGCCGATCCCTTCCGCACCACTTTTTTTGGAGGGCGTTATGTCCGCCATCAAACCGGTATTAACATATAAAGGCACGGTGCAGCCATCCGGCGTTTCTGCAGGTAGTCTACGCAGGCTTTTTAATTCTTTGCTTAGCTGCGTTTCTTCGCGCGCCAGACGCGAATACTCTAGCCTGATAGCATCAGACGCTTCTATGTAAAGCCGCCCCTGATAACCATCAACGATAAAGTCCAGTTCATCGCTCGTCGATAAATCCAGATCCTCGGCACCCATAACTGTCGGGATGCCCATCGCCCGCGCCAGGATTGCCACATGTGATGCACTGGAACCTCGTGTAGATACTACGGCCGCTATATTCTTGATTGGTGCTTCAGCAAGATCCGTTGCACTCAGGTTCTCACCGACCAGGACAACGTGCTTGGGATATTTTCTTTTTTTAATATCCTTGTCAGTCAGTTTCTGCAGGATTCTTTGGCCAATGTCTTTGATATCCACGGCACGCTCGCGCAGATATGGGTCTTGCATGCCTTCAAATTTCTGTACTGTTTCCTGGATAACATCGCGCAAGCTACCCTGGGCCCAGTTAGATTCTTTGATTTTATTGATAACGTTATCAACGATGGTGTCACTGTTGACCAACAACGCATAGGCATCGAATAGAACCCGGGATTCTTCATCCAACTCTTCGCCAAGCTGTTCTTTCATGTCATCAATTTCCTTGACGACACTGGCAAGCGCATCCTGATATCTGAAGATCTCTGCATCGATATCCTCAACAGGCTTGTCAGGTACCTGGTTCAAATCAGCATCCGGAAACAACACCATCGCTGTACCCATGCCAACACCAGGCGCGCCGGGCACACCACGAATAAATTGCTCGTGAGAGACAGACTTTATTTTCTGAATACTGGTGCCCAGTCCACGCGCTTCAGCATGGGCGATGGCACCGGCCAGTTGCGCGGCCAGGGTCACCAGAAAGGCGACATCTTCTTCGCGAAAAGCAGACTCTCGACAACACTGTACAACCAGGATACCTAATACGTTACGCTGATAAATAATAGGCACGCCAAGGAAGGCATGGTACTGTTCCGCACCGACACCGGACATATGCTTGTAACGAGGGTGCTGACTGGCATCGGCAAGATTTACCGGCTCGGCTCGGCGTGCCACGTGACCGACAAGACCTTCACCTTCTTCCAGACGGATCGTGCCGCTGATCTCTGTTTCCAGACCATCGGTGATCATCAATACATGCTGCCTATTGTCAAAATCATTCAAATAAACCGAAGCGATATCCACTTCCATTACTTGCCTGACTTCACTAACAATAATAGAGAGCACGCTGTCGAGATCGCGCGCGCGATTGACCTTTTGCACGATGGCTTGCAGGGCTTCAATCATAACAACCTGCCGAGTGCTTTTTTCAGCTTGTGTTGCGGGAAGTTATCGAGCATTAACGCCTGAACCCATGCGGGCCACGTCGGCGTTTTAACTCAGGTATTTGTTGATCGGGGAACAACAACGGATGAAATTCTTTTAGCGCCTGCAAATAGACCTTGCGTTTGAATGAAACAACTTCGCGAGCAGGTTTCCAGTATTCTACCCAGCACCAGTGATCAAATTCGGGTTTTTCGGAAGCATCCAGCCTTACCTGCTTTTCATCAGACAACAAGCGTAGTAAAAACCATACCTGTTTCTGGCCAATACACAATGGCAGGGAATCATGCCTAATCAGGTGCTTGGGCAGATGATACTTTAACCAACCCTTGGTGCAGGCAATCACCTCGACATCCTGCTTTCTCAGGCCGACCTCTTCCTCCAACTCCCGGTATAAGGCTTGCTCATGGGTTTCACCCTGCTGGATACCTCCCTGCGGGAACTGCCAGGCATCCTGTCCGATACGACGTGCCCATAGCACTCGGCCATCGCCCTGACTCAGAATAATGCCTACATTGGCCCGGTAACCCTTGGTATCAATCACTTGTAATCTCAGTTTTTTTCTCTCCAATACTGTAATTTGCCACAATGGTATAATGTCAGCAAATTAGTATTCGCTTGTATAAGAAAAATCTGATGCCTTTTCATTGTTATACAGCAGTTTTTGCATTAACCTGATGCCCCTTAATTAATTATTAACAGAATAAAATCATGAGCTTAAGCATATTTGACCTGGACAACACCTTACTCAACGGCGATAGCGACTATCTTTGGGGACAGTTTTTGGCAGAACAGGGTATTGTCGATGGACCGAGCTATGAACGAAAAAATCAGGAATTTTATGATCAATACAAGCAAGGTTCGCTGGATATCTATGAGTTTCTGGCTTTCTCACTCAAGCCCCTGAGTGAACACCCGCTCGAAAAATTACTCGCATTACGTGAGCGCTTTATGCATGACAAAATCTTGCCCATCATGCTCGACAAGGCCAAACAGTTGGTCGATGAACACCGCAGTCGGGGCAACACCCTGATGATAATCACCGCCACCAACCGTTTCGTCACCCAACCCATTGCTGATGCACTGGGTATTCCTCACCTGCTGGCAACCGACCCGGAGATGATCAATGATCAATATACTGGCAAGGTCGCGGGCATCCCCTGTTTCCAGGAAGGCAAGGTCAGCCGCCTGCAACATTGGCTGACTAAAAATACAGCCGACTTAACGGACAGCTGGTTCTTTAGTGATTCGCATAACGATATTCCCTTGCTGGATATCGTCACTCACCCTGTCGCCGTCGATCCTGACCCGGCATTACAGGACTATGCTCATGCTAAACACTGGGACATTATCAGCCTGCGAGACGAATGAATAAAACCCTCGCCATTTTATTACTGGGCCTTACTTGCCTGGCCAGTTTTTTACTGGCTGTCGGCCTCGGCTCTGTCTCCATGAGCCTGAACGAGCTTTGGACCGGGCTTATCAATGAACAGGGGCTTAACCATAGCCTAATCTATGACTTACGTTTACCCCGCGCCCTGGCGGCCTTTGCCTGCGGCGCCATGCTGGCACTGGCCGGTTTATTGATGCAAGCCTTGTTACGTAACCCGCTTGCCGACCCCTATATTCTGGGTGTTTCCGGTGGTGCAGCCTGTGGCGCCCTGTTGGCCATTAGCGCGGGACTGGGCATACTACTAACCCAAGTCGCCGCCTTCAGTGGTGCCCTGCTCTCGATTTTACTGGTTTTCACTCTGGCCCATAGCCACACTAGCTGGACATCCAGCCGTCTTTTATTAACGGGGGTCGTCCTCGCCGCGGGCTGGAATGCCGCTATCAGTTTTATCCTGACCATTAGCCCAGGACAACAGATCCATGGCATGTTGTTCTGGTTAATGGGTGACCTGGGTCATACGGAGTTGGCGGGATGGGAATTTATTTTTTTACTCGCTATGACAGTCATCAGCTTTTTATTTTCACGTCCACTCAATATGATCAGTCGCGGAGAAATGCAGGCGGCGGCCCTGGGCGTTAATACCCGACAATTCCGTCTTATACTTTTTTTCGCCGCTTCATTGCTAACTGCCGTCGCCATCAGCCTGGCCGGTAGTATTGGCTTCATTGGCCTAATGGCACCGCATATACTGAGGCTGATGATCGGCTCCGACCATCGCATCCTGATACCAGCCTCTATCCTGCTAGGTGGCAGCCTGTTATTACTTGCCGATACATTAGCCAGGACATTACTGGCACCCACACAATTACCCGTCGGTATACTCACTGCCATGCTGGGCGTACCCACGTTCCTGTACTTGCTCTACCGGAAAAGCTCATGAGCACAATGCAGTGTGAACAATTAACAGTGAGCATTGGCAACACCCTGGTTTGTCAGGATCTCGAACTGGACTTGCATAACGGACAAAGCTGGGCCGTACTGGGACCCAATGGCAGTGGCAAGACCACGCTGATCCATACACTGGCAGGACTGCGTGCGCCACAACAAGGAGAAATTAAAGTACAAGGGAAAGATTTTTCGAGTTACTCTCACCGCGACAGAGCCAAAAAAACAGGCGTCCTGTTTCAGCAGGAAACCGCCTATTTTCCGTCCACTGTCATCGAGTATGTACTCATGGGCAGGCACCCTCACCTGGACTGGTGGCAATGGGAGTCGCGTCATGACATCGACATTGCCGAGCAGGCACTAAAACAGGTCGACCTGAGCGACCTGCAACAACGCGATATCAACACGCTCTCGGGGGGTGAACGCAGGCGCATGAATATGGCTTGCCTGCTCAGCCAAGACCCGGACATCGCCTTTCTTGACGAACCCGGCAACCACCTCGACCTGCAACACCAGATTGAAACACTGGGACTGATCAGGGAGCAATACCGCCAACGCCTACTGGTCATGTCAGCTCACGACATCAACCTGTGCATGCGTTTCTGTACCCACGCGATATTATTACTCGGCCAGGGCAAAACCTTATGCGGAGACATTAGCACGGTAATGACAACCGATAACCTGGAAAAGGTTTACGGCCTGCCACTCACCCGTATCACTCATGGCGAACATACTTTATTTTTTCCTACCTAGGCCACGTCGCTTTGTTACCATCGGCGACATTAACATCATCAGAATAATGGCAGAGGAAAACAGATAAACACCATAATGCACCGTCACATCCGCCAATGGACCCAGCTTGATCGCCACCAGCAACAAGGCCACCACAAAAACATCCAACATCGACCACTTGCCAGCCACATCCAGACCGGTAATCAGTTTTTTGTGCCTGGACTGCGAGATCCCTGACGAGAATTGCAAATAAAACAACAAGCCAACCTTTATTAACGGGAACATTACGCTAAAAATAAATATTAATAAAAAAAGTGCATACTGGTGTTCACGCCAGAGATCGCCAAGTGCCGAAGCCAGCGAAACTGTATTATTAAAAATATAAAATTTACTCAACGTAAACAAGGGCGCATAACAGGCGAAGATAAATAACACCAATACCAGCAATAAAATTATATTTAGAAACCATTTATTCAACTCACTTACCTGCCTGCCTGTTGATTGATAAGAGAAAGTGTCATCACAACACCCCTTTATTTTACCTGCAACGCACCTCAAATCCATACACAATAATGCCATTGAAAGTTATTTATGATCATCACTTCATTCAAAAGACAAATATGCCTGTCAAAAAGAAGAACCCCCAACCCGACTACTGGATACATCCGTTTGATTAAGTCATTTTATCGGGCATTATTAAATACTTACATCGCACTGGATTATTATTATCGACATCATCCCTTGTCCTGCCAACCACTGAGCTTACCTTATAATTAAACAAATCGTTTTAGCGTGATTACATCCATCCAAAGCGATAAATCAGTTAGAATACAGTCTATGATCAAAGGGGAGCGACTTAATAGCATCAGCCATCTGATCGGCGCAGCACTGGCGCTGGCCGGTGGCGCGGTACTCATCACCTTTGCGGCAATCGATGGTGACAGTCTCAAGATTATCAGCTACAGCATTTACGGTGCTACCCTATTCCTGCTCTATCTTATCTCTACCATTTATCACAGCCTGTCGGGGCCAGCCAAACGCATATTCAAGGTGTTAGACCATCAGGCCATCTACTTATTGATCGCAGGCACCTACACTCCCTTTACCCTAGTGGCACTCAAGGGAGCCTTGGGCTGGTGGCTGTTTGGCGTGATCTGGGGACTGGCACTGATCGGCATCATCCTCGACGCCTTGCCGCGCAAGGGCGCAAGAGTTGTGCCGATCATTATCTATCTGGTCATGGGCTGGCTCTGTCTGTTTGCGCTGGATTCAATCATTGCTGCATTACCACCCACGGGCTTCCGCTGGCTACTCGCTGGTGGAATTTTCTACACTTCAGGTGTCGTGTTCTATATCCTGGACCAGTGGTATCCCTGGTGTCATGGGATATGGCATTTATTTGTACTCGCCGGCAGCATTAGTCACTACTTCGCCATCCTGTTTTTTTTGTAAACTGTCGACGCCAGTAACGAACACCAATATTCCGGGCAATAATCACTACAAATTAACGCGTCGCCTTATAAAGGCATAATCTGCCCATCCCAATCCATATACCTCAGCAAGATCAGGTTAATGTTGCCGAATAACAGGAAACAAGCCTGCCCCACTCACTTCCACCATCCTGTTAGCGCGTTCGATCCCAACAGCTTTGCCCGTGTGAACTAATCAATGTTAGTATATCTATACATATTATATAAAATACCAGCATACCGATTAAATTGTCATCAAAATAGAAGTATAATATCTTACAGCTCACCATCAGGTGAAGATTGGAAAAATATCAACATCAGGATGCTCAAATTAAATTGAGCCAATCAGGGAGAGAATCATGCCAATGAAATATCATTCAACATTTTTTATTAATCTATGCGCAGCTTCTAGCGCTTTACTGCTCGCAGCCTGTGGTGGCGGAGGCGGAGGCTCAGAAACAGAGAATACCGCTCCATCGACACCCATTGTTATTAACGCTAATAATTCCGTCGCCGTGGCCTCAGAAGTCATCAGCACCACCCTTGCCAGCGATGATGCATCAACCGTCCTGGGCGCAAAAACCGACTCGGGTTCAGGACTGAACCTTAACAATATAAATAAGAATATAATCCAGATTATCGCCAACCATTCTAGCAACGGTCAAATTGTCTCCGGTATAGTGGAAGCGTGTAGTCTAGGTGGTAGTATTTCCAAACCAGACACTAAATTCGGCACCTATGTATTCAACAATTGTATGGAACCCGATTTAAACATAAACGGGAATTTAACAGTATCAGGCAGTGGAGACTTGATTAACAGCTTTAATGGCTCATATCGCTTTGGTAATTTATCCATTACCACACCATCAGGGACCGATGTAATCAATGGTTCTATTAATACGTCATGGACTTTTGACGGCACGCTGGAAACCGGCAGCACAAGCAGTCAAAAACTCTCGCTCATAAGTGGCGCTGATTTTTATGATCTGATTAATTTACAAGATGATTACACCTCTAATAATAACATCCAAATTGATACCGATATTATCAGTTATACCATGAACAGTTCTTTACTGGATGGTCAGGTGACACTCTCAACACCTATACAGATTCAATCATATACCTACAATGATTATCCCTTTGCAGGACAGATTATATGCATTGGCGCCAATAACTCCAAAGTCAAGGCCAGCGTTAATCCAGGAGGCAGCGGCATATCGTCTGATACAGTGACAATTGAAACGGATGCCGATGGTGATGACGTGTATGAATTATCACAGGTATTGATGTGGTCTGAACTGTAACCGTTTACTAACAGTCATTCACTTCCTACGAGGGCGCATTAACATGCGCCCTCTTTTGCTTTGCATAAAACCAGGAGAATTCATGATTCACTCTGCTTTTAAAATGCTCACATCAGCTGCATTACTGTTGTTATTTATGCCCCTCACCATCTCAGCAGCTCAACATAGCGATAAAGACGAACTGGAAGTTTCCATCTTAATTAAAGATTTTGACTACCAGGAACTGTCGCCAAACAATCAGGTTATAAATAAAGAAAATGGACTCATTGCAGGCCTAGGCCTTGTTTATCATGAACAATATGGATCACTGGCTTTGCAGTTGGAAGCCGCATTATATGATGGGACCGTCGATTATACAGGCCAGTCCCAATCTGGCAGCCCCATTACCAGCCGATCGGACGCGAAAATAGGTGAATTAAATTTATTCATGACACATTGGATGAAACAACAATCTCAAATGCACTTCGGTCTTTATACAGGACTGGGGCTGTATTACTGGCAAAGAAATATAAGATCGACAACAACCGCAACCGGCTCTCCTGTCGCAGGTTTGCTGGAAAAATACTTGATCGGTTACGGATCATTGGGTGCAAAAATGAAGTTCCTGATAAGCGACCAATCAAATGGGGTAATTGACATACGTGCCAGCAAACTTATCAGTGCCAATATTGATGTTGATTTTCAAGGTTTTGGCGGGTTCGACAAAACATCCCTTGATATTGGAAAACAATATGGCTATCGAGTCGCCCTGGCTTGGGAAAAAAAGCTGTCCCGGGTTTCGTCAATGATCATTACGCCTTACTATGAATATTGGAAATTCGGGGAAAGCAATACCACCGAGCTGACTATCAATGGCCAGCCTTCGGGTACCAACATCCTTGAACCCAAAAGTGAAACGTCAAATGTTGGCCTGAATATTGGCTTTCGCCAAATCTTTTAAACGCACTAGCTACCCGCCCGGCAACTATCCCATAGTATGACCTGATTGTCTCGCCATAGCGCGTGTTCTGCCAGCTGCCTTAACGGCAGCGGCCTTTATGGCGTCTGCGACTTCATCGGTAGCTTTCGCACTCTTCATAGCCCTTGCAACATTAACACCATGGTATTTCTGAATATCATCAGGGTAATGCCTATGGACACATTGCCATTAGTGTTGACGATTGCAATAGCGCGTGTACCGAGATCAAAGCCAAGGGTGGCTTAGTGACTCTTGAGCCTGCCTCGTTATCGGGAAGCAACGAAACCATTGCCTTCATCGTAGACCCGGATGGTTACAGCATTGAATTAATTCAGCGACCTTCTCCTGAAGCATCACTTGTTAAATAACTCGAGGGCACCACATACGAGTGAACTGACCAATAGAGCAGGAAGCACTCTATCCCCTGGCTATAGTGCTTCCTTGATTTTGTCTGCTAAAAATGCGTTAAATACTTTCACACGACTGACTCTGCGCATATCAACATGAGTGAGCAACCATAACGGGATATTGGGTAATATTGGGGTATCTTCAAAACGAACCAACTGCGGCATTGCTTCACCAATCAGTCTGGGTAGACGACCCACACCCAAACCGTTTTTGACTGCCGCTGTGGTTGCGATAACATCATTGGTACGCATAAGTAACTGGATAGGCTCCGTGTATTGATGCAACCAGTCGGGCCTGACATTGTTGTTGTCTTCACCAACCCAGTGCAAGACACGACCTTTTTTAGACTTTAAATATCGCCTCAGATAGTTTTTTTCTGCATAGACGCCCAGCTCAATTGCCCCCAGCTCTCGCCCGATCAGGTTTTCTGGCACTGGCGCTCGCGTCACTCGTAGTGCAACGTCTGCTTCGCGTTGCGATATATTATAATTATTATCAGACAGATCCAGTTGCACTTCGATCCCTGGATACTGCTGTGTGAATGCCTTCAGGATAGGCATCAGCAAATAATCGACCATAACCAATGATGTAGTCAGTCGAATTGGGCCATGCAATGCAACATTTTTGCCCATGATGTCACGTTCGATGGCGAACATTTCTTCTTCCATGCGAATGGCTCGCTGCTGCAGCTCCATGCCCTCATGGGTAAGCTGATAGCCAGTACTCAATCGTTCAAATAAACGCACATTCATCTCTTTTTCAAAATTATTGATGCGTCGTGAAACAGTTGATTGATTAACCTTGAGCTTTCCGGCCGCAGCACTGACCGAACCCGTTTGAACGATCGCAAGGAAAAAGCGGATGTCATCCCAGTCATGCATATCTGCATATCCTGTATGTAATATTCTGTCTACTAATGCAGTATTGCATTCGCTATATTTATATCACCAAACATAAGTGGTGTCACTGTTGAATATAGCAGCGGCAAACTTTCGCCGATAAACAGGAGATCAAACGATGCAAGGCAAGCGGCTATTCAGACTAGCATACATTCTGGCCACCCTGGCAGGACTCAGTGCGTGTGCGAGCAATACACCTGAACAGAAACATGACGCAACACCGAAGGCAAGTGTTAAACAAACGGTCGTATCAAACTACAAATTACCGCCAATCAATATCCCTACGACGTTTCCGTTTAAATCCCATTACCTGCCAGTAAAAGACTCGCGCTTACATTATATCGGTGAAGGCAAGGGAGACCCGGTTATATTCATCCATGGCAATCCAACCTCATCTTATCTCTGGCGAAACATCATCCCCTATGTCTCTGGGCATAGTCGGGCTATTGCAATCGACTTGATCGGCATGGGAAAGTCAGGCAAACCTGAAATAGATTATACCTTTCGTCAACACTACCAATACGTTGAAGCCTTCATCGAAAAGCTGGCACTACAGAATGTAACGTTTGTGATTCATGACTGGGGCGCCGCTATCGGCTTTGAATATGCGCGACTCCATCCGCAGAACGTCAAGGCCATCGCTTTTATGGAGGGCGTATTACCACCCACATTTCCGCAACCCAGCTTTAAAGCCATGGGGAAAGACATGGGCGGCTTATTCAAAATGTTAAAAGACCCCGTAAAAGGCAAAGAAATGGTGATAGATAACAATGGCTTTGTTGAACAATTGCTACCCGCCTTTACTAATCGAACCCTGGGTGAGGTCGAGATGTCAATTTACCGCGCACCGTACAAGACCAAAGCGAATCGCAAACCCACTTTAGTATGGCCGCTGGAAATACCGATCGGCGGACAACCGGCAGACACAACTGCCACAATGAAGGCAATTGAACAATTTATGGCTCAGACCAAACTACCCATGCTACTGCTTTATGGAGCACCCGGAGCAGTACTCCCCCCATCGGTTGTGCCCTGGTATGAGAAAAAAATCAAAAACCTTGAAACAAGCTATGTTGGACAAGGTTTGCACTTTCTCCAGGAAGATCAACCCGATGCCATTGGACGTGCATTAAACGACTGGATACGACGATTACATCACTAATACAGGAAATAACCAAAATGACTGCATTTATAATTTTTCATTCCACTGTTAACGATCCGGAAAACTTTGCGACCTATGCCAAGTCTGTCCCCGCTACACTGAAGCCATTCGGCGGTACGGTTTTAGCCAGGGGTAAAGCTGAAAAAATATTTTCCGGCGACCATGGTCACGCTAGTGTTGGGATTCTCAGCTTTCCCAGCCTGGAAGAAGCACATGACTGGTATGAATCGGACGCGTACCAGTCATTAATCTCTGTTCGGGACTCCACTGCCGCAATGACCGTGATTAGTTATTCGGAGCCAACATCGTGACAAAACGAATAAAATAATACGCAGGACATACCTTTTCCCGACACTGGGAAGAATGTATGTCCTGAACCCAGTTAATATTATATTTACAATACCCGCTGCACATATATACTGGTTGTATATATCGTAAACTACCAGTAAAAAAAAACAGCCACGGTACAAATATGATAGTTCCTGAATATTGGGCAGAAGCCAGAACACAAAAAATAATTAATGGTAAGCAAGTGACATTAAAACGTTTTGGATGGTCCGATAGCAGTGAAGCTGACGCGCAAACAAAAGCACAAAAACGTGTCGATGAGGCTTTTAGCAAACTGGAATCAGGTGAAAAAGTCAGGAAAATAGATCATAAAGTCCCCTATAATGGCGCTGAAGGTCTACCCATTCGTGAAGAGATTATTTCCCGCCATAATGATTCAGTCATCACACGCAATTCCTATGGCGCTTTATGCATTAATACACCAGACGTTGCATTTGCCGATATCGATTATATTAGTGAGCCGAACTCTATTTTATTGGCCGTTTCCGCCTTGCTCATCCTGGCTTCAGGAACTGGCCTGGCTCTTTATATACAAAGTTGGTCGGTTTTTTTTGGCACGCTCTTCGCAGCACTGCTCTTCACTACTTCACTGGCTCGCCTATTCCACAAATATATTATTTCAAGCAAGGGCGGACAGGATAGTCTTGCCCTCAAACCCATCAGAGAATTTTCTGACAATCACCCTGACTGGCATTTACGTGTGTACAAAACACCCATGGGATACCGCGTACTGGTCATGCATAAGACATTTAGTCCAACGGATGACGACACGTTAACATTTTTTAAATCAATCCATTCCGATCCACTTTATGTGAAGATGTGTAAGAACCAGCAATGCTTCAGGGCCAGGGTCAGCCCGAAACCCTGGAGAATAGGCCTGCCACGAATAACTTCAGGCACCGGCGTATGGCCCATAAAACCGGAAAGAATGCCAGAGAGAACCCAGTGGGTAGCAAAATATGAAAAGTTATCTCGTGATTATGCCGCCTGCGCCTTTCTGGAAAAACTGGGTAGCAACACAAGCAATCCAAAAACTGAACATATCCAAAAGTTACATGATGAATATTGTCAATCCGATAAAGACCTGCCCATTGCCTAAAACAGATAGTGACCTCGAGAGTTAGTATGAAAAATCCAGTGCAGGACACAGCTTTCTATAATATTAGAAGACAATGTGCCCACTCAAAGAATCCATTTCAGTAGCAATACCACGATTATGAGTATTGATATTGACCAGATTTATCTGATAATTTTATAAAAATATCAGTTGGTTATACGAGCCTACCTATAAGCATTCATAATATACGGAGTAAATACAACTACTCCGTATAAATATCCCTATCGCTGGAATTATACGGAGTATTAAACTATACTCCGTATAAATCAAGCTAAGATAATCACATTTATGCAGAGACTACCCCAAACCACTCAGCTTCTGTATGCAGAGTTACTCCAACAGTGCGCAATCGCTGTACCGAATCGGCGCGGGATCTCCTTCGTATCCAAGGACATTAGTGGCCGACGTTATTGGTATTTGGAGCTTGTGGTAGGAAGTACCAAACGCCAATATTCCCTGGGACGGGATTCCGATGAACTCCGCAATCAGATTGACAGACAAAAAGCCTTGTTTAAACAAGCAATACCGGATGTAAAGCAACGTGAAAAGCTTGTCGCCATGCTAACGAGTGGCGGCGCTTTCACACCTGGAGCTTCAGATGGACGAGTACTGGAAGTACTGGCTCAAGCCGGTACTTTTCTTGCGGGTGGAGTGCTTGTGGGCTCGCATGCATTTAACGCCTATAGCAATATGCTGGGAGTGAGCTGGGACTCTGCTGCTATGCAAACACAGGATATGGATCTTGCCAGCCAGCGCCAAATTGAAGTGGCGATGCATCAGGATGCACCAGACGTAAAATCAGTATTGCTGGAATCAGGAATGGGTTTTTTTGAAGTACCTGCGTTAAATCCGAAATCCCCATCAACCAGCTTTAAACTCCGCGGCGAAGATTTTCATGTAGACTTGCTAACACCTTTAAAAGGGCCTGGCTCAAGCAAACCGGTACTCCTGCCACACTTCAACAGTTACGCACACCCCATACGTTTCCTGGAGTACCTACTGAAAGATAGCCAGAACGCGGTCATTCCGTTCCGTAGCGGAATACTTGTTGTTGTCCCTCACCCTGCACGCTTTGCACTACACAAACTGGTAGTGTCTCAACGTCGGCCTGTTGCTCAACAGATAAAAGCCAAAAAGGATATTCAGCAAGCAATTGAAATATTGAACATCCTATTGGAGGATCGTCCAGGCGACATATGGATTGCACTGGAAGCAGCGCGAGCAATGCCTGATAAATTCCAGTCACAACTTGCCAAAGGTATTGAGCGGTTACCGGCTTCAACAAAGGAAATTATTAATGACCACTTGCTGACGTTACGATAATCGAAAATATTCACTTGACTAAAGATAACTGTAAATTCTACGCTACCCCTTTTCTCGTAACAGACATTAATTCTCAAGAGAATGTTATTATTTATCACCACTTGAAATTACTGAAACTGCATACTGAAAGGTTACATCAGCCAGACCCAAAGGTTACGGAAAAATTTAATTTTCATTAAACCAAATAGATCAAGCAAATGCATCAACCACAAAATCCACAAAAGCACGTACTTTCGCGGTGAGGTATTGCCGATGCGGGTACACTGCATATACATCAAATTTTATCTGATCGTAATCATCTAAAATGATTTGCAGGTCACCATTTGCCACTTCTTGCTCACAGGTAAATAACGGCAAGCGTGTTATGCCAATACCTTGCACCACCATCGCCACTTCGATCGCAGCACTATTACACAGCGCACGCGGGGCAACCGTGACACTGGAGCGCACACCGTCTTTATAAAAATCCCATTGTGTCGGCGTCGGCAATAAAGAATAAGCTATACAATCATGCTGCGTTAAATCTTCAGCTTGTTTCGGGCAACCCTTGCGTTTGATATAATCGGGAGACGCCACAACAACACCTCTGGATGAAGTGAACTTTCGTGCCACAAGATTAGTATCTTTAATTTCACCGACACGAATCACCACATCATAACCTTCTGCAACTACATCGATAAGACGATCATTAAATTCAACTTCCAGTTTCACCTCAGGATAGCGGTGCATAAACTGAGCTAAAACATCGAGTAAATATTTAGATCCAAAACTACCTGGCGCATTAATACGCAGTAAGCCACTTGGCGTTTCTTGCAATTGATGAATAGAACGCTCTGCATTTTCCGCATCAATTATTATCTGGCTGCAGCGCTCGTAATAAGCACGACCCGCATCTGTGAGGCTGATCGTACGTGTAGTGCGATTAAGCAAGCGGCTATTTAGACGCTTCTCCAGGCGTGTAATCTCCTTACTGACATAGGAGGTGGAATGCCCCATTGCTCGTGCCGCTGCAGTAAATGAACCCGCATTAATGACCCCGACAAATATGGCCACGCCATCTAATAAATCAATATTTGCGACTTTTTGGACCATTTTATGCTCTATTACACCCCATTTGGAAACAGTGTTTTTCTATATACCATATTTATGAACGTATGTTAACAATCTACACTATTACCATGTTATCGCACTGGCCAGATTCACACACCAAAACAAGCCATTTATTTGGAGACAAGCACATGAAAATACTCGCATTCGCAGCAACAAGCAGCACAAAGTCCATCAACCATCAATTGGTCAGCTACGCAGCCAGCCAGCTTGCCAGTCAGCATGAAGGCGCAGAAACAGAGATACTCAACATCAATGATTATGAACTGCCCTTATTCAGCGAAGACCGAGAAGCCGAGCTCGGCCAGCCTGAGTTGGCAAAAACATTCTTGAATAAGATCGGTAACAGCGATGCGCTCATTATCTCCTTTGCCGAACACAATGGTTCATACACCGCTGCCTATAAAAACATCTTCGATTGGGCATCACGCATCAACCAGAAAGTGTTTCAAAATAAACCCATGGTGCTTCTTGCCACTTCACCCGGCCCTGGCGGTGCCTCCAGCGTTCTGGCAACTGCCACTTCATCAGCACCCTTCTTTGATGGCGTGGTAAAAGCCAGTCTTTCAGTACCCAGCTTCCACGACCACTTCGATAACGAACAGGGCAGCATCAATAATGATGAAATTAATACGCAACTACTCATTGCTGTTAATAGCTTGTATGAAAATACAACATCAACCATGAAGCAGGCCACCTAAAACAAATATAGAGAGAATACGATGGAAATTTTAAAACGAAACAGTTTGATTGAAGGCGGATTTGCCGGCCTAAAAGAGCATCGTCTGGTAAAAGACCCAAAAGTCTTTGGAGCACCAGAAAAAGATGACGGCAGCTGGTCGGGCCTGGGTAACTTTGTCTATCTCGCCGATGCCCGTTTTATGCCACACGGCGAAACACGNATGCATAGTCACCATGAGATGGATGTTATCTCTGTATTGGTCGAAGGCAGGATCGCGCATCAGGGTTCTTTGGAGCATGGAAAAGATTTAACACGTAATGATGTGCAGGTACAACGTGCTGGCAGCGAAGGATTCTCTCACAATGAAATCAATCCGGACGAAACCTGGAACCGTACAATTCAACTGTGGGCATTACCCGAAGTCGCCGGCCAGGCTGCAAACTATAAAGTGTATAAGCCTGTAACGGGCGAACTCACTCGTATTTATGGCGGTGAATTCAACAATGCTACAGACTTTCCAGCAAAAACGAAAATTGATGTCGCCCTACTGAATGATGGACAACAGATAGAAGTGGATGAACCGTTTCTAGCCTATATCACACGCGGCAAAGGCATGGCGAATAATGAAGCGGTAGAGAATGGTGATTTAATTCGGGGCAGTTCATTAAAATTTAAGGCAAGAGACGATGTGCAGTTAATCGTTATTCATGCAGGATAAAATAACTATGAGCACGAATAAGCAGGCATTGTCGCCGAATCGCCATGTAATAGCGGCATTTACCTTCGTAACATTATTGCCATTGGTTTATTACATTCCACCATGGATAATGCATAACGTAACTGATAACCATTTTCTAGGCACTGTGCTTACGCTTGCGATTATTGTCCCTATCGTTTCTTATGTCGCTTTACCGACTTTAGTTAAATCATTTAAAATACTTAATGAAAAATAGCTGCCACGGATAATAAGTTATCCATGATAGCCCGAAGGATGGAGGAGGAATCGTCGAGATAGGCCCTGCTTGCAATTCGCTTGCAATTCAGAGCATCTTTCTATTTTATAAATTTTACCCAGATTAAGTTTTAACTATGATTAGGGTTCAGGGAAAATAACGGGATCAAATTTTTCCATGTTATACCAATCACTATTAGAGCTGTCATTTATCTAAAACACTATCCAGGAAAATCTTCAGGCACTCTTGTGATCCCTGCTGACACTGCGCAGAAATTATGACGCAGATTGATTTTGCTTTTGTAACCAACAACACAAACCCTGCGCATTCAGGTCAAGGTCCATACTCATTATCGGCAGGATATCCTGCTCGGGCATTTGGCAGCCAAAGTCACGAAGCGTCACAATCAGATAAGTTTGCAATGCCTTGTGTAACTCTGCCGTGCATGAGCCTGCATCCGTATACTCTATACTACTGGCGATACTGACAAAGTTATCAATATACTGATGTAATTGACTCGCTGCTTGCTCGGGATCTGGCAAGCAACCAAAATGAGTTAGAAACATTTTTTCGGGTTTGAAGCTGACAAGACGATCAATTGAAGCGTGCAAAGCTTCGGGATCAAACTGTACGGGCGTAGTCGTTGGGAATACAAATGAACGACCGTTAACCGCCAGGGGACTGTAGGATAGACCGAAGGTGTCACCAGTGAAAATGCCCTGACTTAGTTCGTCATAGACGCAATAGTGATGCCTCGCATGACCCGGCGTATCGAGGAATAGCAGTTCACGACCATTGAGATTCAGAGTCATTTCATCGGTCGCTTCTATTACCCTGTCGGCCGCGACGGGTAAAATCTCACCGAAGGTATTATTCATGCGCTCTTCACCATAGACTGCGGTAGCACCGTCGATGAGTTTTGCTGGGTCTATCATATGCCGGGCACCGTGTGGGTGAACCACGAGCTGCGCTTTTGGTAGTTCCTGCATAAGGGTGCCGGCGGCACCGGCGTGATCGAGATGGACATGGGTAACCATGACGTAGTCCACCTGGTCGGGTTTGATTTTCATGATAGACATGACCAGGCGGATGGTATGTAGGCAGCTGCTAGTGCCAACATCGATAAAGGCATAACGACCTTTATGATGTATCAGGTGGCTGGCGACCAGCCCCCTACGTTGGTATCCGGTATCGATGGTGAAAACATCGACACCTTGCTCTGTGACGAGTTCATTACTCAATTTTACTCAGCCTTTTTTGCCAATACCTGAACAGCAGCCGTTCGCCCATGAATGACTGGACTATCCGTTACCTTGTGATCCTTTTCAACAGATTGCCACGCGTAGTTTATGCCCTGTGGGTACTCGCAATGACACCACATTTTAAATCAAGCCACGCTGCGCTTGCAATGACATAGTATTTCGAATCAATCTGATCTTCCTTATTTAAGGCATAATAGGGTCAACACTGAAAGGATACAAGTACTGCTATCACCTTATTTAACTGACCTGCCTTGCTTCGAACTCACCACGCTGATAAAACAAGGTGCCCAGCAAGGGATGCACCACTCGGATAATGATCTGAAAACGTTGATCATTAATATTTCGATGCAACAGGTCAAAATGACCCACGGTCAACCAGCGTGGCAAACGTAGACGCCAATTGTTAATTCGATAAAAATACC
>JGI24023J19991_10000503_pt1 | contig 30207 bp, 26 predicted proteins | sample Cruoilmetagenom1_FD_19991 | JGI IMG/M metagenome (IMG submission 19991) | reverse complement strand
ATAATGGCCTAATACTATTTACACGTTCTAAGATTGCGGCCGCTTTATCCGTTGTAATATAATATTCTTTTCCAATTTCTGTTGGACTTTCCCATAACTGGATATGCGTTTCCTTCCAATCATTTACCCTACCTCCACAATCTACTGTTTCAAAAGTTACGTTTTTGACTTCCGTCAAATGATAGTTTGTACCGGCGAATTGATTCTCTGTATATTCAAACAAGAGTGCTTTCTCATTATTTTCTTTTAAAACTGCCAATAATTCTTTTACGTTCATATCTTAAAATATTTAATTTATTCCTACTTTTTTACTTCTTCTTTCCAAGATGACATTATCATACCAAATTCCGTCTTTCTTACCTATTTTTTCCCTATATCCAATTTCTCTAAATCCCAATTTTTTATGGATTTGAATACTGGCAGCATTTTCCGGAAAAATCCCTGATTGCAATGTCCAAAAACCTTCATTTTCGCTCTCCGAGATCAATTGTTGTAATAATTTTGTACCAATTCCTTTTCCGTTAAATTTAGTATCCACATAAACGCTCACTTCAGCAACACCTCCATACACACATCTACTTGAAACCGGAGATAAAGCCGCCCAGCCAACCAAATTTTCCTCAATCCAGGCAGTAAATCTACATGTTTTTAAATGGGCATTGTCCCATGTTGGCCATGATGGTATCTCTTTTTCGAAAGTTGCCGTCCCGGTTTCAATTCCCATTCTATAAATAGCCGCAATAGCTTCCCAGTCTTTAGGTTCAATATTTTTAATTACAATTTTCAAACTCATTCTTTTAATTAGGTTTCGACTGCGCTCAACCCGACAAAACAACTATATTTTTGATCACCTCAAGCCCGGTTTATGGATTGTTCAAATACCTTAACAACATGAGAATTTTTTGAAATCTTCCTGAAATAAGGTAGAAAATAATTCTTTGGCTTTATTCCAATTCTCCTGATTGATACAATACTTAACTTTTGGCGGACTTACTTCGCCATCTATTAAGCCTGCCTCTTTTAATTCTTTTAGATGTTGTGAAATGGTTGATTGTGCTAAAGGAAGTACATCTACCAGATCTCCCGTATAACAGCAACTTTGATTGCTCAAATGTTTTAAAATGATCAATCGCGTTGGATGTCCCAATGCCTTAGAAAACCGTGCCAGTAATTCTGTTTCCTGTGTATAATCAATATGCCGCAATGTTTTACTCATAGTTAATCGCAAATATACGATAAATATTTAAGTTTCGAAATTTAATAAGACAAATAATGATATCAGGGTTTAATTTGTAAATTGCTTATTATATAGAGAGCGCTATAAGAAAATTACAATTTTGGCAAGATTCGGGTTTTATACTATTTCTTAGCCACTTACTTTTGCTGTATTGAATTCCAATAAAATGACTGAGCAAGCACATATAAATTACAGCCGAATAGCGGTAGCAATTGACTACATAAAAGAAAATTTTAAAGAACAACCTTCCTTAAACGAATTGGCTGAAGTAGTACATTTAAGTCCATTTCATTTTCAGAAACTGTTTACAAACTGGGCAGGTGTAAGTCCTAAAAAATTTATGCAATACACAAGTGTTGAATACGCAAAGCAACTTTTGAAAGATACACAGGCCACACTATTTGAAACCGCGCACGAGACGGGTCTTTCCGGTACAGGGCGCTTACACGACCTGTTTATAAATATTGAAGGTATGACTCCCGGAGAATTTAAAAATGGAGGAGAAAACCTGGCGATAAACTACAGTTTTGCAGAAAGCTTTTTCGGAAATATTATTATCGCGTCAACCTCTAAAGGTATTTGCCATATGACATTTTTTGACACGGAACAACAAGCATTTAACGACCTATACCATCGTTTCCCGAATGCCCGTTTTAATCAAGCTACTGACATAATTCAACAAAATGGATTACTCATTTTTCAGCATGATTGGAGTAAATTAAGTCAAATTAAATTGCATCTTAATGGAACACCTTTTCAGCTAAAAGTATGGGAAACCCTATTGAAAATACCGAAGGGAAACTTAACCACCTATGGAGCCATTGCAGGGAAAATTGAAAAGCCCAATGCAGCAAGAGCCGTTGGTACAGCTATAGGTAATAACCCTGTTGCTTTCTTAATTCCCTGTCACAGGGTAATACAATCTTCAGGGAAAATTGGCGGCTATATGTGGGGGAATACACGAAAAGCAGCCATTATTGGATGGGAAGCGGCCACAGTTAACTCATAAATACGCAAGAAACGGGTTTTAAAAAATTGCGAATTCTATCAATTTTACATCAATAAAATATCTTATTATGAAAACATTTATTTTAATTCATGGTTCCTGGCACAGCGCCTGGAATTGGCATAGAGTGATACCGATTTTAAAAACACAAGGTCACAATGTATTTGCTATTGACCTTCCCGGAATGGGAAGAGATAAAACTGCTATAAAAGATGTAAGCATGCAATCAACCGTTCAAAAGATTTGTGGCTTGATAGATTCTATTGACGGAAAAGTAATTCTTGTAGGACATAGCAAAAACGGAATAATGATCTCGCAAGTTGCTGAATACAGACCTGACAAAATCGAGAAACTAATCTATTTAGCCGCTTATTTAATCCCAAATGGAAAAACGCAAAGTGAATATTCTTCTATGGATACAGAAGGAATTTTAAAACCGTATGTAACGATGTATCCAGAATTGAATGCGCATTCATTACGGCCTGAAATATATAAAGAAGGGCTCTACCACGACTGTGATGATAGCATAACAGAAATGGCAAAGTTACTCTTAAGTCACGAACCTATAGAATCTGCTATTACGCCGTTACAATTAACCAAAAAAAATTATGGGAGCGTTCCACGTTTCTATATTGAATGTACCGAAGACAAAGCAGTTACCCCCTTTATTCAAAGAAAAATGCATACAGAAACCCCTTGTGAAAAAATCTATAGCATGGCGACCAGCCATTCTCCTTTTTTTAGTCGTCCACAAGAATTATCAGAGATTCTTTGCGAAATAGCAACAAGCTAAAATTCGTAATTTTCATGATGTGATAAACAAATACAATGGTCAAACATCAAGAAATAACTGATGATAAATTAGCTAGATTGATCAAGTCAAAAAAAATTCGATTTGGAGGCAATGTTAAACTAAAAATATACGGTACTTTACAGTGTAAATCAGGTAAAAGAATGAGGCGAGAAAATCGCCTTTTTTTCGCAACAGAAAAAGAAGCAGAAAATAATGGTTACAGGCCTTGTGGACATTGTATGAAGCATGATTATTTAAAATGGAAAAATGGATCTATTCAATGATATTTTAGATGAAACCAATAATTTATTGCCCAAAGATGGTACAGTAAATTACTATGGAAAGTTGCTGCCAAAAAAACAGGCGGATCACTATTATAACAGATTACTGGATAAAATCATATGGAAAAACGATGTTGCTGTTATTTTTGGCAAACGCATAGAAACTAAACGAAAAGTGGCCTGGTATGGCGAAAAGGAGTTTGCATATACCTATTCTAACAATACAAAACTGGCTTTACCCTGGACACAAGAATTGTTAGAATTAAAAAATAGTGTTGAGTATAGAACCTGTGAAACCTTTAATTCTTGCTTATTGAATTTATATCATTCTGGCGATGAAGGTATGGCTTGGCATAGTGACGCTGAAAAAGATCTGAAAAAAAACGGGGCTATTGCCTCCTTAAGTTTTGGTGCAGAAAGAAAATTCGCCTTTAAACACAAAAATACCAAAGAAACCGTTTCACTGATCCTGGAAAATGGTAGTTTATTGGTAATGAAAGATGCTACGCAAACAAACTGGCTGCACCGCTTACCGCCCACAAAAAAAATGATCACACCAAGAATTAACCTCACTTTTAGAACCATCGTGAATTCGTGATCATTTTATCTTTATTCCACTATTACCATGAATTCTTTGATTGCCTGATTCGGTTCAATTATATTATATCCTTTCCAAAAATCCGGATCATAGGCCGGCATGTAAGTAGGTAGCATCGTGTTCTTTTCCTGAACGCTTCCAAACGCTGAAGCACTCACATTTTCGGTGTCAAAAACTACCACCTGATTTTTATTGGTGCTTGTTATCGCCATATCTAACTTCATAGATAACTCGTTCTGCTTTCGTCTTCCTTTGACATTTTTATTCTTTTCGATGATCTTTAGCGGTCGTTTTACAGCAAACCGGCTGGCATCTTCCTTTTCAAGGTATTGCAAACTATAATGTTCATCTTTTCCTTTTGAAAAAATCATTTTCCCTTTAGAAAGGAATTGGTTAAAGGAAAGTCCTAATAACTTAAAACTTTTGACCGATTTCACGTTTTCATAATCTACCCGAATAATGGCGAAATCATCATAATTAACATATAATGTCCCTTTATAATCTGCAGAACCTTTCGGAACAAATGATATTACATAAACTGCTGCATTTCCCATATAGGTTAGATCAAGCATCTTAAACTCGTATCTCCCCGATTTTCTAATAAAGTTAAGTTTCGTCTTTTCCTGAAAAAAAAGACCTCCCATCATATTTGCCAAACTACTTCTTCGGTATTTTGCAAAGTTCGTTTTTCTTTCGGTTTCTCTTTTTTTCTCCGACTCCAGTTTCTTCTTAAGCCCCTCTGCACTCGTTGAATCTATATCTCCTCCTTTCAATTCGTCCATATCTAGCTTTTGTCCAAACAATCCGGATTTGATCTTGAAATAAGAATCAGGCTTAACGTTCTTATCTATAATTTTTTTAAACTTTTCCTCTAAAGCAGTTAATCCAACCTTATTATTTTTGTCATAAAGTTCTGAGGCTTTTATCAAATTAATTTTCTGTTTTTCTGCACTATAATTCCCGTATAGATCGCATAATACTTCTGTATAATATGAATTTTTACGAGGGATAGTTTGCATAGCACTATCTAAAAATGATTTATTCAGAGCATCTATCGTAGACTTTTTTAAGGTTAAATTACTCCTTTTCAGATGCTGATGATTAGATTCTCTAAAAAATAATCTTTTTTTGGTCAAATTGAAGTTATAGTTCTTATCAATATTCTCTTTGACCTTTTTAATGATCTCGTCAACAGAATATTGTTTGTTGGTCAATACGACCTCCTTTAATTCGATCGTTTTTGGGACTAAATAAATAACGCTGTCCTTAAATTGATTCAAGGGTTTAGAAATGGTCTCAAAACCAATGCAGGAAATTAGCAAAGAATCTGTAGGTTTCGCATCCTTTTTAAAAAGAAAACTAAACCTCCCTTCCTCATTGCTTATCATTCCCTTTTTTTTGAAAATGATAGTTGCGTAAGGAACAGGTTCTTTGGTAATGGAGTCTATAATTCTGGAACTAACTACTTGTGCCTGAGTGTTAATTGTAAACAATAAAATAAAAAAGACCAATAGTTTAAAAGGAATAGTATGCATGTGTTTAGTTTTGTCAAAGGCGAATTAAAGAATTCTTATTTGCATAACCATATTTTTTAGGTTTTTTTAAGACCGTTTTATTCTTTTTTTAACGATTATTCAAGCATCCTCCAATATTCTTGCGATGACTCAACAATGAAAATTAATAATATAACTGACATCCTATTTAATATAACGTAAAATATGCTAAACAATTATTTTACCCGGCCACTTCTCCTCTATGTGGTTTCAACGTATCTCTATAGATGATCATCTCTTTTTCATCAACAACAACATAAGCAATACTATGATAATCAGAAACTGTTGTTGCTTCAATTTTATGGCAAGCTAATTTCTCAATAGCTACAAACTCTTTAAGATGTATACAATGATGTTCTGCAGTTTTATGTGCATCAGGGCCTCTAAAATCCCAGATCAATTTAATTTTTCTGTTCAAAATTATTTTTTAAACAAAGGTATTCTTTTCCAATCGAAAAAGAATATCCTTAAAACGATGATCTGTAAATTACTCTTTTCGTATCCAAGTCAGAGTAATTATTCCTAATCTACCTAATAAGAATATAAACGACCCAAAAGTAGGAACCAATAAACTTACTTTAATTCCAGCAGCTAACATTGGTTGAGAAACGCCTCCCATTGATTCAATTGCATCAAAAGCACCTATCATTCCTATAATATGACCTAAAAAACCCCAAACTAAGGCGAATAAAGTTATAGAATTAATAAGGCTGATAGTTTTATCAATAGTTCCTTTTTTTAAAAAGCCTTTGACGATTAAAACTACTACTAGGATTAAGATTAATAACAACGGATACATAAAAAAAGGACCTCCTTCGTTTAGTCTATCAAAAAAAACTGACATAATGAATAGATTTTAAGTTAATAATGATCAAATATAACATGAGCTTCCTTGCATTTAATAAATTTGCGATAGAATAACAAATAACTATGTTGAATAACAGAATTAATCGCTGCAATGTGCTAAGACATATTATTTTGTAAAAACCAAACTTAAATAGGTAGTTCGTCTATAAAAATATGTCAACTAAAATAAATTAAGCATCTTTGAGAGATGAATATCTCACAAATAAATAAAACTAAGTTTATTCTATTTCATTTTTTATTTTGGGTAGGTGTTTGGTTTTTCTTTGTGTACTTTTTTAGTTATAACTCAAATAACACTTCTTACATAACAAAATTTTCTAGTTTTTTATTACCTATAACTATGCTAACTACATATTTTGTAGTATACTATTTAATTCCCACCTATTTACTTCCTAAAAAATATAAACTCTTTGCTTTGTATAGTATTTATACATTGATATTGTCAACTTATTTAATTATAATATCAATTTTTGGAAGTTTTATATTCCTATCTAATATGGAATTACAAAACATGCCCCCAATGAGTCGAAATTATATATTTATATTGATACTGGTTTATTTAGTTGTTTTTATAGTGAGTTTTATTAGTCTTTTAAGTCATAACTTTAAAACCATTTCAAAAAATAAGGAATTAGAAAATAAAATATTAGAAACTCAACTTCAGATCAAAGATCAAGAGTTACAATATTTAAAAAAACAGATCCATCCACATTTCTTATTTAATACCTTAAATACCATTTATGGTTTTGCTTTAAAACAATCAAAAAATACCCCTAATATCATTTTAAAACTTTCAAATTTATTAGATTATATTTTATATCAAGTCAATAAACCTAAAGTAAGCCTAAAACAAGAAATTTCACATATAAAAGAGTATATTGAATTAGAAAAAATAAGATTTCAAGACACTTTAAAAGTATCTTTCAATTCAGATGTTATTTCAAATGAAGTTCAAATTTCTCCAATGCTATTAATTCCGTTTGTTGAGAATGCTTTTAAACATGGTAATTTGATCGATGGCTATTTGAGAATCGAAATTGTTATTTTATTCTCTGAAAATGCTCTTAGCTTTACTATAAAAAATACTGTCATAGAAGATGAAATTAGACAAGAAAGTAAAGGAATTGGACTTGAAAATATTAAAAAGAGGTTAGATATTCTGTACAAAGACAATTATACTTTAGATATTATTCAAGAAGAAAATTGGCATACTATTGACCTTATTATTTCAAATTTAAATAAAACCGACAATGCGTAAAATAATCAATTGTATCATTGTTGATGACGAGCCAATGGCTCGTGAAATCCTTGAAACGCATCTAGAAAAAGTTGATTTTATTAAAGTCGTGAAAACCTGTAAAAATGGCGCGGAAGCTTTTAATGTTATTAGTTCAGAACAAGTTGACCTGGTGTTTCTAGACATTAATATGCCTGAAATTTCAGGATTATCTTTTGCCAAATCTATTAATAAAAATATCAAAGTAATTTTCACCACAGCTTATAGAGAATATGCTGTTGATGGATTTGATCTACAGGCGGTTGATTATCTGTTAAAACCAATATCATTTGAAAGATTATTTCAAGCTATTGATAAATTTACGGATGAAAATGTTCAAATAAAGCATAAAGCATCTATTTCAGTCCAAGAGAAAAGTGATTTTATATTTGTCCGTTCAGAAAGGAAAATGATAAAGATAAATTTTGATGAAATCAATTATATTGAGAGTTTAAGTGATTATATAAAAATTCATTTAAACAATAAAACAATTGTTACAAGAGAAACGATTAGTAATATCGAAGTAAAACTTCCAAAAAAAGATTTTATACGAATACACAGATCCTATATTATTTCAATTTCTAAGATTGAATCATTCACAAATGAGTTTATTGAAATAAACAATAAAGCGATCCCAATCAGCAGAAGTTACAAAACAGTTGTATTAAATAAATTAGAAAACTTATAGACTAACTTCTATCTTTGCTTAAATTCTACGAATGTTGACTGAACAAGATTTTATTTTTAAAAATTTCGATATCGAGACCCCTGACAAAGGAAGTTTTACATGGAAAGCACCCAGTAATATTGCCTTGGTGAAATATTGGGGGAAGCGTGAACCTCAACTTCCAGAAAATCCTTCTATAAGTTTTACCTTGGATGCCTGTTTTACCNTGACTACCTTGGAGTTTAGCAAACGTAAGGGTAGTCAAAAGAAAATGCNTTTTGAGGTCATCTTTGAGGGAGAGAAAAAAGAGGATTTCAAACCTAAAATCGAGAAATTCTTTGCCTCAATCCAACAATACGTTCCGTTTATCTCTGATTATGATTTTGTGATACATTCACGGAATTCATTTCCCCATAGTAGTGGTATTGCTTCTTCGGCGAGTGGCATGGCAGCACTAGCTTTATGTATTATGAGTCTTGAAAAACAACTCAATCCTTCTATGACAAATTCTTTTTTTAATACAAAAGCATCTTTCTTAGCACGATTAGGCTCCGGTAGTGCCAGTAGAAGTATTAGAGGGGAATTGGTAGTTTGGGGAAATCATATGGATACTGATGGAAGTACTGACCTTTACGGAATTCCATTTCCTTCAATAATTCATGAAAATTTTAGAAATTACCACGACACTATTTTGTTAGTTGATAAAGGCAAAAAACAGGTCTCAAGTAGCATTGGGCATGACCTAATGCATCACCATCCATTTGCCGAGAAAAGATTTGAACAGGCACTTCAAAACCTATCCAAGCTGAAAACAGCCATAGAAAATGGAGATCTGAAAAGTTTTATTACTATCGTTGAAAGTGAGGCACTCACACTACATGCTATGATGCTCACAAGCAATCCGTATTTTATTTTAATGAAACCCAATACACTTTCCATCATTAATAAAATCTGGGAATTCAGAGCACAAACCAACTCAAATATTTGCTTTACGTTGGATGCAGGAGCAAATGTTCATGTATTGTATCCTGAAAAAGAAAAAAAGGCTGTTAACGATTTCGTTATAAATGAATTAATTCAATTTTGCCAAAATAATCATTATATTTGTGACAGGGTCGGATTAGGAGCTAAGCAAATCACTTACTAATATTGAGGTCTTATCCTTTTATGAAATTGTTTATTTGATATACTCTTTGACTGTGCTAGTATGAAAAATTTCATAAAGAACTGAAGGTTAACGTAGCAAAAGAAATATAATATGACGGCTTTGTAAAACAAGCTGATTAATATTTTTTTGTTCTTACTGTTTATAGAATTAGTATTAACTCTAAAATCTTCAGTCATGAAAAATCACAACATCATTATTTATCTACTTGTTTTTGTTTTCTCAACTTCTGTTGTTGCACAGAAAGACACTATTTGGTATGATGCCAATTGGAATAAAGCTATTAAAGATCAAGCTTCATATTATAGGCCTGCGCCTGCAAAAAAAGATAATGGCTACCTGCTGATTGATTATTATTTATCAGGAGTTAAACAAATGGAAGCCTTTTCGCTTACGCTGGACGAAGATAAATTTGACGGTGAGGTAACCTGGTATTATGAAAATGGAAAGGTAATGCAAACCGTTAATTATAAAAATAATGTGCCTCAAGGATTACGGAAAAATTATCATGAAAGTGGCTCCTTAAAAGGTCAATATTCTTATATAGATGATAAGATAACCGGCGAATGGGTTGCTTATCATGAGAATTCAAAACTTTCTGAAGAAGGTAACTATGAAGACGATAAACGAACCGGTGTTTGGAAAGAATATCATAAAAATGGAAAATTAAAAGGCGAAGGCAAGTATAAAAATGATAAAAAAGTGGGTGTTTGGAAAATGTATTACTATAATGGAATTGAAGATGACGAATAGAAAAATGCGTTATTTGCTACCGAATCCTGGCTGCCAAAAGTTAGATTTACAATAGAATCTAGTATATTTGCGTTGTTTATAGGTAATTCTAATGAAATTCTAATGAAGGGACCTTTATTTTATGCTAAAATATTACTGTTTGGTGAATATGGAATCATTAAAGATTCTAAAGGATTGGCGATTCCATATAATTCTTATCAAGGAGCATTAAAAGTTTCTGAAAATTTATCGAATACTGCAAAAAAATCGAATGAAAATTTACAGCGATTTTATCTGTATTTGTGTGATGTTGATGATGAAAACCTGGTGCATTTCAGATTGGACGATTTAAAATTCGATATCGATAAAGGTATGTATTTTGACTCTAGTATTCCGCAGGGGTATGGTGTTGGCAGTTCAGGAGCATTGGTGGCGGCTATTTATGATAAATATGCTGATGATAAAATTACCGTGTTAGAAAATTTAACCAGGGACAAATTACTAAAACTAAAAGAAATTTTTTCAGTAATGGAATCTTTCTTTCATGGGAAAAGCTCCGGTTTAGATCCCTTAAACAGCTATTTAAGTATTCCCATATTGATCAATTCTAAAGACCATCTGGAAGCTACCGGCATACCTTCTCAAAAAGAAGGAAAAGGTGCTGTTTTCTTATTAGATTCTCAACAAGTTGGTGAAACCGAACCTATGGTGAGTATTTTTATGAATAAAATGAAAAATGAAGGGTTCAGAAAAATGTTGAATGAAGATTTTGCAAATTATACGGATGCCTGCATTGATGATTTTTTACATGGAAATATAAAATCCTTATTCGGTAATGTAAAACAACTTTCCAAAGTAGTTTTAGCGAATTTCAAACCCATGATACCTAAAGCTTTTCATCACTTGTGGGAACAAGGTATAGAAACCAATGCCTACTATTTAAAATTGTGTGGATCAGGTGGTGGTGGCTATATACTAGGTTTTACAAAAGATTTTGAAAAAGCACAAAAAATCTTACAAGATTATAAGTTAGAGTTGGTATATCGATTTTAATTCCATTGCCGTATTATGGATTTACTTAAAGTCGCCGAAAATAATACTTCTAACAAACCTAAAAAATACCCGTTTTACTATAAATTTTTAAGCTTACTCTCTGTAGTCAGGGGATACAATATTGTAATTATTGTCCTTGCTCAATATTTAGCATCTATCTTTATTTTTTCACCTGAAAAACCCTTACGACGAATATTGTTAGATCTCGATCTATATTTTATTGTGTTGGCAACTATTTGTGTAATTGCATCAGGCTATATTATTAATAATTTTTACGATGCTGATAAAGATAAAATTAACAGGCCTCAGAAAACTAAAATAGATAGTATTGTTAATCAAAAAACCAAGTTATACATCTACTTTTTTCTCAATTTTTTAGGATTTGGATTTGGATTCTTAGTTTCCTGGCGGGCAGCATTATTCTTTGCAGTTTATATTTTCTTATTGTGGTTGTATTCGCATAAATTAAAACAATATCCCTTAACAAAATTGTTTTCAGCCGCTATTTTAGCCATACTTCCATTCTTTGTGATATTTGTATATTATAAAAATTTCTCTACCATTATTTTTACCCATGCATCATTCTTATTTTTTGTCTTATTGATACGAGAACTGATTAAGGATTTAGAAAATATCGAGGGAGATATTGTATTAGATTATATTACAATACCCGTAAAATATGGAGAGCGTTTTACCAAAATGCTGATCTCTTTAATTTCCCTTTTCACTTTATCTCCTATCTACTTTTTACTTAAATACCCGGAAATTGGTTTAATGAAATACTATTTCTACTTTTCAATAGTTGTACTATTTGGATTTATTATTTTGCTATGGAGATCAAATTCTAAAAAAGGATATGTATTGCTTCACAATATCCTTAAACTACTCATTATTGCCGGTGTATTTAGCTTAGCCTTGATTGATACTTCGGTAATTATAAAAAGAATATTATGAGTTCAAATCTATTAACTGTGGGCTTAGCCCAAATTTCACCTGTATGGCTACATAAAGAAAAGACGTTGGAAAAAATTCTGACCACTATAGAAGATGCAGCTAAACAAAGTTGTGAATTAGTTATTTTTGGAGAAGCAACCTTACCCGGTTATCCTTTTTGGTTGGCTTTAACGGGCGGCGCTGAATGGGACACCATACTAAATAAAGAATTGCATGCACATTATGCAAGGAATGCCATAGATATTGAAGCTGGTGAACTCGATAGAATTTGTAAACTGGCTGCTGAAAAGAATATTGCTGTTTATGTAGGCATCATTGAAAGGCCTAAAGACAGAGGCGGGCATAGTTTGTACTGTTCATTAGTGTATATCGATCAAAAAGGCCAGGTAAAATCTGTACATAGAAAATTACAACCTACCTATGATGAACGTCTAACCTGGGCTCAAGGTGATGGCAATGGCCTGCAGGTACATGCACTCAAAAATTTCACTGTGGGTGGTTTAAACTGTTGGGAAAACTGGATGCCATTGCCAAGAACGGCGTTATATGGCCTCGGAGAAAATTTGCATATCGCCGTTTGGCCCGGAAGTGATCACAATACAAAAGATATTACACGGTTTATCGCCAGGGAATCTCGCTCCTATGTCATTTCTGTTTCAAGCATCATGACCCGTAATGATTTTCCTAAAAACACACCTCATTTAGAGAAAATCCTGGGAAAAGCGCCCAATATATTAGCGAATGGCGGTTCGTGTATTGCAGGCCCTGACGGTGAATGGATCCTGGAACCTGTGCTGAACAAAGAAGGTTTACTAATTCAAACCATTGATTTTAACCGTGTTTTAGAAGAACGTCAAAATTTTGATGTTTCCGGGCATTACTCAAGGCCGGATGTAACGAAGTTACTGGTAAATAGGGAGCGACAACAAATAATAGATATCAAGGATTGATAATTAAAAGAGTATATTTGCCAAAAATTTAACAATGGCACTAAAAAAGAACTCGTCGAGAGGACGACACGCCAAGCCTTCTTCTCGTACTGATAATCCTAATAAAAATCAGGATTTTAAACCAAAGAAAAAGTCAACTTTTTCAAAAACAAAACCGAATCCGTATCGAAAGGATATCCGTAAAGATTCTCCCGCACAAAGATTGGCAGAACCTACTGAAATAAGGCTCAATAAATTTATTGCCAATTCAGGTATTTGTTCCCGTAGGGAAGCCGATACCTATATAAAGTCAGGTAGTGCGACCGTTAATGGTAAAATAATTACCGAAATGGGCTATAAAGTAAAGCTCAATGATGAAGTACGGTTTGATGGCTCTCTGATCAGCCCTGAAGCAAAGCGATATGTATTGTTGAACAAGCCCAAAAACTTTATTACTACTATGGATGATGAACGTGGTAGAAAAACCGTAATGGATCTGATCGGTGGTGCTACCAAAGAGCGCATTTACCCTGTGGGAAGGTTAGACAGAAATACTACAGGTTTATTATTGTTTACCAATGACGGAGAAATGGCGAAAAAACTGACTCACCCTAAACACACTATTCGGAAATTATATCATGCCTCCTTAGACAAAAAATTGGCCATGAAAGATCTGCAAAAGATCTCTGAAAATTTTGTGTTAGAAGGCAAAATGGTATTTGTTGATGCGATATCGTATATTGAAAATCAGCCTAAAATGGAAATAGGTATCGAAATTCACTCCGGTAGAAATAGAATTGTCCGTAAGATATTTGAACATTTCGGCTATAAAGTTGTCAAACTAGACAGGGTTATTTTTTCCGGATTGACCAAGAAAAATTTATCACGCGGTCATTGGCGACATTTGACGCAACAAGAGATCAATAATTTAAAGATGTTATAAATAAAAAACCGAACAATGAGTTCGGTTTTTTTATGCTAATTTTTTGCTATTAGTCCTGACCTGAAGTATAAAAGAAGCTGTTAAAATAATCTCCTGACGGTTGTTCTAGAAGGAAAAATAATAAACAGGGCGCAGATTATTATTATATTTTTGAGAATATATTGTCCCAACAAGGTAAAAGCATATGGAGGTGTTTCAAAGGAAGAGCTTGCAAATACAAATAGCGGAACAAAGGTCAATACCATATGTATCAGGGCTATGACTACAGCCGCTCTGCTAAAGAAATTGAAAACCAGTAAGAAGCCCAAGCCTATTTCCCAAATAGCTAACATCAAATATCCAATATCTGATGGTATCAGGTCAACCGTTAAAAACGATATGGTATCTCGTGCAATTGATTCAGCGGGGCTCATATCAGGAAAAAACTTAAGCGCTCCAAACCAAATATATACAATACCAATACTTATGCGTAACAATGAAATTTTGAAATCAATAGTATTGGTAAATTTATTTAGTTGTTTTATCTTCAAAGAAATAGAATTTAGTAGTTTTAATTTATGTTTTAACAATTCAGTTTTTGAAAATCTTTTTGGAGAACACACCTTGATCTAAGGTGATTCTAATCAAATACATGGCCGGATTCAAATCTGAAATATTATATGACCGGTTTTCGGTAAAATTGCCTTTAAATGTTTTTACCAACCTACCGGAAACATCATAAATAGCCACTTTATCGGCGGCACTATTAATTTTAAACGTACCTTCTACAGGATTAGGGTATACGGTAATATGATCTTCAAGATTGAAATCACCGACAGCTAAGGTAACCTGACTGCTCCCAAACACTTTAAATTCGCCAGGCTGCAAACTTATAGTTGCATTGACATTTGTAACGTTTATAGAAGCATTGTTATTTAACAGATCGTACCAGGTACCGGTTTGTTGGAATGCCGGATCGATACTTTGCGTAGTGACTCCAAAATTTCCAATTATGGTAATATGTTTGAGGTCAGGGTTTACAGCATCATCGGTCAGCTGAATCTTTTTTAAACCGTTTGTATTGGCCACATCTAAGGTGAAATTAGCCGTTCTAAAAATATCTTCCTGTTTTTTTAATTTAATCAGTTTGGCCCAGGCATCATATACATCTTTTCTGTCCGATTCCGTAAAATAATTCCATAGTATTGGTTTATTCCCGGTTCTTCCATTAAAATCTATGTCGATGTCATATCCCAATTCACCAAACTGCCATATCATTTTGGGCCCGGGAACTGTAAAATAAAAAGCGCCTGCCAATTCCATTCTATCCAGCGCAGTGGAAAGGTTCGTGATATCATAACTGCCACTGGAATTACCAAAAGATAAATTTTTAAACATCAACCGTTGTTCATCATGGCTTTCCATATAGCTAACATTGGCAGGAACGGTCCATAAACGATCTAAATAGGATATCCATGAAAAATCTGACTTCCCACTATCATGATAACCCATAGTGGCTTCGTTATAATTGAAATTATGATTGCCCCACATCATGATACCCTTACCTTCTCCTAAGCGATAATTAACCCACTCAGTCTCTTCAGTATTGGTTCCTAAATGTTCGAAGATCACAAAGAAATCAGCATCAATGTCCCATTGGTAATCGGCATATTCTTTTAATACAGCTACCCTGTCTGGCTGAAAAGCCCCCGTACATGTTTCATCTGACGGAGTACAATTCTGGGTAAAACCTTTGGTAAGGTCCCATCTAAAACCGTCTATTTTATATTCATCGATCCAATATTGTGTCGTCCTTTTCACGTAATCTTGTGTGGCCTGTTGACTGTGATCAAAGTCGTTAAAAACACTATATGAGTGGGTAGCAACCGGATTAAAAAAAGGACTATCAACACTTGCCTGGCCACCATAACCTCCATTGTCAGTATTCCACATTCTATAAAACGGATTTTGGCCGGAAGCATGGTTATACACCACATCTAGTATTACAGCCATACCCCTGTTATGGCATTCATCAATCAATTGTTTAAAGGCTGTTGGTGTACCATAATATTTATCCAATGCCATATGGAAAGAGGGATTGTAGCCCCAGGATTCATTGCCATCAAACTCACTTACAGGCATCAGTTCAATCGCATTCACACCCAGCTCTTGTAAATAATCCAATCGCGCTTTTACGGCATCAAAACTGTGCAAGACATCAAAATCTCTGATCAATAATTCATAGATCACGAGATCAGTCTTCGCCGGAGGTTGAAAATTTGCTACCTGCCAACTGTAAGATGTGTCTCCTGTTCTTAATAATGTTACCGCATGGCTTGTTTGACCTGCCGGATACGCGGGCAGATTAGGATAGGTCGTAGCATTGATAAATCCGTCATTAGACTCGTCTAGGATAGTTGTTGAATAAGGGTCAGCAATTCTAATGGATCCGTCAACCAGATATTGATACATATGATTGGTTTGCGGAGTAAGTCCTGTTAATTCAATCCAAAATCTATCATTAGGTGTATCTTTTTTTAGTAAATAGGCATTGTCCGTTTGCCAGCTATTAAAATTGCCAATTACATGAACTATATCTTTCATAGGTGCATATAAAACCAGCGTAGCACGTGTATTATCGCTAGGGTCTAAATTAAGCCCATCTTTCATCCCGGCTGGTACAGATTCTTCTATAATTGTAACAATTGCTTGAAAAGTCTCTGTTAGTGTATCACCACCATTCGTAGCTTCTAAACTATAGCTAGTATTTTGTGTAATATTAGTATGCGTAAAGCTATAAGATGTTGTGTTATTTGAAGTGTTTATTATTGAGCCGTTTGCTTTTAATACAAAATCAGCTGCTAATGATGAAGTTGCAGCTATAGATAACGATTGCCCGGAAGTTAATAAGGTTACATTATCAGTTGGTGAAGTCAAAGTAAGTTGAAAAGCACCCACTGAAATATTTAAATCAGCAGTTTGAGTGCCTCCATCAGCACTTCTTAGCACAATATCAATACCCGTAATTGTTCCTGAAGGATTACTATAAAATGATTGAATGGTTGGTGTAAAAGTTAAACTATATATATTTCCAGATACATTTGTAAGAGAAGGTTGTGCACCATTGTCTCCCCAAGTTCCAATAACATTTACCCAATGGTTAGTATCGTCAATAGTAACCCCTGTATGTGCATATATAGTACCTGTGTACGATTCTAAAGGCGTTCCTGTAGCATCAAATAATAATACAGGGTTTGAAGATGTTTCTGCCGGAGGTGCTCCTCCTTGCCATGATAATTGAGCTTCTGAAGTAAACCAACTAATAAAAAAAATGATAAGTAGAATTTTTTTCATAATAACAAATTTAAGATATAAAAGGCTGCTTATAACAATACAAACAGCCTTTCAGTAAAAATAGTCAACAACTATTTAGTTATCATTGTATAGGTACCAGTATTAAAATCTAGGAAAATATCATATGTTCCGGCGGTAACTACAATATCATCCCCACCGGCGTCAAGAGTTCCATCTGCACCAGTATCACCAAAATTAGTATCCCAAGCCTCATTAACACGGAATTTTATAGCTCCATCAATAAGAGTTACATTTTGAGCAATCCAGATTCCAAAATTTACTTGGGTAAGAGTAAAGTCAGGACCAGCGTTACCCCAATCATTGTATCCTGAGCCAACTATTCCGAAAAGATCAGAAGCTTCTAATGTGTAGGTATTATCATTAAAATTAACTGTCAGCATATAGAATCCAGCGGTCGTTATGATATCATCACCTCCTGCTTCAAGAGTTCCATCAGCACCTGTATCTCCAAAATTAACATCCCAGGCATTATTAAATCTAATTTTCATTGCTCCATCCATTAGTTTAACCCCTACCTTAAAGGTATCGGTTTCATAATCATAGAATAATTTTGCATCTGGACCGGCATTACCCCAGTCATTCCAAGCTGAACCTACAATGCCCCAAGAGTATTCTTCTATAGTATAGGTGTTATTATTGAGATCAAGTACAATCTTATAATCTCCTGCTGCGGTAACTACAATATCGTCTCCACCAGCGTCAAGAGTTCCATCTGCACCAGTATCACCAAAATTGTTAGTCCAATCGTTATTTTCTCTAAACTTCATTGCTCCATCTTTTAAGTTGACGTATGCCACAAAAACATTTGAAGCACTAGTAGTATAGAGAGGTAAATCGGGACCTGCATTACCCCAATCATTTGCTGCTGAACCAACAATACCCCAATCAGATTTTTCAATACCACTTCCTTGACTGGTTTCTTCAATTAAAGTAATATTTAAAACCATTGTTTCAGAAATAGATTCTTTTGCATCCTGGCCTTGTCCGGTTCCGGCAAATGCTTTCACTCTGAAATAAATAATACCAGTATTTCCCGGGTCTTCTGTATCCGGATCTCGATCTAAACCTAGTAAGTCTTCATCTAAAGCAATATCAAGTAAAGTAGCAACTGTAACAGCGAAATTGTTTTCAGTAATCGTACCGGAAGAATTAATAATAGTACTAAAGTCATTTGTTAGAGACCATTCTACGCTATAACTAATTTCAGTTGGTACTCCGAAATCAACTTTATTCCAAACAAATCGTTCAGCTATGTTATTACTTGTCTCAGGTGAAAGTAAATATTCATCTGATATGGAATTCAGGAAAGCAACTTGTTCAGAAGCTTCTTGTAAGGTAAATTCGGGAAGTAAATCGTCATTTTCACATGCCGTAAATGATAGCATTACTATTACAGCAAAGAATATTTTTGTGATATTAAAAATTTTGATTTTCATGAGTTTATATTTTTTAATTGTATTAATAACCGGGATTTTGTTCTAAATTAGGATTGGCTTCCAATGCTTGTAAGGGTATTGGAAACAATTTATAAGTTTCAGGAATAGAAGCTCCGTTCTGAGTATTTCCTTTCCAGGGCCATAAGTAACTACCTCCTGTGAATTTTCCAAATCTTATGAGATCTGATCTTCTATGTCCTTCAAAATTCAATTCTCTTCCTCTTTCATCCAATATAAAGTCTAGAGTCAATTCAGATTGATCTATAGTACTTGCATTTGATCTTAAGCGAATATCATTTACATAATTCAGAGCATCAGTCATATTGCCACCACTTGCCCCACGTACAACACATTCTGCATACATTAAATTAGCATCAGCCAGTCTGAATAAAGGGAAATCTGTACTTGAAAATTGGGTAGGTGTTGAGCTTCCTTGGGAGTTTGTATTTCTAAACTTAGTTGCCGGATAGCCATCGGTCCACTCTTTATAATCGGTCATTTCATAATTATGACCTTCGGTCCAGAAAAGTGATGCTCTTACATCTGTAGAAGATCCTAAGTCACCAAAGAGGCCATACCAGGCTTTAGAAGCCCTATGACCAGACCAACCTTCAGTTGCTCCAAAATCACTAAGCGTCATGGTATCAGTACCCAAACTACCGTTTACCAGATAGGTAGTATTTCCCCAACTTTGGCTATTTTGAGAATCAGCAAGAAGTGGAAAAATAATTTCTGTTGAATTCTCATTATCGGCAGAAAAATTACTTATAAAATTAGGTTCAAGTGTATATCCTCCTTCATTAATAACCTTTGATATATAAGTAAGTGCATCGTCAAATCTTGCAGTGCTGGTATATACTTCTGCATTCATATATAACTTCGCTAATAGCATTCTAACGACTGTTTTATTAGCTCTACCATAAGAATTACTATCAGGTATATCACTTTCAATAGAAATGAGTTGGTCTTCAACATAATTAAATAATTCGATTCTTGTACTTTCAGGAAGAGGGGATGACGCTCCAAGATTTTCTTCTGTTGCCAATACACCATGACCGAATGCGTCAATTAGATAATAATAAGCCAAGGCTCGTAAAAATTTTACTTCACCTATTATTTGTTCCTTATTTTGTACGTCTACACTACTTAACACTAATAATAGGTTATTCGCTTGAGGAATTGTATAATAGATTCTATTATATAAGTACCTGAAGAATTTATTATTTTCATCCCAATTAGATGTAGTTGTTAATTGATCCAGGCCGTCATCTCCCCATCTGTTTTTCATGGCATCGGCCGTAAAATCCTGAAGGTTAATAATTCCTCGTAAGAAAGGAGATTCTCCGGGATCGTCACTAATATCAGAACTCCCTGCACCATCGGGACCGGATAGGGCAAATGAAGCATATAATCTGGATAAGATGCCCTCTATTGCATTTGGATCTTTTGCCAATAATTCATCCAATGTTAGCTCAACGACGGGTTCAGTGTTTAAATCGTTTGTACAACTTTGAACCGTCATAATCAAAATACTGAAAAGTATAAAAGTTATTTTTTTCATAATTATAGTTTTTAAAAATCAAGATTTAAACCAACAGTAAATGATCTTGGTCTTGGATAAAAATTATTATCTATTGCATTAAAATTTTCAGGGTCCTGGCCACTATAATCGGTAATTATAAAAGCATTATTGACGGTACCCGAAATACGTAGGTTCGCATTTTTAATTAAATTATTTAAGTTGTATGATACAACAATGTTTTCACATCTTATAAAGGAAGCATCCTCTAAAAAATAATCTGAAAAAGGAACATTTCCAACTGTGTTTATAAAATTAAAGTTGGCTGCACCTGAATAAAAATCCAACACATTCGATAAACTATTTGTGTTATTAGGTATGGCTCTATCAACCCAACCTGATGTTAATCTCCTTGAATTGTAAACTTGACCGCCTATTTGACCTCTAAAACTTGAGCTTACATCCAGGTTTTTATAACTAAAGTTAAACCCATATCCAAAAGTCCAGTTTGGTCGTAATGCCCTGTAATATCTATCGTCATTATCAACAGTGCCATCACCGGTAAAGTCTGCAAAAGCCCCATGGATAGGATTACCTTGTGTATCATATAATTGTCTGAAAACCCATGCAGAGTAGGGCTGATAGCCAACTACATGATAACCTATATTAACTCCGGTTCCTGTTGGAATACCAGAGTCATCGGCGCTAATTCTACTGACATCTTTTAAGTCAGTAACTTCTGCTCGGCTATAGGCGAGATTACCATAAAATTCCAGTTTTGTATTTTCTGAATTAATGGGTTTTATAATAGTATTGAATTCAAAACCTTTACTTTCGGTTTTACCAACATTATCAACAAATGAATCTGTAAGTCCCTGTCCAGGAGCAACCGGTACTACAGCCAGCAGGTCCTCAGTTTCTCTGTAAAAAATATCAAAAGAACCACCTATGAAATTATTGCTGAACAGATCAAAATCAATCCCGGCATTATAGGTTTGAGTTTTTTCCCAGGTCAAGTTACTATTAAATGGCTTGGCCGAATACAGGGCAAATCCTTGTAAATATTGACTGGAACTTGAACCGGATTCAAAAAGCGGAACAGAAGGGTAAAAACCTACAGCATCTGTTATATCTTGTTGTCCTGTTTTACCCCAGCCTAATCTAAGTTTTAAATTGTTAATTAAATTCGAATCTTTAATAAAATCTTCTTCATTTATTTTCCATGCCAGTGCTGCAGCAGGAAAATAACCCCATCTACTATCTTCTGCAAATAATGAAGAACCATCAGCTCTTATTGACAAGGTGATTAGGTATTTATCAGCTAAATTAATATTCGTTCTTCCGAAGAATGATTGGAGATTCAATTCATTAAAATAATGATTGGTTGGGTTTGACGCATCTAATTGTATTTCCCTCAGCCCAGATTCTTCATTATATCGATATTCCACTTTAGTACCGTCATTTTTAAAATTTTGGTAGGCATATCCTCCTTGTAGATCGAAATTATTTAAAAAACCATCAAATTCTTTTGCATAGACCAAATAAGCATCTAAGGTTGTATTTGTTATGTGCTGATTTTCACTATAATTTACTCCTGGATTAAAAACAAAATTTGAATTGATATCATCGTTTGTTGTATCGAACCTGTAAGTCGATAAAGAATTGTCTGAGAATGATTCAGTAATTTTTGCCTGAGAAGCTTCAGTTCCTAAATTTAAAACAGCTCTAAGTTCCGGTAAGAAATGCATTTTATAATCAAATTCTATGTTACTTATCAATTTATAGACTTTTTCAGGTCTTTTACGCTGTTCTAAGAGGGCTAACGGATTCCATGCCCCATCTAATAGTAACCTGTTGCCATCAGGTTTTGTGTTTTGATGATAACCACCGAAACGATTATCAGGAGAATTATCATAAATAGGCTTGGTAGGATCCATATTAACAGCTCCACCTAAAGCACCTTCTTCGTCAATAGCATTCTTATCAGAATAAAGTCCTTTGAAGTTAAAATCTATTTTCAGATGATCATCTATTAAAGTGGGAGTTAATTTAAATGATAAGCTATAACGCTCGTAATTACTGGTTTTAACAATACCTTGATTTTTTGAATAACCCCAAGAACCTCTAAATGGTACTTTCGAACCTAAGTTTGCACGAACACTAATATTTGTGTTTGAAGAAGTAGCCGTTCTATAAATTGCGTCTTGCCAATCAGTATTGCTCATTGTTCTACCTCCTCCATTTGGGTCTTCAACCCCTAGAAGATCTGTAAACGTTGGATGATATTCTCCAATAAATCTTGTAAAGGTTGGTCCGTCCATTAAGTCAATTTTTTTATCAACGCTACTTATAATGACGTTCGTAGAAAAATTGACTTTCACATCTCCGGAAGTTCCTTTTTTGGTGGTAATGATGATAACACCATTGGATGCTCGAGACCCATAAATAGCCGTTGAAGATGCGTCTTTCAACACACTGAAACTTTCAATATCGTTCGGGTTAATTAACGATAAAGGATTGGATACACCGGCAGGATTTGTATTATCAATCGGAATTCCATCAATTACAATTAAAGGATTGTTATTTGCCGATAATGAAGATCCTCCTCTGATCCTGATATTCGGAGCAGCATCAGGTTGCCCACCACTCGTTGTAATTCTTACACCCGCTATCTTTCCATTTAATAACTGATCTGCCGAAACAACAGCGCCTTGGTTAAAGTCTTCAGCTTTTAAAAGCTCGACCGAACCGGTAGCATCTTTGACAGTAGTTGTACCATAACCAATAACAACTACTTCATCTAAACTTTCAGCTGACTCTTCCAGTTCAACATTAATATCAGCATTAGAAGTTACGGTAACTTCAAAACTGTTGTATCCAATAAATGAAAATACCAATACATCACCGGTATTCACATTGTTAATTGTGTACAGACCGTCAAAATCCGTTGTCGTTCCGTTAGTTGTTCCTTTAATAACAACATTAACTCCCGGCAATTCGGTTTTGGTAATTCTATCTGTAACTTTTCCTTTAAGAGTCAATTGCGCAAAAGCAATCAAAGGAAAAAACATTACTATACCTAAAAAAGTATTTTTAAAATTTCTCATAAATCTAATTTGAGTTGATTAATCTTTAGTTAAAAACCTATTAAACTTTACATTTCACCGAGTGAAGGTAAGAAGTTAACATATGTTTAACACTATTTTAAGAGTTACGAAAACGTTTTCGTGTTTATAACTTTTTTACTCTAACGTTAGAGTTAGGCGACTTTTTTTATGGTATCATTAAAATATTGAAAGATAACTAAGCAAAAATTCCATTTTATTCAAAATCTAAAAAATGAATGTTTGGCCTGGTTATTCTCTTTCGTTCAAGTATAAATTCTATATTTGTATAAAAAGGAACCTGTTTTTAGATGAAACATAGAATTACATTAAAAAATATCGCAAAAGAATTCGGTGTATCAATATCGACTGTTTCAAAAGCATTAAAAGATAGTCATGAAATAGGTGAAGATACCAGAGAAAGAATTCAGGCTTACGCTAATTATTACAATTATAAACCAAATAGCTTAGCCTTGCAACTTCGCAATCAAAAAACATCGGTAATCGGTGTTATAATCCCTGAAATTGTGCATCATTTTTTTTCTACCGTAATTGATGGAATAGAACAGTATGCTAATGAAAAAGGATATAATGTAATGGTTTGTTTGTCTAATGAGTCCTATGAAAAAGAAGTTTCGAATATTCAAGTATTGACGAACGGGAGTGTTGACGGTTTAATAACCTCAATTGCGAGAGAAACTCAGGAAAATCAGAATTTCGATCATTTTAATGCCCTTATTAAAGATGAATTCCCTTTAGTACTATTTGATAGGGTGAATGACGATATTGATTGCGATAAAGTTATTATTGATGATATCGGCGGGGCATACAAAGCTGCAACTCATTTAATGGAAATTGGTTCGGAACGCATAGCATTACTGACCACCCAGGATTATATTACTGTTGGTTGCTTAAGAAAAGAAGGATATATAAAAGCTCTGTCAAATAAGAGTATTCGGGTTGATGAGAGCTTGATCCATAAAATTGATGATAAGGAAAGTCTATACGATCAAATTAAGAAAGTCATCAACGTATCAAATCCACCTGATGCAATTTTAGCAGTAAATGAAATTTATGCTGCTATCGCCTTAAAAATAGCAAAGGAAAGGGGACTTAAAATACCCGATGATATCGCTATTATTGGTTTTACAAGTGGGCTAATTTCTGAATTTACATCACCTCAGTTAACTTCGGTCGTACAACATGGTTATTTAATGGGGCAACAAGCTGCTGAATTATTAATTAATAGAATTGAACATACCGGGCCTGTAGAGTTCCGAAAAGAAGTGATCTCCCCTAATTTAAAAATTAGAAATTCTACTCAAAAAATTTCCAAAAAAGTAGGTTTTAAATAAAAAATTATATCTTTACACCTCGAAACGTAAGTTTTAAACGTATCATTTTACACTTCACAAGAGCATAAGACTAGTTGTTTACAATTGGTTTGATTATTTATTTTTATATTTTATCTTATGAAAAAACAGAAGCTAAGTTTCTGGCAGATCTGGAACATGAGTTTTGGATTTTTAGGAATTCAAATGGGTTTTGCACTTCAAAACGCAAACGTTAGTAGAATATTTCAAACGCTTGGTGCTGAAATTGATGATATCCCAATTCTTTGGGTTGCAGCTCCCTTAACCGGATTAATTATCCAACCGATAATTGGTTATTTTAGTGATAGAACATGGCATCCGAAATTAGGTCGTCGTCGTCCTTATTTTCTTGTGGGGGCTATTTTAGCATCAATGGCATTATTTATAATGCCAAATTCTCCGGTACTTTGGTTTGCCGCAGGTATGCTCTGGATAATGGACGCTTCCATTAATGTTTCAATGGAACCTTTTAGAGCTTTTGTAGGTGATAACCTTCCTGATGATCAACGTACTAAAGGTTTCGCCATGCAAAGTTTCTTTATAGGTATTGGTGCCTATGTGGCTTCAAAGCTTCCATTAGTATTGACTTATTTTGGAGTCGCCAATACTGCTGCTGAAGGAATTATTCCCGATTCAGTTAAATATTCATTCTACATTGGAGGTGCAGTATTTTTTATTGCAGTCTTATGGACTGTATTAAAATCAAAAGAATATTCACCAGAAGAATTAAAAGCTTTTGAAGATGCCGAAAAAGAAGAATTTGTAAAAGAAGATCGATCTTCAGAATGGTATGTTTCCAATGGGAATTCTCATCTTAGAATGGGTGCGATTGCCTTTGCAATTGGCATACTAGCAACATATCTGATCTATTATTTTAATCTTAAAAAAGATCTATATGTACTTACCATAGGTTTAATTGGTCTTGGTGGTTTTGCTTTATTAATTTCTGGTTGGATGCAGAAAAATAAAAAATCAGAGCACGGTTTTGTAACTATAATGAACGATTTTCAGGCTATGCCCAAAGTAATGAAGCAGTTGGCATGGGTTCAATTTTTTTCATGGTTTGCTTTATTTTCCATGTGGATCTATATGACACCGGCAGTTACCCAACATATCTACAATACGTCTGATACTACCTCCGTGGCTTATAACAATGGGGCGAATCAAGTTGGTGAAATGTTTGCTAATTATAATATTATTGCTGCTTTGGTTGCCTTCTTATTACCCGTTATTGCTCGTAAAACAAGTCGAAAATTTACGCATTTCTTAGCATTAGTAGTGGGAGGGTTAGGCTTACTATCAATTTATTTTATAAGCAATCCTACAACTTTTACTATCGAATGGTTACCCATGATTGGTGTGGGTATTGCCTGGGCAAGTATTTTATCAATTCCTTATGCAATGCTTTCGGGTTCACTACCTGCATCCAAAATGGGTTATTTTATGGGAGTTTTTAACTTCTTTATCGTAATTCCTCAATTAGTAGCAGCTTCAATTTTAGGGTTTTTAGTTTCAAAATTCTTTGATAATCAACCTGTTTATGCATTACTCATTGGAGGAGTTTCAATGATTTTGGCCGGATTAATTTCATTGACCGTTAACGATACAATAACAGGAAAAAACAATGTATAAAAAAGGATTCATATTTGACCTTGACGGAGTGATCGTTGATACGGCTAAATATCATTTCTTAGCCTGGAAGAAATTAGCTAATGAATTGGGCTTCGAGTTTACCGAAGAACAGAATGAATTGTTTAAAGGAGTTAGCCGTAAACGATGTTTAGAAATTCTGCTGGATATTGGTGCTGTAGAAGCTACACAATACCAGTTTGAGAATTGGATGGTTGAGAAAAATGAAGATTATTTAGAATACATTAAAAAAATGGATGAAACCGAAATTCTACCGGATGTCAAAAAGGTATTAAGCTTTCTTAAGAAAAACAAAATACCGATAGCATTGGGTTCTGCGAGTAAAAACGCACAACCAATATTAGAGAAAGTAGGATTATTATCTTATTTTGATGTCATAGTAGATGGTAACAACGTTACAAAAGCGAAACCAGATCCTGAAGTATTTATTTTGGCCGCAGGGAAATTAGGGGTAAGTTCTGAAGATTGTGTAGTTTTTGAGGATGCAGTAGCCGGTATAGAGGCTGCAAATAGGGCAAATATGACAAGTATAGGTATAGGAAATGAAAATATTCTTTCGGAAGCTAATTATAATTTCGAAGATTTCACTCAAATGGACATAAATTTTATTAAAGAATTAGCAGGTATATCATGAATAGAGGCAATATACAACCAAATAATTGGTCAATAATAGAAGAAGGGTTTGATAAAGAAACTGTAAAATCTTCAGAAAGCTTATTTAGTATTGGTAATGGAGCCATGGGGCAGCGGGCCAATTTTGAGGAAAAATATACCGGATCTACTTTTCAAGGCAGTTATATTGCCGGTGTATATTATCCGGATAAAACAAGGGTTGGTTGGTGGAAAAATGGGTATCCTGAATACTTTGCAAAAGTATTAAATGCCCCAAGCTGGATAGGAATAAACATAGTGATCAATGATGAACAACTCGATTTATTTACTTGTAAAACAGTAGAAAACTTCCGGAGGGAGTTGAATATGAAAGAAGGATGGATGTCCAGAAGTTTTACGGCAACGTTGCGAAATGACATCCAAATTGAAGTTAAAGCCAAGAGGTTTTTAAGTCTAACATTAGATGAATTAGGAGCTATAAAATATAGTATCACTCCATTAAACACAAATGCCTATATTACTCTAGAACCTTATTTAGATTCCGGCATTACTAATGAAGATACCAATTGGGATGATATGTTTTGGAATACTACAGATGTTAATCTGGATGGCGACAAGGCTTTCATAAAAGCGCATACCATGAAAACGAACTTTCATACCTGCACTTTTATGCAGTCAGAGTTGTATTTAAATGAAAATAAGATAGACATCAAACCTAATTTTAGTAAGAACCATTGCTATATATCTTTGGCTTATAAGCAAGGAGTAAATAAAAATGAAACTCTTACTATTTTTAAATATGGAGGATATACTGTTGATAGAGACCATGATAAAGACAATTTGATAAATGCAGCGAACAATACTTTAAAGAAAGCTATAAATCTTGGTTTTGACGGTTTATTAAAACAACAACAAGAGGCTTGGGCAAATATTTGGCAAATGGCAGATATTACAATTGAAGGTGATGTCAAGGCACAACAAGGTATTCGTTTTAATATCTTTCACCTAAATCAAACGTATCTGGGTAAGGATTCGCGATTGAATATTGGCCCTAAAGGATTTACGGGTGAAAAATATGGAGGAAGCACCTATTGGGATACTGAAGCCTATTGCATTCCATTTTATATGGTTACTAAAAACCAAGAAGTTGCGAGAAATTTGTTGACCTATCGCTACAATCATTTAGAAAAAGCAATTGAAAATGCTTCAACATTAGGATTCTCCAATGGAGCAGCATTATATCCGATGGTAACCATGAATGGAGAAGAGTGTCATAATGAATGGGAGATTACTTTTGAAGAAATTCATCGCAACGGAGCTATTGCATTTGCTATTTATAATTACTGCCGTTATACAGGAGATTATAGTTATATCCGTGAAAAAGGGTTAGAAGTATTAATTGGTATCGCACGCTTCTGGCATCAACGTGCAACATTTTCATCAGCAAAAAATAAGTATGTAATTCTTGGAGTTACAGGCCCAAATGAATATGAAAACAATGTAAATAATAACTGGTATACCAATTATATAGCGCAATGGTGTATCAAGTATGCTATTGAGAATATAGAAAAAATAAAATCAGATTATGACACCGATTATACCCGAATTATGAATAAAGTGCAACTTTCTAATGCTGAAATTGAGCAATGGAATACCGTTGCTGAAATGTTGTATTTTCCATATTCTGAAGAACATAATCTATATCTGCAACAGGACGGGTTTTTAGATAAAGAGTTGATAACTGTGGCCGAGTTAGACAAATCGAACAGGCCGATCAATCAAAAATGGTCTTGGGATAGAATTTTGCGCTCACCTTATATAAAACAAGCTGATGTGTTACAGGGCTTCTACTTTTTTGAGGATAATTTTACAGAAAAAGAATTAGAACATCATTTCGATTTTTACGAATCTTTTACAGTTCATGAATCGTCGTTGTCTCCCTGTATTCATAGTATTCTTGCTGCTAAATTGGATAGGATGGAACAAGCCTATCAATTTTATTTGCGCACTTCTCGTTTAGACCTTGATGATTATAATAAAGAAGTGGAAGAAGGATTGCATATAACGAGTATGGCAGGTACTTGGATGAGTATAGTTGAAGGTTTTGGAGGCATGAGGGTAAAAGATGATATGTTATCATTCAATCCTAAAATTCCAACTCAGTGGGAAGCGTATTCGTTCAAAGTTAACTTTAGGCATCAAATTCTAAAGGTAAATGTGAGCCAAAACGGAACCAACTTTGAATTAGATGGGAATACAGATCTACAGATCTTGGTGAACAATAAACTAATTACAATTACACCTAATAATCTAGTAACCGTTTAAAAACATGAAACCTTTAAATACATTTGTTTTAATATGCTTAATGCTCGTTAGCTTTTCTTCATGTAATCAAAATGAAAAGAACATGACTCAAAAACAAACCAGAGAAGTTTCAAATTCTAAATTAGAAAGGGTTGAACCACCGAATTGGTGGATTGGATTAAAAGATAATACCCTCCAGCTGCTAGTTAAAGAGGATAATATTGGTATGGCAACTGCTGAGGTGTCATATCCCGGGGTTACTATTGAGAAGGTGAATAAAGCAGATAGTCCAAATTATTTATTTATAGATGTAACTATTTCAGAGAAGACAAAAGCTGGGAAATTTGATATTGTTTTTAAGTTTGAAGATGGTTCAGAAAAAAAGCATACCTATCAGTTAAAAGAGAAAACGAAACTATCTGAAGAATTTATTGGTTTTGACAGTTCTGATGCTATTTTTCTTATCACTCCTGATCGTTTTGCAAATGGTGATGAATCCAATGATAGTGTTCAAGGCTTGAATGAAACTAAGATAAACAGGTCGGATAATTATGCGCGTCATGGTGGAGATATCAGAGGAATAATTAACCATCTTGATTACATTCACAATTTAGGTTATACAGCAATATGGCCAACGCCTTTATTAATAAATGATATGTTTAGAAGTTCTTATCATGGTTATGCAATAACAGACTATCACAAGGTTGATCCACGATTTGGAACGCTTGATGAGTATATTGAACTTTCTGCTAAAGCTAATGAAAAAGGCATAAAATTGATTATGGACCAGGTTGCGAATCA
>JGI24023J19991_10000500_pt1 | contig 30380 bp, 27 predicted proteins | sample Cruoilmetagenom1_FD_19991 | JGI IMG/M metagenome (IMG submission 19991) | reverse complement strand
CGTTCCCGATGGGCAGCGACCGGGCCTATCCGAGCGAGCGGCCGATGCGCGAGGTGCGCGTCGATGGATATTGGATCGATGCTCACGAGGTGACCAATCGGCAATTCGCCAAGTTCGTCGACGAGACGAAATACGTCACGCTCGCCGAGCGGACACCGGAGCCGATTCCAAATGCGCCGCCTGAAATGCTGAAGCCCGGCTCCGGCGTATTCGTCCAGCCCGAACGCGTGACCTCACAAGATATCCGTCAATGGTGGCGCTATACGCCGGGCGCCGATTGGCGCCATCCCGAAGGACCAAAAAGCACGATCGAGGGCCGCGAGAATTATCCGGTCGTGCATGTCGCCTTCGAAGACGCTGTTGCTTACGCCAAGTGGGCCGGACGCGAGCTCCCCACCGAAGCGCAATGGGAATATGCCGCGCGCGCCGGCAGCAAGACCATGTTTCCGTGGGGCGATCAATTGGCGCCGGGCGGTCAGCATATGGCCAACACCTGGACCGGCACGTTTCCGGTCAAGAACACGGTGGATGACGGATATCCGCGCGCAGCTCCCGTGGGCTGCTTTGCGGCCAACAAATTCGGCCTGCACGACATGATCGGCAACGTGTGGGAATGGACGATCGATTGGTATGCGCCGGGGCACAATCGGGACGACCGCGAAAATCCCAAGGGCCCGCCGGAAAAACAGAGCGTCGACCGTCAGAAATCCGGATTTCCCGTCAAGGTGATCAAGGGCGGGTCATATCTCTGCGCGCCGAATTTCTGCGCGCGCTTCCGTCCTGCCGCGCGCGAGGCCCAAGATACTGGTCTGGGCACCAATCATGTGGGTTTTCGCACAGTCAGCAATAAGGCCGGCCCAAAAAACTGATCGGATTCTGTTATAAGTTCGATCGTCCGCTTCTGGCTAGGAGCGGACCTTCAACGCCAGCACCCAGCGCGACCGCTTATGAGTGCTTAGCCGACATTCGAGGCAATCACGTCTGCTTTTGAGGGTAAAGCTGACGCCGGACGCCATAATGATTTGCGTCCGCTTCTGACCCATAGCGGACCTGCCGCACATCATTTCAAGCCGCAAGCAAGTGCTCAATCGGTACTTCGGCAGCGTCCCTCATTGGTCGGGACAGATAGAACTCGGCGAGAAGGTGCCCGTCGGCCTCCTTGTTGGTCGGGTCAATACCTTGGTCACACAATTGTTCGAGCGCTTGCTCCTGCTCATCGGCTGAAGCGAAATTGCGCTGAAAGAAGGTTTGGCCTTCGAGTTTCTCGGTCACGTAGCCCTGGTCGTTCAAGGTTTCCTCAATGGAGTCGAACGGGAACATTCTCAGCACAAAATTTGCTATCCACGGCGACTGGCCCTGCGTTACCGCCGGTATCAAACGGTCAAAGCTTTTCTCGGTCACATAGCCGACGCATCCAGTCGACATCATCAGATCCACCGGCGCCAGCTTTTCGTTTTCCAGAGCCGACAGCGGCTCGGTTTCCAGATTTACGGCAAGACCTTCATCCAACAAGCCTACCTCTTTGGCAAATGCGATGGCATTTTCGGCCTGATCGAGCCCGAGCACTTTGATCTCTCCAGGCGTGTCAAAATCGGCAAAAAAGCGCTGGTCATAAGTTACGACCTCTTTCGCCGATGCATCCGTCAGAGTCTTCTGGCCCCAATGGTCGTAGAGTTCCCCCATTGACAGATCATGCTTGAGGAGTGCCGCGTTGACGCCGTAGGAACAGCCCAGATCCAGCACGTTGATGGTGTCATCATGGCGTTTCTGCAAATGGCCGATCAGTTTTTGGAATGTGGGTTTGGCAATGTCGGGTATCGCGTAGCCGAGCTTTTTCAACTCACGGAAATAAGCCCTCGGGTCGGATCGGTTATAAATATGATCCATTTTGGCTTTGGCCTCATTGATCTCTTCAAAGTCCGCATCGGCCATCATTCGTCCTATCTATGGGGTTTTCCGTTTGCACCTTTGTTCGTCTGCGAATGCCTCACGGCATCGAATGCGTGCAAACACGCCATCGCGGCACGGGTGCTGCAATAGCTTAAAAATCACTATTTGAGATTGGTTCGGGGAACCTAACATAGCTGACTGCTATTAGATACCTGAGCGCAAATCAAAGGGAGTAGGACAACATCGTATTGACCGCTCCTGGCTATTAGCGGACTCCGCGCGCCGGCCTTCCAGAAGATTGTTGCGAGGTTTGAGCCCCGGTTTTCTGTCCGAGCACGAGAGCGTCCTGCTAACCCGCTATTCGCCATCGCAGTTATCGCGGATCATCAACTCACCGGACTTCCGCAGGCGGTATAAACGGGCACTCGAAGACCGGCGCCTGGTATCCCAGCTGCGATATCGGGACAATTTGGCCAATGCGCGCCCGCGGCTTCAGCGCAAATCCATATCGGCGTTTCCGCTGGTAAATCTCATGGCGCCGGTATCGACGAAGTCATGATGAGCTCGATACGCAGCAAACGCTGAAACACACGTATAAACCCCGAACAATATGATGCTCGCGCCCACAATCTGACGCATGGCGGGACGGCGCACGAGCCCTAATAGTCGTCCTGCGACACTGCCCATGGCCAAAAGCATTGGCAGGGTTCCGAGCCCAAAGCCCAGCATGATCAATGCACCCTGGCCGGCTGAAGCCGATGCCATGGAAAGCGCCAGGGCCGAATAGACCAAGCCACACGGCAACCAGCCCCAGACCAATCCCAATCCGAAGGCGCGCGCTGGCGTTTCGGCCGGCAAAAAACGCCTGCCCAAGGGCTCGATCCGCCGCCAGATGTGAAGCCCGGCTTTCTCGATCGCCGTCAGCGCATACCACCAGCCAGCGAGATAAAGCCCCAGAGCGATCATGAACAGGCCGGCAATGAGGCGGCCCACCGGAAGAGCTGTTCCCAGGGAAAACTTTATTGCCAGAGAGCCCATCAAGCCGGCCAGCGCACCGGCGATCGCATAACTTAAGATGCGGCCGGCATTATAGGTCAAATGGTGGGCAACCAGGGAGAGCTGCGATCGGCGGGACGGCCCTAAACCGGCGTTCAGCGCCCCAACGATACCGCCGCACATCCCGACGCAATGTATTGAGCCAAGCAAGCCGATCATCAGCGCGGCAAAGAATGTCAGCTCCATTGTCTTGTCCGATATCGAATTTCCATCACGTCATAATTTTGCGAACGGTATTCATGTCAGCGTTTGGGGCCGTGCCCCGGCCACCGCGACCGGAGCGTTCATCGGCTTAACGCTGCCGATCGACCGGGAAGAATTCCAGACGACCAGGAGGCTGCTGGCAGACATTGCCACGGCGGCGAACAGTGGATTGAGCTGTCCGGTCACAGCTAACGGAATCGCCACAGCATTGTATAGCAACGCCCATCCGAGATTTTGCCGAACCCGGCGGCGCGTCGTGCCGATCACGTCGAAGGCGTCGAAAATTCGATCCAACCGGTCCCCTGGAATAACCACGTCCGCGGCATCGGCCGCCAGAGCGGTGGGTGCGCCGAATGCGATTCCCAAATCGGCCGCGGCAAGTGCCGGCGCGTCATTTGTGCCATCGCCAATCATCACCACGGTGCCTTGTGCGCGCAGATGTCTTATGACCGCCGCCTTGGCCTCCGGAGGAACGCCGGCATAAACCTCATCCACCCGATCTTCATATGCGCCCGCATGCTCGGCCCCGGTCAACAAGACCACGCGAGCATTGCTTCGCAGCCGGTCCACCACACCTTGCCATTCGGGACGTGATTGGTCTCGGGTGGCGATGGCGCCATGGGCGCGGCCATTCCAGCCGACAAAAGAAACGACCGCCTCACCGGGTGTGACGGTTGCGGCCGAGGCGGCTAATTTTTCGGGAATGTCCCAACCGAGCTCCGCAAACAACGCTTTACTGCCGACGGCCACCCGGCGATCCTTGACCATGGCAACGGCGCCTCTGCCGGGGTGAATGATTGGATCGGTCGCGGTGTATCGCTGGTCCAGGCGCGCTATGGCTTGCGCGATCGGATGGGCGGAAAGACGTTCGACCGCCGCGGCATATTGGGCAACCACCTGCGGACCGAAAACCTCGACCACGGTCATGTCGCCAGCGGACAGGGTTCCCGTCTTGTCAATCGCGACAACATCGATCCGTGGTGCTTTTTCAAAGGTATCGCCGCTGGTAACGATAATTCCTCGGCGCAACGCCGCGCTGACCCCAGCCGCTGTCGCCAGTGGTATGGCCAACCCAAAGGTGCATGGGCAAGAAACGATCAATGTCGCTAAGCCGGTCAACAACGCGGTTCCCAGCGGGACGCCGCCCAGAAGCGACCATCCGGTTACAACGATGGCCACCACCAGTACCGCCGGCACGAATATCCGAGCGATACGTTCGGCCACACCGCGGTCTCCCACGGCCGAACTTTGGATGTTCCAAAGGATGTGCGCCAGCACATCCATTTGGCTTTCGACCGTCGGACCTGCCTCGATTTCAAGATTGCCTTCGACAACGACGGTGCCGCCGAGAACGGTTTCGCCGGGGCCTCGGGTCAGCGGGAACGGCTCGCCCGTCATCAGCGATTCATCGACCGCCGCCTGTCCCTCGATAATGGTCCCGTCGACGGGGATCGGTTCGCCCTGCCAAATGACGATGCGGTCGCTGGGCTCCAGCTCATCGATGGTCCGCCGCTCGAACTCTTCTCCTTTGCGAACGCGCGCGTTAGGGCTCCAGGCCTGCATGAGTTTGGTCAGTTCGCTGGTGGCGTTGGCTCGCGCTTCTTGCTCGAAAAACCGGCCCACCGTCACCACCGTCACGATCGCGACGGACACGTCGAAATACAGCTCCAGCGAACCGGCGATGAGTTGAGCGACGCTGTATCCATAGGCCGCCAAAATGGCGATCGCCAGCAGGTTATCCATGTTCAGCACGCCGACACGAAGTCCGATCGCCGCCCCTCGAAAAATCGGTGCGCCGACGTAAAAGACAAGCACGGTTGTGAGCACAAATATCACTCTTGGAACGGCTTGGAAGGCGATCCAGCCGATCGGTTCCAACTCGCTGAGATCAACCAGGCCCAGATGAGTGGGATAGAAAAAGGCGAGGTACAGCATCATCACCACGGCCGCGAGCGTGGTGCCGACGAGGAGCCTGAACAAGGATCGGCGCTCATCATCATTGGGAGCGCCGCCGGTGCGCAGTCGCGCCGTGAAGCCCGCCATGCTCAGGCTTTCCGGCAGCAGGGATTCGTCAATTATCTCGGGATCGTATGTGACCTTTGCGGTCGAGGTCGCAAAACTCGATGCAACCGAAAGGATGCCGTCGACTTTCTCGGCAGTTCGCTGGATCAGGATTTCACAGGACGAGCAATGCATTCCATCGATCTTGAGAAACGCTTCGGCGCCCTCGGAGATCGACGTTGCTGGCGCCAGCACCGGCCTGGTTTCGGTCGCGAGAATATCGGCGCCGAAGTGCCGGTACACCTCGCGGCATCCATAACAACAAAAGGCATGTCCGCCGGCTTCAATCGGCGGGGACGGAGTCGGCAGTCCACACAGTTTGCAGTCCATCGCGATCCGCGCCAAACGTTCAATTTCGTGGAGTTCAGCTTAGCAATATTCAAGACGCCGGTAATGGCATAACGGCAGATCGCGGCGCTCGAAAAAGAAGCAAAAGTCCTGCTGCGCGCAAGGAATTGAAAAGAAACAAAAAGCGCGGCAAAGAGTTGTGCTATAATGAACAAGGTATCCATTCACTGGCCAGCTAATTTGCGGAGCCGGTCAATCGCGTTGTCGCCTTTCGCTTTCACCGGTACGGAAGGATAGCCGAACATGCCTTATTTTGATTTCATCTACGGAACAGGCTGGGGCGCATTTGCGGCGATGCTGGCCTTTCAAATCCCATTCCTGATATTTTTCCTATTCATCGTGTTTTGGAAATCCTTTGTTAGTCCGAAGGCAAGCCGTTCCCCCAACAAGAAGGCTGCGGGCGTGGAAGGCATGTGGATGACGGTTGTTGTCGCGCTGTTCCTTGCCGTCAATATCATCAGTATTCAGTACATCCCAGCCGTTTCCACCGCCCAAGCCGTGCAGTCGGGACAAGACATTCAGAATGTCGATGTGACGGCGGTGTCTTGGAGTTATGAGATTTCCGACCGCGAGTTCGAGGTGGGAAACCCGGTCCGGTTCTCGGCCAAAAGCACCGACACCCAGCATGGGTTCGCGGTCTACCATCCCAATGGGAACGTCCTGTTCACGATGATGCTCGTTCCGGGCATGAGCGCATCGTCGCTGGTCTACACGTTCCAGGATCCCGGAACCTACAAGGTGCGTTGTCTGGAATATTGCGGACTAGCTCACCATGCAATGAGTGACGAGCTGATCGTTACGGCAAGCAGCAATTAATTTCATACTGGGGAGAAACTCGCCATGCTGAGCGCAACAGCAATTGTCCAACGCACGCCGCTTTTGGGCCGCATGTTCAACATTGATACGAACACCGGGCTCGAGGAAATCAGTTCGTGGCCGGGTCTGATGATCATGACCTCCTTCGTGTGGCTCGCGATTGCCGGTCTGTTGGGCGTGGCAATGCCCGTCACGCAGATTTTCGAGCTTGACTCCAGCCTGTTCTATCTGGCCATCACAGCCCATGGCGCGGCGCTGGCGTTTCCCTTCTTGTTCCAGCTCATGGTCGGCGTCAGCCTGCACCGGGAGGCGAGTTGCCTGGGATCGCCGGTGACGGGGCCATTACCGGCTCTAACCTACATATTCATGAATGTGGGCGCGCTGCTGCTAACCGTCGCCATCCTGTTTGGACTTAGCATCAGCTATGCCGTTATGTACCCGCTGCCGATCGTTGGGGTCGAGACCGGACAGTGGGACATGTGGGTGGTCGTGGTCGGCTTCACCGGCATCGCCCTTGTCCTGCTTTCGGTGATTGTGCTCTACCCGGTACAAGTCCTGAAAATGGTGTTCTTCGACAAGCCGCGGGACGACCTCCTGCTCTCGCCGCGGTCGCTTAAGGACCCGGGTATGTTGGGGATGACGATGGCGGCCATGGTGCTGCTGGTGGCAGGCATTCCCCTCCTCATCGTCGCAAGCGCCGTGCTGCTGGGGCTGTATGGAATCCTGCCCTTCGCCCTGATCACATGGGCCACCGAGCCGGTTGTCTTTCAGTTCGTGTTTTTCATATTCGCCCACAACCTCATGGAGGCGATGGCGATAATGGTGATCAGCGCGGTCTATGCGACGCTACCGCTCTATCTCGCCGACGGGACGCGAAAGCTCTATAGCGATTTTATCGCTAATCTGGCCTTATGGATNTTGCTCGTCACTTCGGTCACCTCTTTCTTCCACCATTTCTACACCATGTTCCCGGCCCTGCCGTCGGCGTTGGCCTATCACGGCAATATCATGAGCTGGGGAACCGGTATCGGCGCTGCCTTGTCCATCTTCACCGTTGCCATAACGATCTGGAAGCACGGACTGCGGGCCGATCCCGGCGTGATGGCCATCCTCATGGGCTTCGTGCTCTACATCCTCGACGGCGTCAGTGCGATCATCACCTCGAATATCGCCTGGTCGTTCCAGCTTCACGGAACGATGTGGGCATCCGGGCACACCATGGCCGTCTTGATCGCGATGAGCCTGCTTTGGATCGGGGTGTTTATGCACCACTACCCGGTCATCACGGGCCGAACGCTGGGTAAGGCGCCCGGAAACTGGTTTGTCGCTCTCTACACAATCGGTGCGCTTGGGGTCTCCTATTCGATGCTGGCGGCCGGTGCGGCCGGAATGCCCCGCCGCTTTGCCGACTGGAATCAGGAAGGCTGGATGGTCTACGGAAATTTGATTCTGTTGTTCGGGCTCATCCTCGGCGCGGCGTTTGTGATGTTCGCCTATGACTTATTCAAATCCCGCTTGATTTCAGAGCCCGTTGCAGGCGGGCAGGCCATGCCGGCGGAGTAAAGCCCGGCCGTCGTGACCCGGTGCGGGCCGGCGAAAACGGCCTGCCCGCGAGGCGGGCGGAGTACCGTGGCGATTGAGGGGTGCGGCAAATGCCGGCTGAACACATAGTCGAGTTGCAAAGGGCAATTTCGCAACCCGGCCTTTGGCGCAGTTACCTGGCCTTGTGCAAACCCAAGGTCGTCGCCTTGATCGTGTTCACCGCTTTGGTCGGTATGTTGCTGGCCGATGCCGGCCTGCCGCCCTGGCGTATCCTGATTTTTGGACTGGCCGGAATCGGCCTTGCCGCTGCATCGGGCGCCGCGATCAATCATTGGGTTGACCGGCGCATCGATCAGCTCATGGCTCGAACCAAGAGCCGCCCGTTGCCACAGGGAAAAATCCCACCTCACCTGGCATTGATTTTCGCGGTCGGCATCGGCGCGATTGGATTGCTGATGCTGGTGGTCGAGGTGAATGTGCTGACTGCCGAGCTGACGGCATTGTCGCTTATCGGATACGCCGTGATCTACACGATGTATCTCAAGCACGCCACGCCATACAATATCGTGTTGGGGGGCGCCGCCGGGGCCGCACCGCCGCTTCTGGGCTGGGTCGCCGTGACGGGCCATTTGCAGTTAGAGGCGCTGTCGCTGTTTCTGATCGTCTTTGTCTGGACGCCGCCGCATTTTTGGGCCCTGGCAATCAAACGGCGCGAGGACTATGCCAAAGCGAATGTGCCGATGCTGCCAGTCACCCATGGCGTTGAGTTCACCAAGAAACAGATCGTTCTCTATGTGGCGGTTTTGATCATTGTCAGCATGATGCCGGTGGTCATCCACATGAGCGGCGTAATCTATCTTGTGGGCGCGTTGGCATTGGGACTGCGCTTTTTGTGGCACGCGGTAATATTGTATCGATCCCAGTCCGATACCCACGCCATGCAGACATTCGCTTTTTCGATTAATTATCTTATGCTTTTATTCGCTTTGTTTCTTGCCGATCACTACGCTGAGATAATTCAGCGTGAATTTGCTTTCTGATACTCAAAGAAATTTATTCCATTACAGCAACGCGTAAATCCGATTGAACGATCAAATTGGCGCCGTATCGGCACCGAATTCGAAAATCGAAGTCGTAAGTTTCGGGCTCGGAAAAACACGCGCCATGTTCAGCGCCAAGTGTCTGGCGTCAGTGCCCATTGGATTGGTGCTTGGCATACCAATGGTGGCTACAGTCTTGACACGAAACTTCTGGACCAGGATCTGACAACTTTTGTCGGATATGGGGCTCTATATGCCGACTATAGGCAAGGCAGCGGCGTCAACACCCTGGCTTTCGATTGGCTCTGGCACGGACCCGTCGCAGGTTGGACTTTGCGGTGGTGATCTAAAGGGGACCCTGCATTGACGGCCGAATGTCCGCTTCTGGCTAAGAGCGGACGTTGCGCGGTTGCACCCAGCACATCTGCTTAGCGGCGCATAGCCGACATTCGAGGCAATCACGTGTGCTGTTGGGGGCAGAGCAGACTCTATCGCCGCCGACCAACCATGCCTGCTTCTGACCCGAAGCGGACATCACCTGCTAAGACGCTGGTCGGGATGCAGACTCTTCCCAAGTATGTGTTCGCTCTTTCTAATCACATCTGCGCTTGAGCCGACAATCAAAGGATCGGGCTTGCCCACGACGTGGGTATCTTTTTCCGTATAGGGCAGGGCAGAAAGAAAATGCTTCATGCAATTCAAGCGCGCTCGCTTTTTGTCATTGGATTTGACAATCGTCCAAGGTGCGTCAGCCGTGTCCGTGTAAAAGAACATTGCTTCCTTTGCTTCCGTGTAATCGTCCCATTTATCCAGTGATTGCCGGTCTATGGGCGACAGTTTCCACTTTTTCAATGGTTCGTTGTCGCGAGACTTGAAGCGTTTTAGCTGCTCCTCTCGAGTCACGGAAAACCAGTACTTGAACAGAAGAATACCGCTGCGGACCATCATGCGTTCGACCTCTGGAGCCTGACGCATGAATTCCAAATACTCGTTGGGGGAGCAAAACTTCATTACGCGCTCCACGCCTGCCCTGTTGTACCAGGATCGGTCAAACAGCACGATCTCGCCGCCCGACGGCAAGTGCGGGATATAACGCTGAAAGAACCATTGCGTCCGCTCTCTCTCGGACGGTTTATCGAGCGCAACGACCCGCGCCCCGCGAGGATTGAGATGCTCCATGAAACGTTTTGTGGTTCCGCCCTTTCCAGCGGCATCCCGGCCCTCGAAAATCAGGACGAGTTTTTGGCCGGTTGCTTTCACCCACTCTTGAACTTTGAGCAATTCAATCTGCAACTCGGCCTTGTGTTTTTCATAAGCTCTGGTGCTTATCTTGTTCTTGTAGGGATATTCGCCGTTTTCAAAAATTCTGCGTATCGCATCTGGATCGTGCCGCATTTCTGCTTGTCTATGGAGGGCATTCTGGGCGTGCTCTGCGTCATCGGATTCTGCCTCTGGGGCCTGATCGGGAGAAGAGGTATCGTCGTCGCTGACCTGAGCCGGTGCCTGGCCGCCAGCCGAGTCCCGTGCATCTTTGGCTTCTAGGATATCCTTACTGCGCTGACTGCTCATTCTGTCCCCACTGACACACATAGTTACAATCGAGAATGATTGGCAAAAAGCAGCCTCAAGCGTGTTGATTCAGATCAATCATCCAACTGCTGCGGCGACGGTTTGGCTTCGCAATGTCCGCATCTGGCTATTGGCTGACCCCGCACGCCCGCGCCCGTCACGTCTGCTTAGGGGTGCAGGGCTGGCTCGACACTCGACCCTACATTACGGCTGCTGACCCAGTGCAATCGCCGCCCCCAAGTTCGCATCGACCTGATGCCGCATTGTGGCGGCCAACGGGAGCCGATGGTCTCCGTGAGGTCTCTCGGGTAGAGACGTCACCCCAAGATGTATCTCAATCCGATGATCGCAATGATCAGCGCCAGCGCCGCCTGCAGCGAGCTGTTTTTCATCCATCTGTTGACGAAGGGTCCGGCCAGCGCGCCGAGCACCGTTCCGGCAAGAAGGGGAAGGAGGACGGTCATCTCCAGATGGGCGCCGAACGAGAGATAGTTCCAAATGGACGCCAGCAGGCTCACGATGATGGCGATTCCAGACGTGGCCGGAATGATGTGCATGGGCAGGCCGAGCAAAGAGGACATATAGGGCACGAGCAGGAAGCCGCCGCCGACACCGAAAACGGCAGCCACCATGGCGATCAGGAAACCTGCCAGCAAAGGCGACCATGCGGGGACGCGATAATCCAGCCCGAGATAGGAAAAGCTGAGCGCCGCGTGTGAAAAGGATAGATTCCCGACGGCTTGGCTGGTTGCCGAGCCGGCGACCGGTTGTCCCGACACCTGCTCGTTCCAGGAGCGGTAGAGTTTCGATGCGATCTGGGCGCCGATGACTAGGGTGAGCACGCCGAAAAGAGGCCGAAAGGTATTCATGTCGGCGAGATAGATGCTCGACAGGCTGCTGCCGACCCAGGCGCCGAGCAGACCGCCAACGGCGAGCAAAAGGCCCAGCGGCCAGACCAGAACCGAGTTGCGGATGTAGCCTGGGACGAAAGTGAGCGCCGCCGCGAGCACGATGATCTGTGTCATCGCTTTCACGTTGTTGGGGTCGGCAAAACCAACAATGCTGATAAGGCAGAAAGAGGTGAGGATNCCGCCGCCGGCGCCGATGGAAGAAAAAACGACGCCGACGAAAATGCCCCAAAGAACGATGATCGCAAGAAATGAGATCTCCATATCNTGCACCTTANGGCTTCCCGGCCTGACCCGCCATCGCTCAGGAAATCGCGGGTAGCAANCAAACCGAGCGGCAATGATGATTTGGAGTTTACACCGAACCAATGGGGAGGCGCGCCGTGTCCCGGAATGCAAGACGCTCGATCTGTTGAGAAGAAATGGTGCCCAGGGGCGGAATCGAACCACCGACACGCGGATTTTCAGTCCGCTGCTCTACCAACTGAGCTACCTGGGCCAGCCGTGGCTCCGGTCCCGATTGCCCGTCCGCGATCTCTTGGAATCGCGACGGTTTGGGCCGGATAAGGCAACGGGCTTATAGGCAATCCCTCTTGACCTGTCGAGTCGACAAGGGTCTTAAAACTCGTCCTCTTCGCCGGGCTCTGCGGCCAGCGGCGGCCCCTCGATGACATAGACATCGCTCAGCCAACGCGACAGATCCAGATCGGCGCAGCGGCGCGAGCAAAACGGCCGAATATCGGCCATGGTCTGCTTGCCGCAAATGGGACACGACGAGCCCTCGCCCTTGCGCGGACCAGGCGCACCGCCATTGGATTTTTCGACTGGTTTCATAAGCCGGCCTCCGCCTTGTTGAGCCAGCGGAAATAGAGCGGAAATCCTTCGCCGTTCAGCATGGCGACGACTTCGGTCAGCGGCAGCCCGACAACGTTCGAATAGGACCCCACCAGTTTGGTGACGAAGGCGCTCGCCACCCCTTGAATGGCGTAGCCGCCGGCTTTGCCCCGCCATTCGCCAGAACCCAGATAGGCATCGATTTCCTCGCGCGACAAGCGCTTGAAACGAACCCGCGTCTCGACAATCCGGGTGCGGAATTGACGCTCGGGCGTGGCGAGACAAACCCCCGTATAGACCCGGTGCGAGCGCCCCGAAAGCATCTGCAGCGCCGCCGCCGCCTCATCGACGAAGGACGTCTTGGCCAACACCCGGCGGCCCACCGCCACCGCCGTATCGGCCGCCAGGATATAGGCTTGGCCGAGTTCCTTGTCGCCCGCCAGCCGCGATGCCGCCGTCTCGGCCTTGGCCCGGGCCAGCCGGCGCACCAGCGCCCGCGGCACCTCGCCCTTTTTCGGCGTCTCGTCGATGCTCGCCGGCAGCAAACCGTCCGGGTCGACGCCCACCTGCTGCAACAACGCCAAGCGGCGGGGCGAGCCGCTCGCCAGAACGAGCTTGTGGCGCGAGGAGGCGTCGGTCTCGCCCCGCTCCTCGCCCATTCCCTTCAACCGGTCGGACAGGCCGGCAAGCCGTCCCCTTTTGGCGGTGGTGGATGATGCGTCGCTTGGTGGCGTCATAGTGTGTCAATTCGACCAAAACTTCGTGCCCGTTTTCGGGCAGGTCCCCACACGCGGGGGTAGATGATTGCTCCCCGGCCGCACCGGGATTTTGCTGCGGCGTCGCCCTCGGCGCCTGCTACTTGTTCTTGGCGGCCTGGCGCCGAGAATGAGCGCGCCGGCAGCCAAAATCAAGTGGCAGCGCGTCTGGCCCATACCCCTAGACGCTGGCGCCGGCGCTGAGCGCAAATCGCGTTTTGATGCGATCGAAGAGCTGGTCGCGGCAGGCCCGATAAGCCTCCAGGATCTGCTCGCGCTTGCCGCCTGTCGCCGTGGGATCGGCTGTCGGCCAAAACTCAACCTGCACATCCATCGCGCGCGTGAGCTCGAGCGCCTGATGGTGCGCCTCGGGTGAAAGCGTGATGATGAGGTCGAAAGACGTGTCGTGCAGCTCCGATATGGCGACCGGCACATGCCTTGAGATATCGATACCGATCTCGTCCATCGCCGCGATGGCGAAAGCATCGGGTTCGCCGCGCCGCGCGCCCGCCGATTTTGCATAGACCTGGTTGGCCGAAAGGTGGCGCAAGATGGCCGAGGCCATTGGCGAGCGCACCGAATTGAGCGTGCAGGCAAAGAGCACCGCGCCCGGCAACTCCTCTGCTGCGCGCGCGCTCATCACGCTACCCCTTCCAGTGCAGCGCGCAGATCAGCGTGAAAAGCCGCCGCGCAGTGTCGAAATCGACCGTGATCTTGCCCGCAAGGCGCTCCATCAAAAGATGGCTCCCCTCGTCGTGAAGTCCGCGCCGCCCCATGTCGATGGCTTCGATGCGCGAGGGCGGCGCCGTTTTGATCGCCTCATGGTAGCTCTCGACCATGATGAAGTAGTCCTTCACCAGCCGGCGGAAGGGCGAGAGCGACAGCATATGACTCATAACCTGCTCGTGACCGACACCGCCGACCGCGAAAACGAGCCTGTTGTCGGTGATGGAGAGATGCAGCGTGTAGGGTCCCGACTGGCGGCCTTCGAGCTCGAAGATGTTCTTCTCCAGTAAATCGAAGATCGCCACCTTGCGCTCGTGTTCCACATCGGGCGCGTTGCGCCCAATCGAGTCCTCATCCAGCGTCAGCTCGACCAGTCGGCTCGGATTTTGGTCTTCTTGGCCGCCCACGCCACCCTCGCCCACATCGTCGCGCCCGGTCATATCCAGCTCAGACCCCTTCGGGGTCTCTCCGGTTGAGGCGGATTTCGACCGACCTGCAATGCGCCTCCAGTCCCTCGGCGCGCGCCAGTTTCATGGCAGCCGGCGCGAGCTCCCCCAGCGCATCGGCATCCAGCCTCAGGAGCGATGAGCGTTTGACGAAATCGAGCACGCCAAGACCGGAAGAAAAGCGCGCGCTGCGCCCGGTGGGGAGCACATGATTGGAGCCCGCCACGTAGTCGCCGATCACTTCAGGCGTATGGGCGCCGAGAAATATCGCGCCCGCATTGTGAATGGCCGGAAGCAATGCATCTGGCCGGGCCATGGCCAATTCCAAATGCTCCGGCGCCAGCCGGTCGATCAGCGCCGGCGCCTGGTCCAATGTCTCGACTTCGATGATCGCGCCATAGTCGCGCCAGCTCGCCCCAGCAATCTCGGCGCGCGGCAGCTCGGTCAATTGGCGCGTGACCGCCGCCTCGACCGCATCGGCAAGCGCTCCATCGTCGGTTATCAGAATCGATTGCGATGAGGCATCATGCTCGGCCTGGGCCAACAGGTCTGCCGCCAGCCAATCGGGATTGTTTCCCTCATCGGCCACGACGAGCACCTCCGAGGGGCCCGCGATCATATCGATCCCCACCTCGCCGAAAACCTGTCGCTTTGCCGCCGCCACATAGGCGTTGCCGGGCCCAACAATCTTGTCGACCGGGCGCACGCTTTGCGTCCCGTAGGCCAGCGCCGCCACGGCCTGGGCGCCGCCCAGACGGTAGATTTCAGTAACGCCCGCGAGCTTGGCTGCCGCCAGCACCAGGGGGGAAATCTCGCCATTGGGGGCGGGAACGGCCATGGCGATCCGGCCAACGCCGGCAACAGCGGCCGGCACCGCGTTCATCAGCACCGAGCTTGGATAACTCGCCGTACCGCCCGGCACATAGATCCCAACCGATTGAATCGCCGTCCAGCGCGTGCCGAGTTCGACACCCGCATCGTCCGTGTAGCGGTCGTCCTTGGGCAACTGGCGGGCGTGATGTTTGGCGATGCGCTCGCGCGCAAAGGCAAGCGCCTCCAGCGTGTCGGGATCGGCTTGGGCGACGGCGCGCTCGATATCCTCGGGACTGACGCGGATACCGATCGCGGCCAGATCCACATTATCGAAAGTTTTGCTTAGGCCAATAAGCGCCTCATCGCCGCGCGCGCGCACATCGGCGATGATCTCGGCGACGCGCTCGCCGACATCCTGATCCGTCTCACGCTTGGCTGCCAGCAATGCGGCGAAGCGATCCTCGAATTCGGGGGCGGAATGGCGAAGCCGGATGGCCATGATTTATGCGCTCCTCACGAGCCCTTGGCATCGCCTTCGATGTCGTGTTCCGGGCGGGACTTGGCGCGCCATGCCGGCCCCAGATCGCTCAGCTCCGCCTCGATGCACTCGACTTTCAAGCGGACGGCGCCGCCGCCGGCGAAAATCAGCGTGACATAACCTTCCGGAGCAGTGGTCTCCTCGAATTGGACCGCCAGCAACTCCACCGCCGCCGAGGCGGCCCTTTGCTTCAGGTTCTGCACCTTGGCGTCCATCACCCGCTCGAAACGCAGCGTGGCGCGGCGGCGTTCGTTCGTCTGGCTGCCGGAAGAGTTGGCGCCCTCCCAGTCGAACCGATTGACGATCAGCGCAAAGCGTTTTTGCTTTGGCACATAGGCCATATCGCCGACCCGCAGGACGGCGTCCTGCAAATGAGCCGACATGACTTTCAGATCTTCGACATCGAGCGCGACGAGCTTGAGAGGCTCCATTGCACGCTGTGCTCCCATCATCAAACAGCAAACGGGCTCACGCCCGCTCCGCTGCCTCTGATAACGGCAGAGCGGCTTCGACGCAATGGCGGCAGCTGCGCGCTTTCGCCCCTGACGCAGCCTTGAGGCGAAGCCCCAAGAACAGCCGTGAGCGAAACACCCTCAATCCTAAGCGGCGAGACGTTCGATTTGCGCGCCGCAGTTCGTGAGTTTCTGTTCGATATGCTCGAAACCGCGATCGAGATGATAGACCCGGTTGATCACCGTCTCTCCCTCGGCCACCAGCCCCGCAATGACCAGCGAGACCGACGCCCGCAGGTCGGTCGCCATGACTTGCGCGCCGCGCAGGGTTTCGACGCCCGTCACAAGCGCCGTATCGCCCTCGAGCGTGATATCGGCGCCCAAGCGGGCAAGCTCCTGAACGTGCATGAAACGGTTCTCGAAAATTGTCTCCCGGATGCGCGACTGTCCGTTTGCGCACGCCATCAGCGCCATCAATTGCGCCTGCAAATCGGTCGGAAAGCCGGGAAACGGTTCGGTCTCGACCGCAACGGGAGCAAGCCGCGCGCCGTTGCGAACCACCCGCAATCCACGGTTCGTCGGCGTCAGTTCGACGCCGGCTCCAGTCAACACGTCAAGGGCTGCTTCCAGCAGATCGGGCCGCGCGTTGTCCAGCAGCACATCGCCGCCCGTCGCCGCCACCGCCATGGCGTAGGTTCCCGTCTCGATCCGGTCGGGCAACACCGGATGGACCGCGCCGCTCAACTGATCGACGCCCTGAATGGTCAGCTTGGGGGTTCCAATGCCATCGATCTTGGCGCCCATCTTGACGAGGCAATGAGCGACATCGCTCACTTCGGGCTCGCGGGCGGCGTTCTCGATCACCGTCTCGCCCTTGGCCAGCACGGCCGCCATCAGCACGTTGTGCGTCGCACCGACCGAAACCTTCGGAAATACGATANGCCCGCCCACTATTCCCTTGGGCGCCTTGGCATGCACGTAGCCGCTTTCCAATTCGATTTGCGCGCCGAGACTGGCCAGACCTTCCAGGTGCAGGTCGACCGGTCGTGTGCCGATCGCGCAGCCGCCGGGCAGCGACACACAGGCTTGGCCCTCGCGCGCCAACAGCGGCCCCAACACCCAGAAGCTGGCGCGCATGCGCGAGACCATCTCATAGGGCGCGGTCGTATCGACGATATCGCGCGCGGTCAGATGCACCGTATCGCCCTCGCCGGGCCGTTGGCCCGGACGTTTGCCGGCGATGGCCATATCGACGCCGTGATTGCCCAAAATACGCGCCAACAGCGCCACGTCGGCCAGGTTCGGCACGTTTTTGAGCGTCAGCGTATCGCTGGTCAAAAGGCTTGCGATCATCAGCGGCAACGTCGCGTTCTTGGCGCCGCTGATGGGAATGGTGCCCTCCAGGCGCCCGCCGCCGGTGATGCGAATTCTATCCATAACTCATACTGCTTTCATGATAGCTCGCCTGCCGGTGATAGGCAGGCAGACCCGGCGCTGGCCTTGTCTGTGGGTTTAGCCGAGGCTCGTGGCGCCATCAAGGCGGCCGGCCGGCCAAAGCGCGTGTTCCTTAACGCCTCGCCCTTGCGCTCGAGCGCCTTATCGGGCCGGTTTTTCGGGCCGCGCCTTCGCCTGGGCCTTGCGCCGTTTCAAATTCGCCTTGAGCGCATCGGCCAACCGCGCCTCGCGCGCTGCCGCCGCCGCAGTCTTATCGGAGCTCTGTTTGGTCCCGCCCATCGATCGCCAACATCGCGCGGGCGCAGGGGAATGTCACGCGGCAATCGCCCAACGCTTGCGCGTCCCAAAGTGCTATGGCAGTGTCGCGCAGCTTGATTCAGGCTGGTTTTGCCGGCCCGCTTTTACCGATTTCGCCCACGTAGCTCAGGGGTAGAGCACTCCCTTGGTAAGGGAGAGGTCGAGTGTTCAATTCACTCCGTGGGCACCACTCTTTTCCAGATCGCCGTTCATCATCATGCCCGCCTGCGCTTTGCCGCGCCGCGGCGATCGTGTACAACCATGCGTGCAACCGGGCAGGCGCCGGCTTTGGAGTTTGGAACCGCCAGCCCGATGCCATTTAACGAGTCCGGTGCCATTTAACGAGTGCGCTGCAATTCAACGAGTAAAGCCACCAGAGCGGCCATGGTTTCGCGTCCCCAACTAAGTGACACCGAAAAATCGGCTTTGGCGAAGGTCGCCATCGAGCCCCAATCGGTCGGCACGCTGCCCGATGCCGAGGCCACCCAACTCATCGACCGCGACATGATGAACGAGGTGATGGGTCTTTATGTCATCACGCCGAAGGGTCAGCTCGAACTGCGCCGCCACATCTACCGCCGCGGCAGCTTGCGTTCAAAATTTGCCCAGGGTGCCGCAAGCGAACGCCACGCCGGCTCCGCGCAGGATTTCGGCGGGCCGCAAGCCGGCCCGAATTACCGCGCGCCGCTCTCCAAGTCGCAAACGTCGGCGCTGCGCTCGTTTTGGACTTGGCTGCAGGGCTCAAGCGCCGGTGACCCGCCGACCCGAACGGGCTGAGGCCCGCACGCGCCGCCCGCTCCCGGCGCATACCCCCCGCCCATTCCCGGTTGATACCCGATGAGCGACGATGCTGCCCACAACAGTCTATGGCGCACCTTCGATTGGTTCTTCTTCGTTGCGCTCGTCCTTGGCGCCGGCCTTCAATTTGCGATGCCGCTTTCGTTTACGCCGCCGGTGTGGCCCCTCGTGCTCCAAATCGGCGGTTCGGCCGCTCTGATCACTGGCATGGCGCTCATCTTTGCGGCCCGGCGCCAGCTCGCACGCTCCGATCAGCCCGCCAAACCCGGCATAGCGACCACCGAACTCATCGAGGACGGCGTCTTCGCTCTCTCGCGCAATCCAATCTATCTGGGCGGCGTACTTTTCTCGGCCGGCTTGTCCATGGTCTTCGACGCGCCTTGGTTGGCGCCGGCAACGGCCGGCCTTGTGATGGCCACGCATTATTTTTTGATTCTGCCCGAGGAGCACTATTTGGGCGTACGCTTAAAGCGCGTTACGGCGATTACCGGTCGCGCGTGCGCCGCTGGTTCTAGCGGAAAGCAGCGTGACTGCGCCTCGAGCGGATCGGTTGAGACCCTAAGGCCGGGCGCCGTTTACGGGGTCCCGATCCTAAAGCGCGGCGCCTTGCCAATCCCGATTATCGAGCTTGTTGACCGCGATCACCGCTTGGGTGCGGCTGTCCACTTCGAGTTTTTGCAGAATGGCCGAGACGTGCGCCTTGACCGTCGCCTCCGACACGCCAAGCTGGAAGGCGATCTGCTTGTTGAGCAACCCTTCGCTCAGCATGGTCAAAACGCGCACCTGCTGAGGCGTGAGCTTTGCCAGCCTGGTGGCCAGTTGCTCGATATCCTCGTCGTGACCCCGTGAAGCCTCCAGCTCCGGCGGCGACCATATTTCACCCTGCAAAATTTGTTTGACCGCCTCGCGGATATCTTCTGCCGGCAATGACTTTGGAATGAAGCCCACGACGCCGATTTCAAGGCAGCTGCGCATCGTCGCCTGATCTTCCTGGGGCGAGACGGCGACCAGCCTGACGTTGGGATATTGGGCGCGCAACTGCATCAGCGACGAGATCCCCTGCGCACCCGGGCTCGACAGACTGAACAACACCACGCATGGGCTCGGTTTTTCGCCCATCAGCTCGGACAACTCCTGCACCGTCGCGGCCTCGACGACGACGGCATCGGCGAAACAATCGCTGAGAGTGCCATGCAGCGCTTCCCGGTAAAGGGGATGGTCGTCGACGACTACAATTCGGTGCGCGGTCATATGGCCATAATGCTGCGTATCGTCTGTTGCGCTGCTCGCGAAATCGCTGGGCAAATTGCCGCCTCCGGCAAACAATTATCCTAAAGTCTAATGTCGTATCAGGCTACCCAGGCGCCAAGCCGCTGTGCCGGTCCGGGAGTCGGTGACGGCAAAAGATAGCAAACTTCGAATATATTTGAAATGCCCATTGCCGTTTTTGTTGTTGCCAACCAATTCCCTAGCTCCGTGACCGCAGGCCCTGTGTTGCGAGGCCCCTTGGCCTGCGCGGTTCGCCCAACTAAACTCCGCGGCGCAGACGGGTGTGCCAATATGCGCGGCGAACCAAAAAACAGGCGGCATCGGTATGATCGAAAATGAACAGCGCCCGGCCCATTGGCGCGAGACGTTCGCCTTGATGGCGGCCGTCATCGGCGCTCTGGTGGGCGGCATTGTTCTGCTGGTTGTGTTCACCGTTCCACTCGATGCCATCAAGGCACTGGGCTTTCCCATCGGTTTTTATGCGATGGCGCAAGGCGCGCTGATCGCCTGTGTCATAGCTGCCTTTTGGTTCGCCAACCGCCAGGAGCGCATCGACCGCCGGCACGGCGCCATGGAAGACAGCTGAGGAACGACCATGGCGTTCGAATCCCAATTCCGCCCGCTCTCGCCCCGCATCGGCACCTATTACGCCATTTTCGTCAGCGCCTTCATCGCCATGGTGCTGCTGCTGCTGATACTCGAGCAACTGGGCGCCCGCAAACTCTGGCTCAGCCACGTGATGATGGCCGCGCCTGTGGCCTTCTATCTGGGCATCGCGTTCTCTGCTCGCAGTCTGGACATTCACATTTTCGCCACTGCCGGCCGGCGCATACCCGCTGTCTTTGGCGGGCTCAGTCTGGCCACCACCGCCATTGGCGGCATCGGCTACTTCGCGCTGACCGGCGCGCTGTTTCTGATCGGCTTTGATGCGCTTTGCATCGGTCTGGGCATAATTGCCGGGCTGCTCACGGCCAGCGTCTTGTTCAGCCCCTTCATCCGCAAGTCGGGAAGCTTCACCTTGGGATCCTTCTTGCACCAGCGATTTGCCTCTGCGCCGCTGGGGGCGATGGCGGCGCTTTTCATGTTGCCGCCACTGGTCCTCTTGATGGTTGCCGAGTTGCAGCTCGGCGCCTTTGTCACGTCGCTGTTTTCGTCCCTCTCCTTCGAAGCGGCCATCATGATGGGCGCGGCGATCATCGCCGCCACGGCGACCGCCGGCGGCCTGCGGTCGCTGGTCTGGACCCAGTCGACCCAGTACATCGTGACAATCGCCGGTTTCCTCACGCCGCTGGTTATGCTGTCGGTCGCCGCGACCAATTTACCGTTGCCGCAATTCACCTATGGCGAATTGTTCGAACGCATCTCCACCCTTGAGCTCGCCACCGGCATAGGACCCGCCGAACCCGACGGCGCTCTGGCCATGCCCGGTCACGGCCGCGAGCCGGCCATGAAGCCGTTCCTGCAGAGCTTTGGCGCCATAAGTGGGTTTGATTTCACGCTGATTTGTCTCTGCGTGCTGGCTGGCGTCGCGACCCTGCCAAGCCTGGTCATGCGCGCTTCGGCCTCGACCAGCGCCTTCGAAACCCGTTACACCGGAGCCTGGGGCGGTCTGTTTGCGATCTTGTTTCTAACCTCCGCCCCGGCCTACGCCGCCTTCGCCAAATTTCTCACACTGCAGGACGTGGCCGGCAGCCCGGCCTCGCAACTCCCCGACTGGATCGGCCGGCTGAGCGACGCCGGCTTGGCCGATTTCTCCGACAAGAACGGCGATGGCGTCATCGGGGCTGCCGAACTTCTAATCTCGCGTGATGGCGTCGCGTTGGCCCTGCCAATCATTGGCGGGCTGCCCTTCATCATCGTGGTCCTCGTCGCCGTAGGCGGCATCGCTGCCGCGCTCGCTGCCGCCACCACCCACGCGCTCGCCCTCGGCCAGACCATTGGCGAGGACCTCTATCGCGGCGTCCTGCACCCGACCGCCACCCCCAGCCGGCGTCAATTTGTGGCGCGTGTGGGTTGTATTTTGGTCTGTGTCCTGGCCGCCTCTATCGCAATTGTCTTCGAGTTGGATGCGCTGCGGGCTTTCGCCTGGGCGCTCTCGCTCTCGGCCGCCAGCTTCTTCCCGGCGCTCACCTTGTCGATCTGGTGGGACAGGGCCGCCGGTTCGGCCGTCATGGCCGGTATGGCAACCGGCTTCGCGATCACTCTCGGCCATATCGTTCTGGCCGAAATGCTGGGCCAAGGATCCCTGCTGGGGCTGAGCAGCATGGTCGCCGGCATTCCCGGCGCGCTGGCTGGCGCCGCTGTTGCAGTTGGGCTCAGCCTGATGCACAAACCGGCATCGGGTGGCGCCAGAGCCTATCTCGACGAACTGCGCGACCCAAGCGGCGTCGCCCTTTATGACCGGGCCGTGCGCGCCGCCGCCAAACGCCGATCATCCTAACTGGCACGAAGAAGTGATGCGAAACGATACCGCAACCGATAGCGAACGTCTCGAGCTCTATCCCGCCATAACGCCGAGCCACAGCGGCGAGCTCGCCGTCTCCGATTTACACACGATCTATTACGAGGAATGCGGCAATCCGCACGGCCGCCCCGTGCTGATGGTCCACGGCGGACCAGGTGGCGGCTGCAACCCTTTGATGCGCCGCTATCACGACCCCGAACGCTATCGCATCATTCTGTTCGATCAGCGCGGTTGCGGCCGCTCGACGCCAAACGCCTGCCTCGAGGACAACACGACCTGGCACCTGGTCGACGACATGGAACGCCTGCGCGACCATCTTGGCGTCGACCGCTGGCAACTCTTCGGCGGCTCCTGGGGATCGACACTGTCGCTGGCCTACGCCCAATCCCACCCAGACAGGGTCCTTGAGCTGGTCTTGCGCGGCATATTTCTGCTGCGCCGCAGAGAGATCGACTGGTTCTACCAGGAAGGCTGCAACTGGATCTATCCCGACGCCTTCGAGGCCTATCAGCGCCCAATACCCGAATCCGAGCGCGGCGACATGGTTGCGGCCTACTACAAGCGCCTCACTGGGCCCGACAGCAATGAGCAGCTGGAAGCCGCCAAGGCATGGAGCGTCTGGGAGGGGAGCACGCTCGCGCTCTTTCAGGACGATGGACGCATCAACCGTTTTGCCTCAAGCGCCTATGCCCTGGCCTTCGCCCGCATCGAATGTCACTACTTCGTCCATGGCGGATTCCTGGAACGCGACGACCAGCTGATCGCCCATGCGCACCGCCTGAGCGGCATCCCGGGCGTCATCGTGCACGGCCGCTACGACGTCGTCACACCGCTCAAGAACGCCTGGGACCTGACCCGGGCTTGGCCCGATGCCAAGTTGCGCATCGTTCCAGATTCGGGCCACGCCATGACCGAGCCCGGCATCGTCGACGAATTGGTGCGCGCCACCGACGGTTTCGCCGGCGGGGCTTCCTAAGCCTCACTCTCTAATGCTCGGTGTTTATCGCTCGCGGCTGATCTTTCGGCTTCTCTTCAAGGCGGTTTCCAATAACCTCGCAACGCGAGGCAAGCGCGACCGCGCGCCGCCCGGTCAGGGCGCCCCCGCGGAGGCCCGAGCGCACTGCGCGAGGATTGGCCGTGAGCGATAAACAACAGCCCGCTGTTTATCGCTCCATCCTGCCCACAAAATGCAGCGCGACCTGCCGGTTGTGCGGCCGGCGTCGGTGTTCGATCAGATAGATGCCCTGCCAGGTTCCCAGAACCATACGCCCCCCATCGACCGGCACCGACAGGTTGATGGCCGTCAACATCGCTTTGATATGAGCCGGCATATCGTCGCTGCCTTCGCTGTCATGACGATAGGGATGGTCTTCAGGTCCCAAGCGGTCGAGACAATCCTTGAGATCGGCCAACACGGCCGGATCGGCGTTTTCCTGAATTGTCAGCGAGGCCGACGTATGGCGCACGAACAATGTCAGCAGTCCCTGCTGCGCGCCGATCTTGCCGAGCCAATCGGCGACGGGCCGCGTGATATCGTCGAACCCGGGCCCGCGCGTCTCAAATTGCAGCTGGTGGTTCGCTTGGCCAAGCCCCTGCCCGCCAGGTGAGCCCGTGTCATCGCGCGCCATGCCCTCGCGCCTCTCAGAGCTGCTTTGTCGGCGGGCTTTGCTGCTCGCGTTTAAGGTCTTCGACCATACCCTTGAGCCGCCGGGCCATTTTTTCGAGAAACGTCATCATCTGATCGATTTCGTCATCGCCCGGCAGTTTATCTGGGCCTGCCGCCGGCGGCGGCGCAGGTGGCGCTCCCTCGTCGGCTTTCGGTGCTGCCATTGGCGGCGGCTTAAGTCGCTTGACGTCTGCCTTCAGCGCCCTGTTTTCCTTGTCCAACGCGCCTATTTTGCTTTTGAGTTTGGCCATTTCATCGGCCACGCCGCTGCACTTCCATGATCCGTATTGCGGCGTGCAATGCGACACCTCGCCCGTCTGCGTGTCCAACCGCAACGCGCCGCCCTCGACCGGGGTCATGCTGTAACGGCTGGCTTGCGCCATGGCGGCAGGCGCGATTGCAAGGCCAAGCACCAGGACGGCGCATCTCAAATTTGCGGTACCCATTGGCTGCTCCATCGGCGGTGTGAGTACGGGGTCGCGACAAGCCGGCTTAACGCAATATTTACCACAGCCTGAAAATGTCGAGGTACCGAATGATCAGTTAATACACGCCGATAGCCGACGGTCTGGTGAGACTTGGTGCGGCGTGGCCAAAAGGCGACGACGGGTCGGACCCCACAGTCAAGCGTTCAACATAGAAGTCCGTCATTCTTCGTGCCCGGGGACCGGGATGACTATAGATGTGAACGCGGACGCAGGACAACCTGCCCCAGACGACCCAAAACCCGGCGCCCAGGCTCCGGCCGACGATGTCGGCGCGCCGAAAGACGAGCAATCCGAACCTCCCGTTCTGGCCATAAAATCGCCCAAGCAGGCGCAAAACGAGCTGCCGGCATCGGCTGGAGGTCAGGATCTCGAAAACTTGCTCAACCGGGCCGTCGAGCAGATTGGTGAAAGCGAACGCAATTACGAATCCGCCCTCGATGACCTCGGCGCCAAGGTCAATACGCTGTCCGATCAGACGGCGGCGGTAAGGGACGCCGGCCATGACGCGCCCGCGTTGCAAAATCTGGAAACGCAGGTCTCAAATCTCAATCAACAGGTTGAGCGCGCCGATCACGCTCGGCAGGGCGAAAACGAAAACGATATTCTGACCCAGATGGAGCGACGGATTGCCGCCCTTGCGGCTGATCCCAATACCAATCCTGGTTCTCCCGCCCCAGCTCCGCAATCCCGGCCAGCCCCGCCAGCCGATACCATGGCTCAGTCAAGGCGCGACGAAACCACGCTCGACGATCGTTTCAAGACGGTAACCAGCGATCTCGAACACTCGCTGGCCTCAGCCGCGCCCGCCGAGCAAGTTCGCACCGTGGCAAACAAAACCCAGCAGATTTCACAGAGCTTGAGCGCCAGCACCGACCCCCAGCAGCTCAATACGATCGCCGAACGGTTGCGTGGATTGGAGGGTTATCTGGTCCGCGCCGAGGAGCAGCATTCCCGCATCGGCACGATCGAGACGCATTTGCTCACATTGATGGACACGATGCGCGGATCCTCGTCGCAGATGGAAGAGGTGGCGAGCCGCTCGGCCCGCGAAGCCGCCGAACTCGTACAAAACAACGCCTCGTCATTGAGTGTTGCCGAGCGCCTCGACGCCATTCAATCCGAATTGCGCGCGCTAAACGAACGCGCAACCCAAACCGATGGCCGCACCGTCGGCACGCTGGAGGCCATGAACGGCACGCTGAAGATGTTAGCCGATAAGGTCGGCGTCGGGGCCCAGGGGTCGCGCGCTGCAGATCCGCACGAGCCCGGCAACCGGGGCATGCCCGACCACGCCGAAGTGCGCATCAGCCACAACGCCGAGCAACCCGCCCCGGGCGGTTCAGGCGGCGGCGGAGTCGGCCATCCCGTCAATCACGCCAATGTCGGTGCATCCATTCCCGATTACCAGGCGCCGCCAAGTCAAGCCGCGCCGCACGCCACGGGCGGCCAGCAGGCCGGCCAAACACGGCCCAATGCAGCTGCCCCCCAGGGCGCTCTCGCCGTCAGCGACGACGATTTCATCGCCTCTGCCCGCCGAGCCGCGCAGGCGGTGGCGAACCAGCAGCCTCCAGGCCTCGGCGCCAGAAATTCGACGGGCAATTTGCCCCGTCCCCAGATGCCCCGTCCCGAAGCGGCCACGCCCGCACCAAAGGCCGCCAAAAAGCCGCGCCGCGTGCTGGTGTTCGCTGCCGCATCATTGCTGCTCGTCTCCGCCGCACTGCTTTACAACCGCTTGAAGACCCATGGCGACGTCACCTCCATCGACGGTCCGGCCCATTTGGTGCCCAGCGACAAATCTCCTGGGCCCGGCGACAAATCTCCAGCGCCCAGCCAGCCGCCACAAGACGTGAAACCGGAAAAACAAGGCGCGCTCGGTAACCCCGAGGCCGTCACCGCCGATCACGTCGCTGGCACGAGCAGCAATCCGATTTCCGCCGTGCCCCATCACTTGATCGCCGCCGCCGAATTGCCACCGGTCCAGTTCCGCATCGCCGAATCCACCAAGCCATTTAAAGTGCGCCAGTCTCCAAGCACAGCTCCGGGCGCCACATCCACGGCGAAAAAAATTGCCAAGCCCACGCCCGTGCCCATGCCGCCCCAAGCCATCGGCAACCTCGCGCTGCGCAAGGCCGCTGCCATGGGCGATGCCCGCGCTCAATTCGAAATCGGAACCCGTTTCGCCAAAGGCAAAGGCGTGGCGCGCGATTTCCAAGCCGCCGCCCAATGGTATCTGCGCTCTGCCTCCCATGGCTTCGCACCGGCCCAATATCGGCTTGCGGCGCTTTATGAACGCGGCCGCGGCCTCAAGCGCGACCTGGGGCGCGCCCGCGTCTGGTATCTCCGCTCCGCCGAGGCCGGAAACGTGAAAGCCATGCACAATCTTGCCGTGCTTCACACCAAGCAAAAAGGCAAAACCGCCGATTACGCCAACGCTTCCCAATGGTTCGCCAAGGCCGCCGAACGCGGCCTGTCCGACAGCCAGTTCAATCTGGGCATCCTCTATGAGAATGGCCTGGGAATGCGTAAGGATCTCAAGAAGGCCTACAAGTGGTTCCGGCTTGCCGCCAAGGGCGGCGACAAGGAGGCCGAAAAGCGCGCCTCGCGCCTTGCCCTTCAGATTCTTCCCCGCGATAAGGTGAAAATCGAAACCGAGACCGACACCTGGCGGGCCAAGGCGGAGAAAGCCAGCGCCAACAAAGTGGCGGCGCCAAAAGCCAATTGGAAGCAGGCCGCCGCAAGCCCGAAAGCGCCGCCTCAAGCCAGCCCCGTCGTCGCGCGCGCCCAAGCCCTGCTCAATCAGCTGGGCTACAGCGCCGGCGAACCCGACGGTCTGATGGGACCGAAAACCAAGGCTGCTATCGAATCTTTCCAGGGCAGCTTGGGGCTGAACCCGACCGGTCGCGCCACCCCNAAACTCATCACNCAACTTGAAATGCGCACNAGCTAGCNCCGAACTCGCGTTTGGCCGCCGGCAGTCGCCCGTGCCTTTCACGCCAAGCCTGCCGCGGCGGGCGATGGTCCGGCCCGGTCAGTTTTAGCGCGCAATATCTCGAAAATTTAGTAATATAGGCCCGCGGCGGACATGCGTTAAATCCAGCAGATCCCACTGCGGGATCGCAGTAAGGGGAGTATCGAAGTGATGTCTGCCGTTCTCAAATCCATCGTCGTCGCGGGCGCGCTTTCCATCGCAATCATGGCTTCATCGAGCGATGCCGACGCCTGGGGCGGGCGCTATTATTACTACGACTACTATTACGACGACCCCTATGTGCTCGAATATCCATACGCGTCCTTCGAAACCGACTACGTCTACGTGGAACCGGCGCCTGTCATCGTCTACGACGACAGGCCCTATCCTTGGACNCCGGAATGGTATGACTATTGCGCGTCGAGATANCGCTCTTTCGACCCCGCAAGCGGCACGTTCCAGCCCTATCACGGCAGGCGCAGATTGTGCCGGTGATGCGCGTTTGACCGGCTGAGAGCGGGTTGGGTTGGAGCGCCGGCCAAGAGCCATATGGAGTCCGAAGCCGGTTTCGGCGGGATTAATTTGGCTCTTTATGGGCCATTGACCGCCAAGTACATTCAGGCGCATCGGACAAGCGCGAGTCTCGCCACGTCCAACGAGCACCGCTATTGCGCATTCCTGCCGCGCATAAGGCACTGGTAGCAAGAACGCATGCCGCTTCAGCAGACCACCAATCGCCCATCAAAGCGGGACATAGCGTGGCGCGTTTTATGGACGGCGCTTGCGCCGCTGACAGCCCAGCTGATCGGGAGTGCCTTCAATATCTGGTACGACCTGACGCACATTCAGCCTCTTTTGAGCCCCGAACAGGTCGACGCCTTCAGATCGTCGATCATGATTTACAATCTCGTTGTTTATCCCCTGGCGCTGACCGCGGGACTGGTGCTCATCCGAATTTTGTCCGGCACCGCCCGAATGCCCGACCCGCAGGCCGATCCCAAACGTTGGCGCAGGGCGCAACGCATGGCGATCAACCTGCCCTGGTGGGCCACGGCCATCGCGGCGCCTGCTTGGCTCGCGACGATCCCCGTCATGCTTTTCGCTCTGCATTCGGCGCCTGGGCCGCTCAATCCGATGGTCGATATCCATCTGCCGATCTCCGTGATCATCGCCGCTCTGATGGCGCTCACTCAAATGTTTTTCGCCCTCGAAATTATTTCTCAGCGGCTGTGGTACCCGCTGTTTTTCGCCGATGACAGGCCCTCGCAGACGCCGGGCGCGCTGCCCCTGACGCTGTCCCGGCGTGGTCTGATATGGGCCGTCTCCGCAGTCATCTGCCCCATCGTCTCGCTGTTGCTGCTGATCGCAGCCCCCACGCCGCTCGAGATCACGGGCGACTGGTTTCCCTTCAGCGTCGGTGCGATCGGCATCACCTTCGGCCTGATTTCAGCCGGCATGCTGGCCAAGATCGTCGTCGAACCGCTCGAAACGCTGCGCTTGGCGGCGCGGCGGGTGGCCCAAGGGGACCTCGGGCCCGACGTCCAGATCAAACTGTTGCGGTCTGACGAATTCGGCACCTTGATCGATCAGTTCAACGACATGGTCTTGGATCTGCGCGACAAACAGCGCGTCGAGCAACTGCTTGGTCGCAACATCGACCCGAGTGTCGCGCGGCTGTTGCTCTCGCGCGGCGACGATGTTCGCGGCGCCGAGCGCGAAATCACCGTGCTGTTCGCCGACATTCGCGATTTCACGCCTCGCTGCGCGACATCGCCGCCGAAAGATGTGGTCACGATGCTGAACATCTTCTTCGAGATCATGATCGCAAACGTCGAAAAGCACCACGGCATCGTCAACCAGTTCGTCGGCGATGGCTTCATGGCGATTTTCGGCGCGATCGAGGAAGGCACCTCCCACGCCGATGACGCCGTCGCGGCCGGCCGCGCCATGCTGGCCGCCATGCCCGAAGTGAACCGCAGATTGGCTGAGTTGGAATTGGCGCCGCTGAAAATTGGCATAGGAATCAACACCGGACCGGCGGTCGTGGGTTCGATCGGAGCGCCGACGCGAAGCACCTATTCGGCCATCGGCGACACGGTCAACGTGACCGCGCGGATAGAATCATCGACCAAGCAGGCGGAGCGGCCATTGCTGTTTTCGCAATCGACCTACGATGCGATGGACAAACCCGACGGCGCGGTCAAAATGCCGCCTCAACGCCTCAAGGGTAAGGTGGAGCCCGTCAGCGTTTATTCGATCGATTTGGACGAAGGCTAAGTTGCAAATGAGTCCCCTGCGCACCTGTGCTAGTCTGACGCCAAATCCAAGTTCGTAGAGTTGATCCGATGACCTTTGAAAACATCATTGTCGAAATAAATCTGCTGCTCGAGCAGTTCGAGAACCAGCCGGAGGACGCTCACGAGCTTCAGCTATTGCTGCATGAAAAGCTCGCCGAATTGCGCGCGATGGGCATGCCCCTTCCCGATGATTTGGTCGAGCTGGAGAAGCGGCTGCAAGAGGAATTCTTGAGCAAGGATACGTGAGCGGCGGCGCACGCCCAACCCATCCGTTCAGTCCCCGTCAGCTGCGGCCAGCCGCCCTTCGATCTCTTGCATGTGCTTGCGCTCTTCGCCCGGCAAAGCCTTGATCCACGCCGCCTCTTCTCCGGCTTCGGGAAGAATATGACCGAACTCCACCATTGCGGCCGCAGGCAGCTCCAAAAGATAGACCCAGACCGCAAAAGCCTGAACGCCGAGAACCCCGGCAATGTCGTCGCTCAAGCGCTTGATCAGTGACTTTCTCATGATGTCACCGCGGCCGCCGCGAATGCGCCCATAGAGAAATATGTGGTCATGGGCCAGGGGCACGCCGCCGATATAGAGGTCCCCCTCTGGCGCCTCCTGAAAGGAGACTTGCACGAAAAAGCTGGGTGCGCCGCCGATCTCGGAATGGGCGCGGGTTACGGCGCGGGCGATCG
>JGI24023J19991_10000499_pt1 | contig 30460 bp, 29 predicted proteins | sample Cruoilmetagenom1_FD_19991 | JGI IMG/M metagenome (IMG submission 19991) | reverse complement strand
CACGACCATAAAAGGCGAGGGGGCGCAGATTGTTTTGCTGCCAGCCGAGCCCGCCCCGTTGCCGCCTGTTGGCGCGCCAGTGGTGCAAGTTCTGGATTGGGAGCGCCGCCACCGCCATATGCGTGTGCATACCGCATTGCATCTGCTGTCAGTGGCGATCCCGCTGCCTGTCACGGGCGGCTCGATCGGGGTCGAAAAGGGGCGGCTCGATTTCGATATGCCCGAAGCCTTGGCTGATAAAGAGGCGCTTGATGCCGTTTTGAACGGGTATATCACGCAGGATTTGCCGGTGACAGAGGGCTGGATCACGGATGCAGAATTGGCCGCCAACCCGTCGTTGGTGAAAACCATGTCAGTGCAACCGCCCAAAGGGCAGGGTCGTGTGCGGCTGATCGGCATCGGTGCTGCGGCAGCACAGATTGACCTGCAACCTTGTGGTGGAACCCATGTTGCGCGGACGGGTGAAATTGGTCCCGTGCGCATTGGCAAGGTGCAAAATAAAGGCGCGCAAAACCGGCGGGTTTATCTGCATTTGGATCAATAGCCAGGAGCGTCGTAACATGTCCTTCTTAAACAGTTGCTGGCGCGCGCGGGTTTGTATTTGACCTTTTCATCGCATTGCTGATTGTACCACAGTTCAATTTCGCATTGTTTGGTGTGCCGCAATCTGAAACCGCAAACTTGATCGCCCGCCATGCTTCGATGCTGTTTTTGGGACTTGCTGTGATCCGTTGGAGCGCGCGAAACGCCCCACCTTCGCCGATGCGCCGTGGGATTGTGGTGTCGATGGTGGGGTTGGCTTGCACAGGGACCTATGAATTTTTGCGCGGCTTTGCCAATTGGCCGATCCTGTTGGTTGTCGCAACTGAATGCGCTTTGGCGCTCGTTTTTACTCGTTTCGCTTGGCGCGGGAAATAGCTGTGTTTAACCGCTTGCACATGCGGGCATTGTCGGGCTAAAACCCGCCAACGGACAGGTGGCCGAGTGGTCGAAGGCGCACGCCTGGAAAGTGTGTAGGCGGGAGACCGTCTCCAGGGTTCGAATCCCTGTCTGTCCGCCACGATATTCCAATTAATGCTTGAAAACCAATAGCTTACTGACTATCAATGTTGCATATCCCACATTGCATCCCACAATTTAAAATTGACCTTGATGGACGGAAAACGACTATTGTGGATCCGAGATTTCTGGCGCCCTCTTCGGCTCAATAAATTAGAAACCACAGAGGAACCCCGAATATGCATGGTCATGGATTTGTGGACTGCTGACTGGATACTTCAAATATTCATCCAGGCCAACGAGCAGCTGAGTGATAGGGCGAGCCCCCACGCTCACCCAACATGTGACATTTTCACATATTTGTCACAAGTGCCGGTCAATTGTTGCAAAAGATTTGCCGCTCTTTCACTACAGACATTAGGTGCATTTCGGCTTGTCGACCGTGTATGTCCTTTTGCCAAATTCCAGCCTTGTGTGGGCGCATTGCTTGGACATCAAGGGCGGACAGCGATCATCCGCTGCGGGGCTTCATCAAATTCGGATCGTCTATTTCGCTTTTCCCTGCCTTCGGTGCGCGCATAGGCGCTGACGTCAGACACCGCACACTAAGTGTGCTGGATGATTTTAATCGTGAAGGATTATGCATTGAAGTCGACTTCTCTCTGCCTGCCGAACGGGTGGTGCGTAGCTTGAACCGGATTATAGAATGACGGGGCCTGCACAAATCATTCGGGGCGATAACGGCCCAGAATATATCAGTGATAAGCTTATGGCGTGGGCTGAACGGATGAGCATCCACATTCAATACATCCAGCCCGGCCAGCCACAAATTGGCTCTGGACTTACAACAACGACCGTCCCAATATGGGGATAGGTGGGATCACACCCGCTATGAAGTTCAAACTAGCTGCGTAATTTTACAAGTGGACCCCATTGAAAATGGGGGGATTACCCGCTTACACTACATTTGGCATTCTCAGGTTGAGAATGCGGGGCGCAAACGTAGAATGATCGAAATGGAATAAGTGAAAACTTTAGTTTTGATCGCCGCAAATGGGAGAAGCATAGGCGTTTTAGCTGGCACAAGGTGATGCAAAGTTGAGTGAGACTCTGCCGAGGCTAACTCCAAATTTCATCTTGCCGACTTGGATTGTCCCCAACGGCAATCCCGGACTTGATTAACCGCGCGGCAAGCCCGTTAAGAACGAGAGTTTTCAAAATTTCTTCTTTTTGAATTGCATCATTTGAAAATGCTTGCGAATGCCCTATCCGCTGTGTCAATCGAGCTAAATCCTCAAGGGTCTGCCGCAGCCTATCTAAACCTTGGAGGGCCATGATTGGTTGGTCTATGGTCTCTTTGGGGGGGCTGATCACAACGCCCAGTGCATTTTCAACATTGCGGCAAATGTTTGCAAGGTCACTGAGTTCAGCTCCAATCCGGTGCGATAGCGCCGAAAGTGTCACAGTGGTCTGGTCCAGTTCAGAGGAACTCAGGTTGATATTTTCAATCTTCATAGGCGCCCCACAACGGCTTCAATACAGGATTGGAGTTCTGTAGGGGTGAATGGTTTCTTTAGGAAGTTGTTCATCCCAAGTTGGCGCCCTTTGTCAATAATTTCACGATCAGCACGCCCTGTGATCAAGATAAAACCCGCCCCTTTGGTTTGCGAATTTTGGCGCAATGCACGCAACAAATGAAGCCCGTCCATACCTGGCATGTTGTAGTCAGAGATAACCAGGTGCACAGGAGATTGCATTATCGATTGTAACGCTGTTGGCCCATCAGCGGCAGTGACAACATTGCGGATGCCAAATGAGTCTAGCGCCTGAGTGATAAGGCCACGGCTTGTTGACATATCATCAACGACGATTACACGGATTTGGTCTCGGAGTGCCATTATGATCCTATTTTAAGTTTCGTGTGTCAGTATGGGCAGCACGCTGGTAAGCTGTCGCGCCATTTGTGACAAATTTCGTTTCAAGCCGCTCTGAGAACCGCTCGGAATGGCCAAGGAACAGCCAACCATCTGGTGCGGTTACGGATTCAAACCGAGGCCAAAGTGACATTTGAGTTGCTTCGTCAAAATAGATGACAACATTGCGGCAAAAAGTGACGTCAAAATTACCGGAAAATGGCCATTGCGATAGTAGATTTAGTTCACGAAACGAGACCATACTGCGAATGACTGGCGTCATTCTAAAACCGGATTTCCGACCGTTTTCCGCTGTTTCTGTAAATTGGTCCTGAAAGGATTCGCATAATTCATTAAGGGCTCCGGTTTCGTAGAATCCCTGTTTTGCTGTGGAAATAACATTTGGATCGATATCTGTTGCGAGAATTTTGATATCCATTGTTGGGGCATCTGGTGCAAAATCTAATAGTGTCATCGCAATGGAATATGGTTCCTGACCTGTGGAACACCCTGCTGACCAAAGGCGTACCCGCCCGCCAGCGTGCGCGCGCGACAACAAATTGGGGAATACCTTCTCTTTCAAAATGTCAAAATGATGTGATTCACGGAAAAAGTTCGAAACATTTGTGGTCAGAGATGAAATCATCGCTTTGCGTTCGGCTATGCCCTGTTCAGACTGAACAAAAGCCGTGTAATCCGAAAAGCTATTAATTTTTAACTGGCGTAGACGTCGGTTGATACGTGATTGAACCAACGATACTTTTTCAGGCATGAAAACGAGTCCAGCTTCCTTATAGGCGATATCGGAAATCGCTTGGAATTCTCTATCGCTCATTGTTATTGCGTGGGAAGCTGACTGGGTCATACCTAAGCTACTTCCATAGTGTCAGATGGCAATGCTGCTGCAAGGGCTAGAATTCTAATCATCCGTTCCTCAACAATTATCAGTGCATTTACAAAGGTTTGATTGTTGTCGACGGACATTTCTGGTGGCGCTTGCAAATCAGATTTTTTAATTGCCAGAATGTCAGAAACGGCGTCGACCAGAAGGCCGACCGTTTCTTTGCCGGTGTGCACAACTATGATAACATTTCGTTCGTTTGTTTCGGTGCGCCCCATACCTAAACGATCGGCAATATCAACGATTGTGAGGACAGTACCGCGTAGGTTGATAACACCCCGAACGAAAGCGGGGGCGTGGGGTAGCGACGTGGCTTTGCTCCAACCACGAATTTCACGTACAGACATGATATCGAGGGCGTATTCTTGTTTTCCAACTTGAAATGTTAGCAGCTTGATTTCAGCTGTGAGTGCTTTCTCTTCCATATCGATCATGATCATTATCCCGCAAGTTGAAGGTTAGGTTGAACAGATCGGGTGCGGCCGCCGGCATTCGCAACGATATCCACCGGATCCAGGATCAAGGCAATTTTGCCATCGCCAAGTATCGTGGCTGCGGCAACGCCGGGCACGCGCCCAAAAGTATCTTGCAAACCCTTAATGACGACCTGTCTTTGATCTTGAATGGCATCTACGACCAACGCCGCATGGCTGCCGTCTTCACGTGCAATGAGCAGGACGATGGCGCCAATATAGCTGTCCATTGGTAAGCGGTACCCAAGTTCGGCGCCGAGATCGAGCAATGGAACAAAGGTGTCACGCACCTTGATAACATTGGTAAGGGGGCCGAGCGCCCGTATGTCATCTTGAGCCAGAGTGAGTGTTTCGGTGATCGTATTCAAGGGCACAACAAGCGTTTGTTGAGCAACATCAATGACCATACCGTCAAGCACAGCCAAAGTTAGTGGCAGGCTGATCGTGAATGTGGTGCCAAAGCCGGGCTCGGACTGAATGGTGACGCGACCGCCCAAAGCAAGAATCGCGCTTTTTACGACATCCATTCCAACACCACGCCCAGAGAGGTCGGACACTTCGTTTGCGGTGGAAAAACCTGGCATGAACAGGAGATTGTCAATCTCGCTGTCAGTGATCTGGGCGTTTTCCGTTACAAGCCCTTTTTCAATGGCGATCTGCAAAACACGCGGCCGATTGATCCCAGCGCCATCGTCGGTGACTTCGATAATAACACGTCCGGATCTGTGGCCGGCACTCAAAGTAACGACACCCTCTTCTGGCTTACCTGCGGCCAACCGGTCAGACGGAGTTTCAACTCCATGATCAACTGCATTTCGGATCATGTGGGTCAGCGGGTCTGCCAGACGCTCAATCACGGTCTTATCAACTTCGGTGGCATCACCTTCGGTTTTGAGACGCACTGATTTGCTGATCAATGCCGAGGATTCACGAACGATCCGGCTCATACGTTGGAAAAGGGATTTTACGGGTTGTGCGCGGATCATCATAACGCTGTCTTGGATGTCGCGGGTCAACTGCATGAACTCATCCAACCCGTCAGAAACGGCGGAATTGGTGGAAAGATCGGCTTCTTGAACACTTTGGGAAATCATCGCTTGATTGATGACCAACTCGCCGACCAGATTTACAAGACGGTCAATACGCTCCAAATCAACCCGAACGGTCGGGCGTGGTTTGGTGGCTTTTGACGCAGTTTGAGCATCAGGTGATGCGTTTGACTTGGCGGCTGTCACGGGCGCCATCGACGGGGCAACTTCGATGTTTTTGGGATAGTCAACGGTTTCCACGGCCCCTTCGGGGGCTGGAGGCGTAGATAGAGAGGCCACAGAGTCGGTCACGATATCTTTGGAAGCCTCGTTTGTCAGCACATCATCGAGCGCTGGCAATGTGGGGGGCGGTGTCGTTGGTGGTGTAGGGGGAGAGATCGGTGGAATTGAACCACCGCTTTCGGGACTTACGATCGTCAGTGTGCATAAGTCGGCCACGAAGTCGAAAACTTCTCGAATGGCATCTTGATCTTCGTCGGTGGTGAGTTGAATTGCCCACGAAAGATAAGATTTCTCGACATCCAGATCTGCCAATGGCGGGATTTTGGATGTGTCGCAATAGACATTCAGCTGACCCATTTCCCGCAGCAAACGAAGTAAGTGCAATGGTTCGTTGCCCGAGACATAAAGAGCACTGTCGGGGACAAAGTTGATGGTAAAACCATCTTCAAATGCCGGAAGATCAGTGGGAGGATGTTCTGGAACGTCCTGGGGTTCGTTCACAGTGTCATCGAGACCAAAATCCATAGACAGTACCATGGGTTGGAAGTCCGCGACCTCTTCTTCGACCACTTCATTGCTGTTGTGCCCCAAGATGGCTTCGAGTTCTTTTAGAACGGTTTTTGTCCGATCTTCATCAGAATCTGTATCATCGCGCGCCGAGCGCACCAGATCGGCTAGAATATCGCCAGATTGGAAGAAAACGGAAATTGCGCTCCGGTCGGCCGTGATGGTGTCGGACCTCACCCCATCAAGCACGGATTCAAACTGATGGGCAAAGCGGACCAATTTATCCAAGCCAAACGCCCCAGCGCCGCCTTTGATTGAATGCACTGCCCGAAACACGATATTGATGGTTTCGGTATCGCCTTCACCATCATCCATGATTTGAAGCCCATCTTGCAGGGATTCGAGCAGTTCCTCGCATTCCACAAAGAACGAAGCTTTGATTTCGATCATAGGATCTTCTTCATCGCTCATATCGGGTCCCTATCCTGTGACCATTTGCAGGGCGCGGATTAGTTTTTTTGGCTCGAACGGTTTTACAATCCATCCGGTTGCACCAGCATTGCGGGCGCGTTGCTTTAGATCCGTGGCGCTTTCGGTGGTCAAAACCAGGATTGGGATGGCGCGGTATTTTTCAATCTTGCGCACGGCCTCGATAAAACCAAAGCCATCCATACGTGGCATATTAATATCTGTGATGATCGCGTCAGGTTCGGGTGAAATGGTGTCCAACACTTCGATCCCATGCACACCGTCATCTGCAAGGTAGGTGGTGAAGCCGGCTTGGTTCAGGGTCAGGTTTAACATGTCGCGAATTGTACGGCTATCGTCTACGGCAAGTATTTGCAGGCTCATTATGATGTCACTCCGATAATTGTCTCTGGGGTAAAGCCGTGCAGCGAAAGCTGGGTCACACAGGTTTCGCTGGCGGAGGTCAGATTAAAGTTTCGTCCAGCGCGGGCCCAATCCTGCGAGGCGGCGATTAGGATTTGCAGACACAGCGTGCCCATATGGGTCACGTCAGAGGCGTCAATAAGCAAGTCGTTCCCCGACTGTCCGATAATTTCGGCCTTCAAGTCAGGGGCTGCGCCAAAATCAAGGCGACCGCGCAATGTAATCACTGCCGTCATTCTGGCACCTCACAAGGTGTTGTTCCAAATTCGAACCCGCAAAACCGTTCCACGAAGAATCCTTTTCTTGGTTTCTCTATGGATCAGATTTAGGGGGGGGTGGTTAAGATAGACTTACGCGGGGAAAACTTTTTTACCGCAAAAGGCAATGCAACCAAAATGCCCCCGCAAGGGCAGGGGCATTCGGAATGAAACGGGCATTAGACGTTAGGAGGCGAGGCTGGGCAGCCAAAGCACAATGGAGGGGAACGCCACCAATGTGGCAATCGTCACAGCGTCCGCAATGAAGAATGGCGTCACGCCAACGAACACATCCTGCACGGTCAAATCATCGCGCACCCCAGCGACCACAAAGCAGTTCAATCCGATGGGTGGCGTGATCAGGCAAAACTCGGCCATTTTCACAACCAAGATGCCAAACCAGATCGCACACATTGGCCCCGACATGCCAAAGGCGCTGTCAGCGGCTGACACGAACTCGCCGCCATTCAGAGCCATCACGGCAGGGTAAACCACTGGCAGCGTCAACAGCAACATGCCGATGGCGTCCATGAACATGCCCAGCACCGCATAGGCCAACAGGATCAGCACCAACGTCAACATTGGCGATTGCTCCAGCCCTGAGATCCAAGTGGCAAAGGCGTCGGGCAATTGCGCAAAGCCCAGGAACCGCACATAGATCAGCACGCCCCAAATGATGGTGAAGATCATCACCGCCAGTTTGGCGCTCTCTAATAGGGCGTCTTTCAACTGCCCCCAGCGCATGCCCTTGTAAACCGCCATCACAAAAACCACGAAAGCGCCCAAGGCACCGCCTTCGGTCGGGGTCCCCCAAGCATCGCCACCAAACGGGTTGTAGATGAAAAAGATGATAATAAAGACCACAAAGGCAATCGGAGCCGCGGCCGGCAATGATTTAAACCGCTCGCCCCAAGTATAGCCGCCAACCGCAGGGCCGAAATTCGGGATCGTCAATGCCATGCCGACAATCAATGCGCCATAAATCAGCGCCGAAACAGCACCCGGAATGAACCCCGCCAACAGCAGTTTGCCCACGTCTTGTTCAACAATAATGGCATAGATCACCAAAATCGCCGAGGGCGGGATCAAGGACGCCAAAGTGCCACCCGCCGCCACAACACCCGCCGCAAAGCGTTTGTCATAACCGACTTTGAGCATTTCAGGGATCGCGATGCGTGCAAACACCGCCGAGGTCGCCACAGACGCCCCCGACACCGCCGCAAAGCCCGCCGTAGCAAACACCGTGGCCACCGCCATGCCGCCGGGCAGCCAGCCAACCCAACGCTTGGCGGCCTCAAACAAAGCCTTGGTTAGGCCTGCGTAATAGGCGAGGTAGCCGATCAGAATAAAGGTCGGGATCAGCGACAGCGCCTGATTGGCCACTTTCGAATGTGGCACTTGGCCCGCCGTTTTTAGGGAAACAATCAAAGCTTTGGTGAATTTATCAGGGTCATAGCCAAACTTGGCCCAGAATATCCAGATCAGCCCAACCATGCCCGCCATTCCGGCCGCAAAGGCCACCCGCATGCCCAGCACAACCAGCACCAACATGCCACCCGAAACGATAAGCCCAATATCAATCGGTTCCATCAGCGCGGCTCCTCTTCTTCTAGGCCTGCAACATGCTCGGCCTCTTCAGCGGCCTGCGCGGCAGCACTTAGAACCAACGGCACGGCGACCGGCTCAACCAAACCTAAAACAAAGGCGCGGCCATAGCCCCACAATTGCAACGCCAAACGCAATCCCAACACTGAAAAAGCTATCGGAGCCAGCAGTTTAGCGGGCCAAAGCGGGATTGATATGTCGATAGAGCTGTCGCGGCTCCAATAAGGCGCGCTGAAATCAAAAGCGCGCAGAAAATGCGAATATGTGCCCCATACCAGCAACAGGATCAGGATCAGCATCGCCAGCGTGGTGATAAATTCCGCCCCCCACAGGGCACGACCGCGCAGCTTGCCAACCAGTATGTCCATGCGGATATGCCCCCCAGAACGCTGAGTATATGCGACGCCCATAAAGGCAATCAGCGGCATGACCTGTTCGATCCAGTCCACATAGCCGGGCAGGGGCGCGTTCATCAGATTGCGCCCACCGACCGAGACCACGGCAAGGATCATAAGGGAAAAGATCGCCAACCCGCTGATCAGCGCCATATAGCTCTCAAGTTTATGTAACTGCCTGTCGATACGGCTCAGGTTCGAGCCATCCTCAAGCACACTCGCGCCACCGGCCATGTGCATCCCCCCTGATTATTCGTTGCAGGGATATAGCCAGATAAAGGGGGGAGGTGGCAAGAGCGGTGAGTCGATTATTATTGTGTTATGCCCTTCGTAGAATGCGGCGCCGATATCTGCTATTTTAAATAGTGCCGAGATTCCAAATTATAGTTGGGTGGATTCTTCAACCCACCATTGGCTCAAGCCCGATAAAGTAACAGCGGACTGGCGCTCACTCTATGCATGCTTCTCAACTTAGGTATGTGGTCGTTTTCATCCAGTCAGATAGACCAGCAATGAGGCGATGCCCCAGATGGATAAACCGAAAATAACGCCTATAATTGTTGAAACAGCTAAGGCAACCGATCTCAACCCTTTGTTGTAACCTATTGCTTCCGCTTTTGTTTTTGCATCGATTCCGGCAATGGAATCTATTGTGTTTCTAGCTCTTTTTGCACTTTCTGAAGTTTTTCTCCACGCGCGCCAAAATCCTAAACCACCACCAAAAACCATCCAAGAAATCATGTCTTCCATTTTTTAACGCCCTATTGTTCAGTACCACGTTTGACTTCGCCGCATTTCTTCTCAATGAAGCACATAAATGCGCGCCGCACCGTTCCATAAATCGGGATTTTCCACTGATTCACAATGCGCCCAAGTGCCAAAAAATATAAGGCGGGGAGAACCCCGCCTTACGCTATTATATCAAAATAGAAGCAGCCCCGCATGAACTGCGAGACCTTTGTCATCTTACATGCGTTCTTTGGCCAGTGTGTCCACGACCAGATCATACAGCTCTTGAGCAGGCAGTCCCTGCGCTGTCATGTCTGCAATCCAAGCATCGCGGATCGGGTCAGCCGCGGCGGCGCGGAAGGCGGCCAGCTCTTCTTCGGCAACCGTCACCCGCTTCACACCTTTTTCGTCCAAAATGCCATCCCATTTGGTTAGCAGTTCACCGTAGTTGGCAACGTAATGCGCGATGGCCTCGTCAACCGAGCCGTCAAGTGCGGCGCGTTCACTGTCCGACAGCGCCTCATACGCATCAGTGTTCACCACAATAGGGCAGTTCACGGTGCCGGGGTTCAGGTTCTCGGTCCACCATTCGGCAATGTCGATGGTGCGAAATGCCAAATGCGCGTGGGGGGCAAAGGCCACCGTGTCGACAACGCCAGATTCCATCGCGTTATAAGCCTCGGAGGAGGTCACCGATGTCGGTACCGCGCCAACAGCCGAAAACGCTTTGCCAAGGCCGCCAGTTGCGCGCACGCGCATACCATCCATGCTGGCCAAAGTGGCGCGCGGATCGCCCGTGCCAACGATGTTATATTGCGGCATGGGCGAGGTCATCAGCAGCTTGGCATTCCAGCGCGCCAGATCAGCCTGAACCGCAGGATGGGCGTAAACGGCGTTTGAAATGGCGACTTCCTCATCNAGATTCGCAACGCCGAGGAACGGCAGCTCAAGCACGGTGATGGACGGATTCTTGTCGCGGTGATAGCCGGCACAAAACTGCGCCATTTCAAACGCGCCGATGGAAATCCCGTCTAGGTTTTCCTTGTTCTTGGACAGACCGCCATAAGAAATGCTCATAGTGAACTCGCCATTGGTCTTTTCAGACACCAGCTCGGCCAGTTTCTCGACATGCTCTGTAAACGCACGGCGCTTGCCCCAAACCGATACGTTCCACTCGGTCGCCATAGCTTCGCCAGCAAAGGCAACGGCAATGGCAGCAACGGCCACACGGCCTAAAATATGTTTCATAAGTCTCTCTCCCAGATGTTGTTTATGTCGGATAAAGTAGCCAGCAATGAGGGGAAGTCCAGCAATTTTATTGGCCAGCCAGTAAAGGCACGTAAAGCTATGGACAAAAGGAGAGAGAGCATGCCAGCCCCCACGAACAAACTGAAAAACCCCTTAAAGAGGGTGACATGCAGATCGGCCTGTGGTGGCGCGCGGCGCATCCGATGATCGCCGAAATCGCCGCCTCTGCGGGCTATGACTGGTGCCTGATTGACGGTGAACATGCGCCCAACGACATCCCGACCATTTTGGCGCAAATGCAAGCCATGAGCGGTGGGGATGCCTCTATCGTGGTGCGGGTGGGGCAAGACTGGGTGTTGAAGCAAGTGCTGGATATCAGCGCGCAAACCGTGATGGTGCCGATGGTCGAAACGGCGGATCAGGCCGCGGCAATGGCGCGTGCAGTGCGCTATCCGCCGGTTGGCGTGCGTGGCGTGGCGGCCTCGATGGTGCGGGCGTCGGGGTATGATTTGATCCCGGATTGTCTGGACAACGCCAATGATGAAATCTGCCTGATTGTGCAGGTCGAAAGCGCGCTTGCGATTAAGAACATCGCCTGCCGGCCAATGGATGACGTGGGCCGAACGGATGGGCATCCATATCCAATAAATCCAGCCGGCCAAGCCCCAGCAGAACGCCTATATCGAGCACTATAATCGAGCGGTTCGGCACGAACGGCTGGATCAGAACATCATCGAAACCATAGAGGAGGCTCAGGAACAGGCCACAAAATGGCTCTGGACTTACAACAATGACCGCCCCAACATGGGCATCGCGGGATACACCTGCTATGAAACTGAAAATGGCCGCGTAATTCTACAAGCGAACCCCATTAAAAAGGAGGGATTACCAAGGCCATCAACCACTTCTTCTTAACAGGAGCCAAACATGCAACCAGCAGCACGTCTTTCGGCCGCGATTGAAATTCTGGATGATATTCTGGACGACACCGCCGCAGAAAAGGCGCTGACCAATTGGGCGCGGCGCTCGCGCTTTGCGGGGTCCAAGGACCGCGCTGCTGTGCGCGATCATGTGTTTGATGCGCTACGGTGCAAGCGGTCATTCGCGACGCTAGGTGGGGCGCAAACCGGGCGCGGGATTGTGCTTGGGTTGATGCGCGCGCAAGGCTTGGTGATTGACGCAATGTTCACTGGTGATGGCCATGCACCAGCAGCGTTGAGCGAGGAAGAGGCGGCGCATAGTGCTGTGCCAGAGGGCAATGCGGCGCTGAATTGTCCGGATTGGATCGCGCCCGCGCTGCAGGCCAGTTTGGGTGATGATTTCGAGGCGACCTGTCACGCATTGCAACATCGTGCGCCGGTGTTTTTGCGGGTGAACACGCGTAAATCCAACCGCGAACAGGCGATTGCAGCGCTGGCGGTGGAGAACATTGTGGCGGTGCCGCACGCTCTGTCCGAAACCGCGCTTGAAGTCACAGAAAACCCACGCCGCGTCCATCTGAGTACACCCTATCTGGATGGCCTCGTTGAGCTGCAGGACGCTGCCTCGCAGGCTGTGGTGGATTTGTTGCCCATAAATGAAGGCAGTCGCGTTTTGGATTATTGCGCAGGTGGCGGCGGCAAGGTTTTGGCAATGGCGGCGCGTCATTCAGCAGAATATTTCGCCCATGACGCCAATTCGCTGCGCATGAAAGACCTGCCAGAGCGGGCCGAACGGGCGGGGGCAGCGATTGCAGTGCTTGAGCCAGAGGCAGGCGTTGGGCCCGCCAAATTTGATTTGGTGCTTTGCGATGTGCCCTGTTCGGGCAGTGGGGCGTGGCGGCGCTCACCGGCTGGGAAATGGGCATTTGATCAAGACCAGTTGGATGAATTACGCAAAGTTCAAGCCGAAATATTGGCGATGACAGCGGATATGGTTGGGCCGGATGGCGTGCTGGCCTACACAACCTGCTCACTGCTGGACGCTGAAAATACGGACCAGATTACTGGGTTCCTAGCGGCCCATTCCGGGTGGGAATGCCTGTCCAAACACCGGTTCACACCACTGGACGGTGGCGACGGGTTTTTCTGTGCACTCTTGACACGCGTGAAAGCATAGGCACTATCAACCCCAAGTTGTGGATGTTGCTTTTACGGCCTGTATTTAATGAGAGCTTAACAATTTTAGGTCGAAATAGAGAAACCACGAATCAATAACGGGGATTTCTCGGTGGCCGATACGCTGCAGACACCAAATCATATATCCAGCAGCATGGTTTTGCTGGCGCCCAAAATGCATTATTTGGGTCTCTTTGCGGCTGTTTTACTGGCGGCAGCATTTTTTGTGCCTGATCCGGTGTTCGGTATTTTGCTGATGGCCAGTGGTGCAACGCTTGGCTTTGTTACCGCGATTGTGCAGGGCAATAAATATCTGCATCAAAGGCGTCATGCCTCGGCCTACCATCACATTTCGAAATTTGTTGAAAATGATGCCTCGCCCAGCTTTGTAACGGACAAGCAAGGCGAAGTTGGCTTCTTAAATGCGGTTGCCAAGGAAAGATTTGCGGATTGCAGTGGTAAATCCTTGGCACATGTGTTGCGTGATTTGTTCGCCAACCCGTCGGCCGTTTTATTTCGCATGCAAAACAAGGCATTGGCAACAGGAGCCGCTCGCGAAGATGTGGTCACACGCCGGGGGCACATCCGTTTGGCTGTGCATCAAATCGGTGTTGAAGGGTTTTTGTGGCGGCTTGAGGATCTGGGCGAACGCACGATCAATAGTCGCGGGGCTGAAGGGTTGAGCCTGCCAATGCTGACGGCTTCAAAGTCTGGCACCATCTTATTTATGAATGACGCATTGCGTCGTCTGCTGGGGGGGCGCGTAAAAACACTGGACCGGGTGTTCAATGACCTGCCTTTGAGCAGCGGGTCGGCACATAGTGTGGTTGGCAAAGACGGGGTTATTCGTACCATCGTTGCTGAGCTGGAAGGCGCGGCCGGGCGGCGAGAAATATACTTGTTGCCCGGAGCCGCTATCGGAGAGCAGAAGAATGGCGGTCAGGTCTTTGACAGCCTGCCTGTACCAATGATCAAGATTGCACCGACGGGGCAAGTGATTGAGGCCAACAAATTGGCACGGGGGTTGATGAATGACCCATTGAGTGCCGACACAGATCTGTCCGATTTGGTCGAGGGCTTGGGCCGCTCGGTGACGGATTGGTTGGTCGATGCAGCCAACGGGCGGGGTTTGAAAAGCTCAGAAATTCTGCGAGCCCGCAAGTCGGAAAAAGAACTCTATTTGCAAATCTCGCTTAGCCGTATTGAAGAAGACGGCGCGCCCATGCTGATGGCGGTTTTGAATGATGCTACCGAATTGAAAACGCTAGAAGCGCAGTTTGTCCAGAGCCAGAAAATGCAAGCTATCGGGCAGTTGGCTGGCGGGGTGGCCCATGATTTCAACAACTTGCTTACAGCCATTTCCGGGCATTGCGATTTGCTTTTGTTACGACATGATCAGGGTGATACGGATTATGGTGATTTGGTGCAAATCAACCAAAACGCCAACCGGGCTGCCAGCCTTGTTGGGCAATTGTTGGCTTTCTCGCGCAAGCAAAATCTGCAACCCGAAATTCTGGACCTGCGTGATACCCTTTCGGAATTGACCCATTTGTTAAACCGGTTGGTGGGGGAAAAAGTGACTTTGTCCTTGTCGCACGATCCCGGGTTGCGGCCGATCAGAGCGGACAAGCGCCAGTTGGAACAGGTGCTGATGAATCTGGTGGTGAATGCGCGTGATGCGATGCCGGACGGCGGCGAGATCCGGATCGAAACGACAATTCTGACGCTCGAGCAAGAACTGGAGCGCAATCGGGCACGGGTTCCAGCTGGCGACTATGTTGTCGTGAAGGTCAGCGACAAAGGCATCGGTATTGCGCCCGATAAGCTACATAAAATATTCGAGCCGTTTTACACAACCAAGGGCGTTGGCGAAGGCACCGGTCTTGGGCTGTCGACCGCCTACGGTATCGTGAAGCAATCCGGTGGTTTCATCTTTGTTGACAGCGAATCTGGTAGTGGCACCAGTTTCTCGCTTTACTTCCCTGCCCATGACAAAGTCAGCGACGATGAGGTTTCGGCACATGTCGTGAGCAGCAAAATACCAAATATTCAAGGTGAAGGTGTAATTCTGTTGGTCGAAGACGAAGCGCCAGTGCGAGCATTTGCTTCTAGGGCGCTTCGTTTGCGTGGTTATACGGTACTGGAAGCAGAGAGCGCAGAAGATGCTCTTAAGACCCTTGAAGATGAAGCATTGTCAGTGGATGTTTTTGTAACGGACGTTGTCATGCCTGGAATGGATGGCCCGAGTTGGGTTAAAAAAGCGCTGGTTGCGCGGCCGGATGTGAAAGTTGTCTTTGTATCAGGTTATGCGCAAGAAGATGTGGTTGATCATCAAGCAAAAATACCAAACTCCGTGTTCTTACCTAAGCCGTTTTCATTAAGCGATCTCACAACCACCGTTCAACAACAGTTCCACTAAGATGTTCCAAAGAATCGCCTAGGGTTGTGAATACACGCCAAACGCATCTGCTAACCCCAGGTCAATAAATTGCTGTGTGGGACTATGTCCAAATTAGGTGCAAACAAAGTTCTTCAATAACAACAGATTGCGCGGAAAAAATACGGCCGTGGTCAATTTTTTCAGAAGTAACTACTCCTTAACCAATTTGATTAAGACTAAGTTTATGAAAATTTTTGTTGAAATGTTCCCCTTTTGACCCCATAAGGAAGGGAGAACATGTGGTGAACAAAAGTGATTGCCGCGACACTGCGGTTATGAAATAAGGGATTGAAGCAATGGCAACGGCGGATCTATTAAAAATGAGTGATAAGCGCGATACAGACAAGCAAAAGGCGCTCGATTCTGCGCTTGCCCAAATTGAACGCCAATTTGGCAAAGGTTCAATAATGAAGCTGGGTCAAGAAGGGGCTGTTCAAGAAATTGAGGCGACCTCAACAGGATCGCTGGGCTTGGACATTGCGCTCGGAATTGGCGGTATCCCAAAAGGACGGGTTATTGAAATTTACGGGCCGGAATCGTCAGGCAAAACCACTCTAACTTTGCATTGCATCGCTGAGGCGCAGAAAAAAGGCGGTGTTTGCGCCTTTGTTGACGCGGAACATGCTCTGGATCCGCTCTATGCCAAAAATCTTGGCGTCGACACGGACGATCTTTTGATCTCCCAACCTGACACCGGTGAGCAAGCACTGGAAATCACCGACACATTGGTGCGTTCTGGGGCTGTAAACATGGTTGTGGTCGACTCCGTTGCGGCACTGACACCAAAATCAGAGTTGGAAGGTGACATGGGGGATGCCAGCGTTGGTGTCCACGCCCGTCTGATGAGCCAAGCCATGCGAAAATTGACCAGTTCGATTTCGCGTTCCGGCTGTACGGTGATTTTTATCAACCAAATCCGGATGAAAATCGGCGTGATGTTTGGCAGTCCCGAAACCACCACAGGCGGCAACGCATTGAAGTTTTATTCCTCGGTTCGTTTGGACATCCGCCGCATTGGTGCGTTGAAAGATCGCGACGAAATCGTTGGCAATGCTACCCGTGTGAAAGTCGTAAAAAACAAAGTTGCACCGCCTTTCAAGCAAGTCGAATTTGACATCATGTATGGCGAAGGTATCTCCAAAATGGGGGAGCTGTTGGACCTTGGTGTTAAGGCTGGGATTGTTGATAAATCGGGTTCGTGGTTCTCTTACGGTGATGAACGTATCGGGCAGGGGCGTGAGAATGCCAAAACCTACCTGAAAGAAAATCACCGTATCGCCTATGAGATCGAGGACAAAATCAGGGGTGCACACGGGCTTGAGTTCGATATGCCCGAAGTCCCCAAGGATGCAAGTGGTGGCGAGGACGTGCTCGAAGCCTAATCCACGAAAAGCCGAGAATTTTTTTGACATGGGCCGTGGGCAATATGCGCTGCGGCCCTTTCTTGTTGTGGACAGGCGACGTGGACAGGGATAAACGGGATAGACCCGAAATCTGTTCAAAGAGCCTGATATGCAAAGCCTAAATGACATCCGAAGCACATTCCTGAATTACTACGGTAAGCAAGGCCATCAGATTTTGCCCAGCTCGCCGTTGGTGCCGCGCAATGATCCGACGTTGATGTTTGCAAATTCCGGCATGGTGCAGTTCAAAAACTTGTTCACAGGTGTCGAAACCCGTGATTACAAACGTGCAGTTACCGCGCAAAAATGCGTGCGCGCGGGTGGCAAGCATAATGATTTGGACAACGTGGGTTACACCGCGCGCCACCATACTTTTTTTGAAATGATGGGAAATTTTTCGTTCGGGGATTATTTCAAAGACGACGCGATTGCCTTTGCCTGGGAATTGATCACCAAAGAACTGGGGATTGATGCAAAAAAACTATTGGTGACGGTCTATCACGACGACGATGAAGCGGCTTCAATTTGGAAAAAGGTTGCGGGCCTTTCGGACGACAAAATTATCCGGATCGCCACGGACGACAATTTCTGGTCGATGGGGGCAACGGGACCTTGCGGGCCCTGTTCGGAGATTTTCTATGACCACGGCGACCACATTTGGGGTGGCCCGCCCGGCACAGCAGAAGAAGATGGCGATCGTTTCGTTGAAATCTGGAATCTGGTATTCATGCAGTATGAACAATTTGAAGATGGCACACGTGAAAACCTGCCGAACCAATCCATTGATACCGGCATGGGGATTGAACGGGTTGCGGCATTGTTGCAGGGCACCAATGACAACTACGCCACGGATTTGATGCGCAACCTGATAGAGGCTTCGGCCCAGGTGACATCAACCGACCCGGATGGACCCGGCAAAACCCACCACCGCGTGATTGCCGATCACCTGCGTTCGACCTCGTTCTTGCTGGCCGACGGCGTGATGCCGAGCAATGATGGTCGTGGCTATGTGCTGCGTCGCATCATGCGTCGCGCCATGCGTCATGCGCATTTGTTAGGCGCAAAAGATCCGGTGATGCACCGTCTAGTGCCGGCATTGGTGCAACAAATGGGCGCGGCTTATCCCGAATTGGGGCAAGCTCAAGCCTTGATCGAAGAAACACTGCATCAAGAAGAAACCCGTTTCAAGCAAACACTTGATCGCGGGTTAAAGCTGTTGGATGACGAATTGGACGGTTTGCCTGAAGGGGCGGACCTGTCTGGTGAGGCAGCGTTCAAATTGTATGACACCTTTGGTTTTCCGCTGGATTTGACACAGGATGCGATGCGTGAAAAGGGCCGTGGCGTGGACACGGACGGGTTCGATACTGCGATGCAGGCACAAAAAGCCAAGGCGCGCGCGGCTTGGTCTGGAACAGGTGAATCTGCTGATGCGGCGATCTGGTTTGATCTGGCTCAACAACACGGGGCGAGCGAGTTTTTGGGCTATGACACCGAGACCGCCGAAGGGCAGGTTTTGGCACTGGTGCAAGACGGTGCAGCGGTCCAGACCGTGAAAAAGGGTGATAACGTTCAGATCGTTTTGAACCAAACACCATTTTATGGCGAAAGCGGTGGCCAAGTTGGCGACAGTGGTGAACTAAAGGTTGATGGTGGCATGGCCAAAATCACCGACACCAAAAAGGCCGCGGGTGTTTTCATCCACATCGCCGAAGTCAGCCAAGGTGAGGTTAAAGTCGGGCAGGGGGCAGAGCTGCGGGTCGATCACAGTCGGCGCAGCGCCATTCGTGCCAACCATTCGGCCACCCATCTGTTGCACGAGGCCTTGCGCCTTGCGTTGGGGGACCATGTTGCACAACGTGGATCGCTGAATGCGGCGGATCGTTTGCGGTTTGATTTCTCGCATAACAGCGCGCTGACGGTCGAACAGTTGCGGAGGGTAGAGGCCGAGGTGAATGAGTACATTCGACAAAATACCAGTGTCGAGACACGGATTATGACACCTGATGATGCCCGCGCCATTGGCGCGCAAGCGTTGTTTGGCGAAAAATACGGTGACGAAGTCCGGGTGGTGTCGATGGGTCGGCAAAACGACAGCGGCAAAGGCACCGATGGTGACACCTATTCGCTGGAACTCTGTGGCGGTACACATGTGCGCCAAACCGGCGATATCGGGCTGTTCACCTTGTTGGGCGACAGCGCGTCTTCTGCTGGTGTGCGTCGGATCGAAGCCTTAACCGGGGCTGCAGCGTTAGAGCATTTGGCCGCGCAAGAACAAGCCCTGTCGCAAGTGGCCGGTCTGCTGAAGGCGCAGCCTGCTGAGGTGTCAGCGCGGGTTAAAGCGTTGATGGATGAGCGCAAAGCTCTACAAAACGAAGTCGCACAATTGCGCCGTGAATTGGCGATGGGGGGCGGCGCAGGGCAGGCTGAAGGTCAAGATGCTAAAGAAATCAATGGCATCAAATTCGTTGCTCAAGTTCTGGAAGGTGTCAGTGGCAAGGATTTGCGCGGCTTGATTGATGAACATAAGACACGGATTGGATCTGGTGCTGTTTTGTTGATTGCCGACACGGGTGGCAAGGCTGCCGTGGCGGCGGGTGTCAGCGATGATCTGACGGGGCAAATTTCTGCCGTGGATATTGTCAAAGCGGCCGTGGCCGAATTGGGCGGTGTTGGCGGCGGTGGCCGTGCGGATATGGCCCAAGGTGGCGGTAAGGATGTAGAAAATGCGACTGCAGCGATCACCGCAGCCGAGAAAATTTTGGAAGGATAACAAAATGGGTGCTTACTGGATTGCGAATGTCAAAGTGACCGACGAAGAGGCTTACGGCAAATACGCTGCCATCGCGACCAAGGCGATTGCGGCGCATGGCGGCGTGTTTTTGGCACGTGGAGGCAAATACGTACAGCTGGAAGGCCGTGATCGTGCACGCAATGTTTTGGCGCGTTTTCCCAGCTTGGAAGCCGCCGAGACCTGTTACCGTTCAGACATGTATCAAGAGGCGTTAAGCCATGCCAAAGAGGCCAGCGAGCGCGATTTGGTGATTGTCGAAGAAGCCTAAGCGGCGCTGAGACTTTGGCAACAAAAAAGGCCGACCCCGTGATTGGGACCGGCCTTTTTTATGGAATGTCTTTGGCTTTATCCCTCGGAACGCGAGGCACGCTTGCGTTCATGTGGGTCCAGATAGCGTTTGCGCATCCGAACCGAAGTTGGCGTCACTTCGACCAGTTCGTCATTGTCGATATAGGCGATGCATTCTTCTAGTGACAGGGTGACCGGCGTGGTCAGGCGTACGGCCTCATCCGTGCCCGATGCACGTACGTTGGACAGTTTTTTGCCCTTCAGCGGGTTCACTTCCAGATCATTCTCGCGGGTGTGCTGACCAATGATCATACCGGTATAGACCTGCTCTTGGGCGCCAATAAACATGCGGCCACGGTCCTCTAGGTTGAACAAGGCGTATGCAACAGACACGCCGCTTTCCATTGAAATCAGAACACCAGCGCGACGGCCGGGGATCGACCCTTTGTGCGGAGCCCAATCGTGGAACACACGGTTCAAAACGCCTGTGCCGCGTGTGTCGGTCATAAATTCGCCGTGGTAGCCGATCAATCCGCGTGATGGCACATGACCAATGATGCGAGTTTTGCCTGCACCTGCGGGCTTCATCTCGGCCAAGGACCCTTTGCGTGGGCCTGTCAGTTTTTCGATCACAACGCCAGAATACTCATCATCCACGTCGATGGTGACTTCCTCGATCGGTTCGCATTTGACGCCGTCGATCTCTTGGAACAACACCTGTGGGCGCGAGATAGACAGCTCGAAACCTTCACGGCGCATGTTTTCAACCAGAACGCCCATTTGCAGCTCGCCACGGCCAGCCACCTCAAAAGCGTCGCCGCCCGGGGTGTCGGTGATTTTGATGGCGACGTTGCTTTCGGCTTCTTTCATCAAACGGTCACGGATGACACGGCTTTGGACTTTTTTGCCATCACGGCCAGCCAAGGGCGAGTCGTTGATGCCAAAGGTCACGGTAATGGTGGGCGGATCAATCGGCTGGGCCGGAATGGCCGTGTCGACCTCAACCGCGCAGAGCGTGTCTGCAACGGTTGCGGTGGACATGCCCGCGATCGAGACGATGTCACCGGCTTCGGCAACATCAATCGGGTTTTGCTCCAATCCGCGGAAGGCCAGAATTTTGGTGGCGCGGAACTGTTCGATCTTGGTACCATCACGGCTGAGCGCCTTGACGGTTTCGCCAACTTTCAGCGTACCAGTTTCAACGCGACCGGTCAGCAGGCGGCCAATGAAAGGGTCAGCGCCAAGCGTGGTGGCCAGCATGGAGAACGGCTGGCCTTGGTTGGCGATTTGTTTGGGAGCAGGGACATGCTCGACGATCAGATCAAACAGTGCGTCCAGATTTTTACGATCACCGTCCAACTCCAAATCGGCCCAGCCGGAACGGCCAGAGGCATACATGGATGGGAAATCCAGCTGCTCATCGGTTGCGTCCAAGCTGGCGATCAGGTCGAACACTTCGTCCAGCGCACGGTCAGGTTCGGCGTCGCCCTTATCAACCTTGTTCAACACAACAATCGGGCGCAGGCCAAGCGCCAGCGCCTTGCTGGTCACGAATTTGGTTTGCGGCATCGGGCCTTCGGCCGCGTCCACCAACAACACAACACCGTCAACCATCGACAAGATGCGCTCCACCTCGCCACCGAAATCGGCGTGGCCCGGGGTGTCAACGATGTTGATACGGGTGTTGTTCCAAACCACAGATGTGGGCTTGGCGAAAATGGTAATGCCACGCTCGCGTTCCAGATCATTGCTGTCCATAGCGCGCTCAACGGTTTCCTCGTTTTCACGATAGTTACCGGATTGTTTCAGCATTTCGTCAACCAGGGTCGTTTTGCCGTGGTCAACGTGGGCGATAATAGCGATATTACGCAGGTCCATAAGTTCAGCCTTTTTGGGATGTTTGAGCGGCCCATACAGGGCAATTTACCTGATGGCCAGCCTTTAATGGGTCGCGGTGTTGGAAAACAAGTGAATGATGACAATTCCGCCAATAATCATGCCCAACCCGATGAGTGCAGGCAGATCCAGCTTTTGACCGTAAACCAGATAGGCAAGTGCAGCGATAAACACGATGCCAAGGCCGGACCAGATCGCATAGACCACGCCCAAATTCATAGTCCGCAACGCCAGCGCCATCAGATAGAACGACAAACCATAGGTGACGACCAAGAGGAGGACCGGGCCTAAACGAGTGAATTGTTGGCTTGCTTGCAGCGCCATGGTGCCGATGGTTTCGGCCAAGATGGCGAAAAACAAGTAGATGTAGGCGAGTTGCATTTGCGGGCTCCGGCATGAAAAAAGGGCAGCCAAAAGACTGCCCTTGATCCGTCATTTAGTCAACAAAACTACATGGCCTTGTTCAGGTTCGTATCAACCGCTTCCAAGAACCCTTCGGTGGTGAGCCATTTTTGCTCAGGACCAACCAACAGGGCCAAGTCTTTGGTCATCGAGCCGCTCTCAACCGTGTCGACCACCACGCGTTCCAGCGTTTCGGCAAAGCTCATCAACTGAGCGTTGCTATCCAGTTTGGCACGGTGCTTCAGACCACCGGTCCACGCATAGATCGAGGCGATCGAGTTGGTCGACGTCGCTTCGCCTTTTTGATGTTGACGGAAGTGGCGCGTCACGGTGCCGTGGGCGGCTTCGGCCTCAACAACCTGTCCATCTGGCGTCATCAGCTGGCTGGTCATCAGACCCAGCGAACCAAAGCCCTGCGCAACCGTATCGGACTGCACGTCGCCGTCGTAGTTTTTACAAGCCCAGACAAATTTGCCAGACCATTTCATCGCCGCCGCAACCATGTCGTCGATTAGGCGGTGCTCATAGGTGATGCCGGCTTTGGCGAATTTGTCAGCAAATTCAGCGTCGAACACTTCTTGGAACAGGTCCTTAAAGCGGCCGTCATAGGCTTTCAGGATGGTGTTCTTGGTCGACAGGTACACAGGCCAGCCAAGGTTCAAACCGTAGTTCAACGAGGCACGCGCGAAATCACGGATGCTGTCGTCGCGGTTGTACATGCCCATGAATACACCCGCAGATGGGGCGTCATAAACTTCGCGCTCAATGATTTCGCCATCTTCACCAACGAATTTCATCGAAAGCTTACCGGGGCCAGGGTAGAGGAAATCGGTGGCTTTGTATTGGTCACCAAAGGCGTGGCGGCCGATGACAATTGGATCTGTCCAGCCCGGCACAAGGCGCGGTACGTTTTTACAAATGATCGGTGCGCGGAAAACAACGCCACCCAGAATGTTGCGGATGGTGCCGTTTGGCGAGCGCCACATTTCTTTCAGACCAAATTCCTCGACGCGCTGCTCGTCCGGTGTGATGGTCGCACATTTAACGCCAACGCCGTATTTTTGGATCGCGTGGGCCGCATCAATGGTGATTTGGTCATTGGTTTCGTCGCGCACTTCCATGCCCAGATCGTAGTATTTCAGGTCCAGATCCAGATAAGGCAGGATCAACTTCTTTTTGATGAAGTCCCAGATGATGCGGGTCATTTCGTCGCCGTCTAATTCGACAACGGGGTTCTCTACCTTGATTTTGGTCATAGTGGCCTCTTTGATTTGTGTGAATCACTTGGGGCCTTTTAGCGCAAAATACTTGGAGAGGAAAGTCTGTATGCAAATGTATACAAAATGAGAACTATTCTTGCTGTTGCGCCAGAAAGCCGTCAATGGCAGAGGTCAGGTCGGGGGCCCGTCCGATGCGATTGTTGATCTCGCGGTGGCTATAGCGTCGCCCATCAAACAGCGTGGTTTGTGCACCGGATTTGCGCAATGCTCTGGCAAAATCACGTGCGAAATCTTGTCGGGTGGCCCCATTGCCCGCGCCAGAATAGAGCAACAAGAAAGCGGGCAGGGAACCGGTGTTTGTACGCGAACTGTCTAGGTGATGGATCGGTGACATGGCCTGCCAAAAGGCGCGGTCATGGCCGAAAACACGCCTGTACAGCTTTGGCAGCGTGTTACCACGGGATTGCGCGGCAATACGCGGCAGATCATAGGCATGCGTGTCATTGGCGATCACACTGCGCAGCGCGCCTTGTCGGATCAGTCGTTTTGCTGTGGTTTGTGGGGCAACACCCGTCATGGCCACCAGATGCGCGCCCGCGGAATGGCCCATTAGGTGCAGGTTTGATGGGTTGCCGCCAAAACGGGTGATGTTTTGCGTGATCCAACCAAGCGCATTGTCAATGTCGCCCAATTGATCCTGCACGCCGACCCTTGGCACAAGGCGATAATCAACCGAGACAAACACAAAACCCTGTTGCGTGAAATGTACGGGCATATCATGGACCGCGGATTTCGAACCAAGGGTCCATGCGCCACCATGGACATAGATTAAAACAGCTGCGTTGCGGGTCGCCCCCATCCGGTAAACATCCAGTTGCGGCGATTGGCTGCCCAAATTGGCGATGTAAGGGTGGGTCGATTTTTGCAGGTTTTGCGCCGCAACTGTAAATGGCAGCAAGTTCAAACAAAACGCAACCAACATCGCCGCCAGTTTCAAGGTCTGTCGGCGGCGGTTCAAGAATGGCGACATAGTGGTTCCCCCCTGTTTGCGCGTTTACATTGGGTGTTGAACGGCCGAGGGGGCGTTTTCTGTCGAAATAAACTTTGCGGGGGTCGGCGTTATCCGGCCGGATCCTTGCCCAACCGTTTGTCCAGATAGATCCGTGCGCGTCTGTCGGCTTTGCGCACACGAATGGCCGTCAAAAAGGCCTCTTGTGTGGTGACGGAATCCGCACCAAGGATTTCGGACACCTTATCAACCAACAAATCATCGCCGGTTTCGGCTTCTGCATTCAAAGAGTCGACGGCCAATGCGTCGGCCAGATCTTCTACAACACCCATATCAATTCTACCTTGTGGTTTCAGTCAAACGGCGACGCACGTAGGTTTCGACACTGCCTTGTAACGTGTCCATGTGATCATCCTCAAAGAAATGGCCAGAGCCTTCGATTTCCTGATGGGTGATGGTGATGCCTTTTTGCTCGTGCAACTTATCGACCAGAATGTCGGTGTCTTGCGGCGGGGCAACACGGTCGGCGGAACCGTTGATGATCAGGCCGGAAGCCGGACAGGGCGCAAGGAAGCTGAAGTCATACATATTGGCCGGTGGTGACACCGAGATAAAGCCGGTGATTTCAGGGCGGCGCATCAGCAGTTGCATGCCGATCCACGCACCAAACGAAAAGCCCGCCACCCAGCAATGCTTGGAATTCGGGTTCAGGGTTTGCAAGTAGTCCAGCGCCGAAGCCGCATCAGACAATTCGCCAACACCTTGGTCATATTCACCCTGCGAGCGGCCAACGCCACGGAAATTGAAGCGCAACACGGTGAAGCCCATGTTGTAAAACGTGTAATGCAGATTATAAACCAGCCGATTGTTCATCGTGCCGCCAAACTGCGGATGCGGGTGCAAAACGATGGCAATTGGCGCGTCTTTGGCCTTTTGCGGATGGTAACGGCCTTCGAGCCGCCCTTCGGGGCCGGGGAATATCACTTCGGGCATTCAGTATCCTTACATTACAGGCGCGTTGACTGTTTTTGTCGCGCACCATAGACCATTCCATAATCAGCTGGTGCTGATGTGGGTTAAAGTCGAAGTAAGCGTAGTGCTTGCCAAGGTCAATGTTTTTAGGGGTTTGTGGCGATGAAACTGAGCACAAAAGGCAGATATGCGATGGTTGCGCTGGCGGATTTGGCGATTCAGCCAGAGGGTGGGTTGGTTTCTTTGGCTGAAATATCAGCCCGTCAGGACATTTCACTGCCCTATTTAGAGCAGCTGTTCGTGAAGTTGCGCCGCGCCAAAATGGTAGAATCTGTACGCGGGCCGGGCGGCGGATATCGGTTGGCCCGTCCGCCGTCCGAGATGCGGATTTCGGAAATTCTGGGCGCGGTGGATGAAACCGTGTCGGCGATGCACACAGGGGTTGGGGCCAAAGGCGGCGCATCCGGATCACGGGCCCAATCCATGACCAATCGGTTGTGGGAGGGGTTATCGGCACATGTCTATGTGTTTTTGCACCAAACGCGGCTGTCTGATGTTATTCAGAACGAATTGGCACCTTGTCCGGCGGTGCCGACGCTATTTTCAGTCGTAGATGAAGAATGAATACAGGGTTAGAAGACCTTCTAGCGATCCAAAAACTTCAACTTCTGCCTGCCCTTAGAAACGTAGATGGGACCGTATCTGTCCAAGAGCTTGATAATCGATGGCACAAGTTAGTAGAAGACAACAAGGACCTTCGTGCACGTATTGAACCTCTCGCTTTCAGCGGCATGACAATCAAAGAGTTGCATCTATTTTTCTCTCGTTTCGGTCTATTTGCTTTGCAAAGTTGGAATAATGAACAAACAGTGTTTGGCCGAATAAAAAATCGGCTTACAGTCCGCTTCCCTGGTTATGCGCAAGTGCCAGGTCGGGTGTTGTTACAAGTGCAAAAGCTATCGGACCTTTCTTCTGGGGAGGATAAGGTGCCATCCACGACATATTTGTTGCGTGCGGATGTCGCTTTGGAAATAAGAGATGAGCTAAAGCTACAGTTAGAGAGCGCAGAATGAATAGAACCTATCTGGATTGGAACGCCACCACACCGCTGAGACCAAAGGCACGCGATGCGATGATTTCGGCAATGGATGTCGTGGGCAACCCGTCCTCGGTGCATTTTGAAGGGCGGGCGGCCTTGGCCTTGGTCGAACGCGCACGCGCCCAAGTGGCCACGGCCTTTGGGGCGGATGGGTGCGATATTATTTTTACATCCTCTGCAACAGAAGCAGCGGCCTTGGCAATGGCGGGGCGCGGGTTGCAATGCGCCGGTGTGGAGCATGATGCGGTGGCCGTTTGGGCGCAGGCGGATTTACCGGTCGATGGGCAGGGGCGTGTGGCTGTTGCTGATCCGGCGGTGACGGTTTTACAAGCGGCCAACAGCGAAACGGGGATTGTGCAGGATTTGCCAGAAGGGTTGGAATTAACGGATGCCACCCAGATATTTGGAAAAATGCCCTTTGCTTTCAACTGGTCGGGCGCGCAGATGGCAATTATCTCGGCCCATAAACTGGGTGGCCCCAAGGGCGTTGGCGCGCTGATCGTGAAGCGCGGCACAGAGATTGCAGCGCAAATAAAGGGTGGCGGCCAAGAAATGGGGCGGCGCGCGGGCACTGAAAACACTATAGGAATTGCTGGATTTGGGGCCGCGGCAACGGCAGCGGCCGAGGAATTGGTCAATGGAACTTGGGAAAAAGTTGCGGAAATTAGAAAGATTCTAGAATTAGCACTGGCAGAATCAGAAAAAGATACTATTTTTGTCGGGAATGAGGTCGCGCGGCTTCCGAACACATCCTGTTTCGCAGTTCCGGGCTGGAAGGGCGAAACGCAAGTGATGCAGATGGATCTGGCAGGTTTTGCGGTTTCGGCGGGGTCAGCCTGTTCCTCGGGCAAGGTGCGGGCGAGCCGGGTGTTGCAAGCGATGGGGTTTGACGACCAGACCGCAAGCAGCGCGATCAGGGTCTCGATCGGGCCCGACACGACAAAAGACGATGTGCAGCGATTTGCCAAAGCATGGCGTGCACAGCTGGAGAAATTCAAAGCGCGCAATGCGTAAAGGAAACGATATGGCAGCAGCGAACGAGATGATTGCAAAAGAGGGCGTCGAGGAAGAAACCGTTGATGCGGTGCGCACCCTTGCTGACAATTACAAATACGGCTGGGAAACCGAGATCGAGATGGAATACGCCCCCAAAGGCGTGAACCCCGATATCGTGCGGCTGATTTCCGACAAGAACGAAGAGCCTGAGTGGATGACCGACTGGCGTCTCAGCGCGTTTGAGCGTTGGGAGAAACTGGAAGAGCCGACATGGGCGATGGTGAACTATCCTGACATCGACTTTCAGGATATTTACTATTACGCGCGCCCAAAATCTATGGAAGAAAAGCCGAAATCGCTGGACGAAGTCGACCCGAAACTGCTGGCCACCTATGACAAACTGGGCATTCCGCTGCGCGAACAAATGATCTTGGCTGGTGTCGAAGGCGCCGAGGCCGCACCCGCCGAGGGGCGCAAAGTTGCCGTGGATGCGGTGTTTGACAGCGTTTCTGTGGGCACGACCTTTCAAAAGGAACTGGCCGAGGCGGGCGTGATTTTCTGCTCGATCTCCGAGGCAATCCGTGAACATCCCGAGCTGGTGAAGAAATATCTGGGCACGGTTGTTCCGGCCTCTGACAACTTTTACGCCACTCTGAACAGCGCCGTGTTTTCCGATGGGTCGTTCGTTTACATCCCGCCGGGCGTGCGTTGCCCGATGGAATTGTCCACCTATTTCCGCATCAACGCCGAAAACACCGGACAGTTTGAGCGCACCCTGATTATTGCCGATAAAGGCAGCTATGTCAGCTACTTAGAAGGCTGTACGGCCCCCAAGCGCGACGTGGCACAGCTGCATGCGGCCGTGGTCGAAATCATCATCGAAGAAGATGCCGAGGTGAAATACTCCACCGTGCAAAACTGGTATCCGGGCGATGAGGACGGCAACGGCGGGATTTACAACTTTGTGACGAAACGGGCCGATTGTCGGGGTGATAACGCCAAAATCATGTGGACGCAGGTCGAAACGGGGTCGGCGGTGACGTGGAAATACCCAAGCTGCATTTTGCGTGGCGACAACAGCCAAGGCGAGTTTTACTCGATCGCCATCACCAACAACCACCAGCAAGCCGACACGGGCACCAAAATGGTGCATCTGGGCGCGAACTCCAAATCGCGCATCGTGTCCAAAGGGATTTCGGCGGGACAAGCGCAAAACACCTATCGCGGGCTGGTCTCGATGCACCCCAAGGCGCAAAATTCGCGCAACTATACCCAATGCGATAGCCTGTTGATTGGTGATAAATGCGGGGCGCATACGGTGCCTTATATCGAGGTCAAGAATAATTCATCGCGGGTTGAGCACGAGGCCACGACCTCCAAGGTGGACGATGAACAAATGTTCTATTGCCGCCAACGTGGCATGGGCGAAGAAGAAGCGGTGGCGTTGATCGTCAACGGGTTCGCCAAGGAAGTGCTGCAAGCGCTGCCGATGGAATTTGCCATGGAAGCACAGGCTTTGGTGGCGATTTCGCTTGAGGGGTCGGTGGGTTAAGTTGATGACAACTACGCCTCCAAAGTATTATCGCAAGTCTGGCGGTGGCATTGGAATGCACAAGCGAAGCCAGTCTTGGACGCTTGCTGTGTTCTTCTCATCGTTTGTGCTCGGGATGATTGTTTGGATGAAGTTTCCAAAAGACTTTATTGAAGCACAAAACCCTCTTTTCTATAGTTTTGCGTTCGCAGTTGTTGTGACTCTCATTTACCGGTTCGTCTTGGTGCCGTTTTACCAGCGTAGGGTTGATAAGGTTGAACATACTGAAGCTAGCAAAATAGCGTCACATGAAGCCGAAGCCGCCGAGTGTGCCATTGCGAACGCGACCCAAAAACCGTGGAAGTACAAATGATCATCACAACCACACCCTCCGTTGAGGGCCACAAAATCACCCAATACCACGGCATTGTCGTGGGCGAGGCGATCATGGGCGCGAATATTGTGCGCGACGTTTTCGCCAGTATTACAGATATCGTTGGGGGCCGTTCGGGCGCCTATGAGGACAAGTTGCAAGACGCCCGTGACACGGCGCTAAACGAGTTGCAAGACCGCGCAAAAGCATACGGCGCGAACGCCGTTGTGGGCGTGGATCTGGATTATGAAGTTATTGGCAAGGCGGGCTCGATGTTGATGGTATCAGCATCGGGAACAGCCGTGACCATCGAGCAATAGAGAGACATAAAATGTTAGATATCAAAAACCTACACGTCAAACTTGAAGATGAAGACAAGCAAATCCTCAAAGGTGTCGATCTGAAAATCGGCGCGGGTGAAGTGCATGCGATTATGGGGCCGAATGGGTCTGGTAAATCGACATTGTCTTATGTTTTGTCGGGCCGCGCGGGCTATGAGGTGACGGATGGCACGGCCACGTTGTTGGGCAATGATCTGCTGGATCTTGAGCCGGAAGAGCGCGCTGCCTTGGGCCTGTTCCTGGCGTTCCAATACCCTGTTGAAATTCCGGGCGTGGGCAACATGACGTTCCTGCGCACCGCCGTGAACTCGCAACGCAAAATGCGTGGCGAGGATGAGTTGTCGGCGGGGGAATTCCTGAAAATCATTCGGGAAAAAGCCAAGACGTTGAAGATTGACGCCGAGATGCTGA
>JGI24023J19991_10000498_pt1 | contig 30503 bp, 27 predicted proteins | sample Cruoilmetagenom1_FD_19991 | JGI IMG/M metagenome (IMG submission 19991) | reverse complement strand
GAACGCTCCTATGAAAATGCGCTGCCATGGTCAAAAATAAAAGCAGCGGACTACTCAGGCTGGAAAATTGCCAGGCTGGACAAAGCGGAGTCGAACCATAAAAAACGCATCAAAAAGGATAGCGGTTTCATCTATCTGCAGGGCCAGGCTGAACTCTTTCATAGTCTGAAGAATGAGAAAAGCGTCTCACTCAACGAGCACAAGCGTAAAGCAGAGTGGGCTGTGAAAGATGATCAGCGCCGGGCATTGCGGAATGAATACAGGCGCTCAATTGGTCTCTCCCCGCTCAGCAAGGCTGATGAGGACGATGAGGATCTGATTAAAAAAATCGAGGATGAGGAGAAGATCGACGAAATTGAACGCAATGAAGCCGCCCGCATTCTTGCTGATGTCATCTATCAGCAGTCCCAGCCGGTAGTGCGCGCAGCACAGTCTGTGCAGCATCCTTCGATACTGGACTTGTAATTTTCCCTTCTTCCACCACAGATCCACACAGATAAATAAGATGTAAAAATATCTGTGTGAATCTGTGGTTATAAATTCAATGCAGTCACGCCATTAGGCACCGGGAATAGATTGAAATAGATGGATTGTGCCGGATATGGCTTCGTATTCAAGGCTCGCCAGGGGGCACATACTTGCTGTATGTAACTCCAGGCGAAACACTGAAGATGGAGTCATAGACAAGCAAGACTTGTATTTTAATCTTTGTAAGGTGCCTCAACTCTAATGCATGACGACAACTACTGGATGCAGCAGGCGCTATTGCTTGCGTCGAAGGCTGAATCACTGGGTGAAGTCCCCGTCGGCGCCCTTATCGTGATCGATGATGAAGTGATTGCGGAAGGCTATAACAATCCCATCACCACCCATGATCCCACCTCTCATGCTGAAATTGAGGCAATACGTACTGCCGGAGAGTCTCTGAAAAATTACAGGCTTTGCGGCACAACTCTCTATGTGACTCTGGAACCTTGTGTGATGTGCGCGGGAGCAATCATTCATGCCCGCATCGACAGGCTTGTGTATGGCGCCAGCGATCCCAAAGCGGGTGCTGCAGGGGGTGTTTTCGACCTGTTGCCGCCCGATCATCGCTTCAATCACAAGTTGGAAGTTACGTCAGGCGTTATGGCGGAACAGTGCTCGGCACAGCTCAGTAGCTTTTTCAAGCGCCGCAGAGCGGAGAACAAAAAAAGTAGTCACTCCTCAGTCGGCAGTTTGCAGTAAAACATGAAAAGAAAGTTTGAAGTTGGCAGTATGCAGTAAAGGCAAAAAATACAGATTTCAGCAAAAAAGAGTTACATTCTGTAATGACCCGATTCGAGTTATGCCAACTGCCAGCTTACTGTGTCGACGCAACAGGGGAGTCGAAATTCCTGTACCTGAAACTGGTATGCCATACCAGCAGATCATAGTAGTTGAGAATATTGTCGACATAAGTGACCGGCTCCTGTCCACGCGCCTGGCCATACTTGAGTTTGCTGTAAAACCGCTCTTCTGACAGAAATGGCAGGCGCTGGCGTACGTCCAGCCAGCTGTCCGCATCTCCTCCCAGCACTCCCGTCATCAGGCGCGCATCGTAGATGTGGCCCAGGCCGACATTGTAGCTGGCAAGGATGAAAGATAAGCGATCAGGCATATTGATCTCTTCAGGTATGCGTTTGTCCAGAAACTTCAGAAAGCGTATAGCACCCTGGATGCTCTGTTGCGGGTCAACCCTGTCAGTGACGTTGAACAGTTCTGCAGTATCCTCTGTCAGCATCATCAGGCCCTCGACTCCGGTGGGGGAGACAGCGTCCGGATTGAGGTGTGACTCCTGGTAAGCGATCGCGGCCAGCATGCGCCAGTCATAACTGTGTTGAGCCGCAATCTCCTGGAATAAAAGCTCGTAAAGGGGCAGGCGCTCAGAGACAAGTGTCCAAAATGTGAGGCTCTGTGCAATCGTCATGTTGTCAGCATTGGCAGAATAGCGTTCGATGCTGAGCCGAAGCGAGCCATTGTCGCGAATCTTATCGAAAAAGCGGTTCATCTCGCTGTTGAGCGAGTCGTCTTTGGAGTGCGCGCTCAGCCACTGCAACGGGTGTGGATTATCGAGATCGAATGCAACCCGCATTTTTGGAAAATGACGCCGTTTAAAAGCAAAAAGATTGGAATCGGCAACTGTGTAGTCGACCATCTTCACATCAAGCAGGTACATGAGTTGCTCGAAATCTGTTCCTTCCGAGGCTGTCCAATGCAGTTCAGGATTCACTGACTGCTGCAGTCTCTTCAACAGGGCATCTTCAGGAGATCCGGAAGTGACCTCCAGGATTCCTGATGTCAGTTGATCGATCGATACAGGTCGTGCATGGCCGATGCGATAGAGCAGTTGGGGTGTTACATGCTGGTAGACAGGCCCGTGATTGAAATTGCGGGCTGTATCCGGCGGCGTTGTTCCTGATGCTGCAAGGTGGGCTTCACCGCTGCGGAGTTTGGCGGCGATCTCCTCACTGTCGTTGGAAAAAATAAATTCGGCTGTAACCCCAAGCTCTTTTGCAAAAGCCGTTACCAGATCGAATTCGAGACCGGCCGGGCCATTCGGACCGTCAAAATAGGTTGTGGCGCCCTTCGTGGTAATAGCAATGAGACGGCCGTCATCTTTGATCTGCTCCACAATCGTCAATGGTTTTAACCACTTTGACTGTAGCAGATAGCCAAGAAACAGNGCGGGCAGCAGTACTCCCAGCAGCGCCAGAAGCAGTGCACTTTTTCCTGCCAATGTTGNGCTGTGTTGTATGTGGAAACCCATCAATCTGTCTGAGAATGCCGNTTTATCGATAACNCATGATCATAGCACACAGAGAAAAAAGGATAATGAACGCAATGGAGAATAAATTTGGGTATCTGGAGCGGGGTTGCTGCTGTAAAATCAGCGCTTTCTCAACGAGTATAAAATCATTCATAGCAATAGAATAGATCAACTCCTGATCTGCGGGGTTGATGAAGTCGGCCGAGGTCCTCTTGCGGGGCCGGTGGTTGCGGCAGCTGTCATTCTCGACCCACAGCGTCCTATCGAGGGACTGGCGGATTCCAAGAAACTGACAGAGAAGAAGCGCAGCCAGTTGTCGCATGAAATCAGGGAGAGATCGCTTGCCTGGTCCATTGCGCGTGCAGAGGTGGAAGAGATCGATGAGCTCAATATCCTGCATGCCACCATGCTGGCGATGAAGCGCGCCGTCAATGCTCTTGCGCTGCAGCCGCACAGGGCGCTGGTGGATGGCAATCGTCTTCCTGATTTATCCTGTGATGCCGAAGCCGTTATCCGGGGTGATTCAATCCACCCCTGCATCAGTGCAGCCTCGATTATTGCCAAGGTTGCCCGGGACAGCGAAATGGTCGACATGGAGCTACATTATCCCGGATATGGTTTCGACAGACACAAGGGCTATCCGACAAAAATACACCTGCAGGCGCTGCAGCAACTGGGTGTTACGCCGATCCACCGGCGTTCGTTTGCGCCAGTAAAAAAATTATTGTAAGGGGGAGAGGTACTTGCAAAACTTCGTCATTCCGGTAATTTTTTGCCGGACTAAAGCGCTTGCGCTTTGAACGCCTACAGGGCGGCCAGAAGGGTGTGTGAAGTGAAAAATCCATTTGTCCTGAGTAATCACACAATAATTTCGCAAACTACAATAAATAACGACTTGATTGGGAGGTTGCCATGAATATCAGGAACTCTTCGAAGTGACACCACGTTTCGTACATCTCTGCGTTCATAGCGAATATTCGCTGCTCGACGGCATGGTGCGAATCAAGTCGCTGGCCTCTGCTGTATGTGAAGAGGGGATGGCGGCTGTCGCCAATACAGATCGCTCCAACCTCTTTTCGGTAGTCAAATTTTACCGTGCAGCAACTGCGGCAGGAGTTAAGCCGATCATTGGCGTCGATGCGCTGGTGCGCAATGCCGATGATGTCAACAAGCCGTATCGACTGCTGCTGCTGGTGCGCAACAGGGAAGGCTACCTGAACCTGATCCGCCTGGTGTCACGCAGTTACCGCGAGGGACAGCATCTCGGCATGGCAATGATGGAGCGCGAGTGGTTCAAGGATAGCAGTGGTGGCCTGATTGCGATTGCGCCGTCGCACGAATCCGATGTTGCCCAGGCTTTGCTTGCTACGCGGGCTGATTTAGCCGGGGAGTTTGCGCATGAGTGGCGCAACCATTTTCCAGGCTCCTATTTTCTCGGTATAAGCCGCACCGGTCGCGTCAACGAAGAGGATGCCCTGCATCTGCTGGTCGATTTTGCGCAGCAGCAGCAACTTCCTGTGGTCGCCCACAACGATGTGCGTTTTTTGAAGCAGGGAGGATTTCGAAGCGCACGAGGTGCGCGTCTGCATTCATGACGGCCGCACCCTGGATGATCCTCGCCGCCAGAAGATCTATACCGACCAGCAATATTTGCGCACCGAAGAGGAGATGTCCGAACTTTTTGCTGATATCCCTGCAGCATTGCAAAACTCGGTTGAGATTGCCAAATGCTGCAACCTTGAACTGACCCTGGGGGAGAATGTTCTTCCGGATTTTCCCGTTCCCGAGGGAATGACGACCGAGACATTTTTTACACAGGAGAGCCGTAAAGGGTTGGCAAGCCGCCTGAAGGACATTCTTGATGCCGATGCTGATGAGTATCAACAGCGCCTGCAGGGGTATGAAGAGCGTTTGCAGTTTGAACTGGATGTCATCTTGCAGATGGGGTTTCCCGGTTACTTCCTGATCGTTGCCGATTTTATCCAGTGGGCAAAGGATAATGCTATTCCTGTGGGGCCGGGACGTGGCTCCGGCGCCGGCTCACTGGTCGCCTANTCACTGAAAATTACAAACCTGGATCCCATTGAGCACGACCTGCTGTTCGAACGTTTTCTGAATCCTGANCGGGTTTCCATGCCGGACTTCGATATCGACTTTTGTATGGAAGGCAGGGACCGGGTTATCGACTATGTGGCGCAGACCTACGGGCGCGACTCGGTGTCACAAATCATTACCTATGGGTCCATGGCTGCCAAGGCGGTGGTGCGTGATGTAGGAAGGGTGATGGGACACCCCTATGGATTTGTTGACCGCATCGCCAAGGCAGTACCTTTTGAGATCGGCATGACCCTGACCAAAGCATTGCAGGAGAGCGTCGAGTTAAAGGAGTTGTATGAGGAGGACGAGGAGGTCGCATCTCTGATCAAGATGGCGTTGAAGCTCGAGGGACTGGCGCGCAATGCCGGCAAGCATGCCGGAGGAGTTGTAATCTCACCGACAGTGCTGACAGACTTCTCGGCACTCTATTGCGAGGCCGACGGCGCCAACCTGGTGACACAGTTTGACAAGAATGATGTTGAGGCTGTGGGGTTGGTTAAGTTCGACTTCCTGGGACTGCGTACACTCACAATCATCGACTGGGCACTGCATACCATCAATCGCCGCCGCAAGCAGCAGGGTGAGCCGGTTGTCGATATCAGCACGATCCCGATGGATGACAGGCAGGCTTTTGAACTGCTGCAGACAGGCAAGACCACTGCTGTATTCCAGCTTGAGTCGAGCGGCATGCAGGAGTTGATCTGCAAGATGAAGCCCGACAGTTTTGGTGATATGACCGCACTGGTCGCACTCTATCGCCCCGGTCCCCTGCAGTCGGGCATGGTGGAAGACTTTGTACTGCGTAAACACGGTGCGGAGGTCGTCTACCCGCATCCTGATCTTGAACCAATCCTCGAACCCACCTACGGCATCATCCTCTACCAGGAACAGGTCATGCAGATTGCCCAGGTGCTGGCCGGCTACACGCTTGGCGGCGCGGATATGCTGCGGCGCGCCATGGGCAAGAAGAAGGCGGAAGAGATGGCCAAGCAGCGCAGCATCTTCATGGAGGGTGCGCTCAAGAGGGATGTCGAGGAGGAGACTGCTGAATATATTTTCGACCTGATGGAGAAATTTGCCGGCTACGGNTTCAATAAATCCCACTCGGCGGCCTATGCTTTGGTCTCCTACCAGACGCTGTGGCTGAAGCGGCATTATCCNGCCGAGTTCATGGCTGCGGTGCTCTCCTCCGATATGGATAACACCGACAAGGTCGTCACCTTTATCGAGGAGTGCCGATCCATGGGACTCGAGGTACTGCCTCCCGATGTCAATCGCTCGGACTATATGTTCACGGTCAGCGATGAAGGTGCGGTGATCTACGGTCTTGGCGCCGTCAAGGGAGTGGGGGAGTCAGCACTGGATGAGATCGTGCAGGCGCGTCAGCAGGAATCCAGCGTAAAACCCTATACGGATCTGTTCGATTTTTGCCGGCGCCTCGACCTGAGAAAAGTCAACCGGCGGGTGCTGGATGCGCTGATCCGCGCCGGCGCTATGGATCAGCTGGGAATAAATCGTGCTTCACTGACGGTGCAGATCCCGATGGCTCTGAAAATGGCCGAACAGCAGCAGTCTGATCAGGCAGCGGGACAGAACGACCTCTTCGGCATGAGTGAACCGCAGAGTCCGCAGGCGATTGATCCAAAATTGATCCCGATACGGGATGACTGGCAGGATGAGCAGCGCCTGCAGGGCGAGAAAGAGACGCTTGGACTCTATCTGACGGGCCATCCCATTGATCGCTACGAAAGTGATCTGGCATCTCTGGGGGTTACGCGGCTGGACAATCTGAGTCTTCCGCAAGACGGCCGCCGTAACCAGGTGCAGGTACGTATCGCCGGACTTGTGATGATGATCAACCGCAGAGAGAGCCGCCGCGGAATGATGGCCAGCGTGCTGCTCGACGACCGCACCGGGCGTATCGAGGCGACATTCTTCAGCGAGTCGCTGGAAGCGCACCAGGAGATCCTGGCTGCAGATAAAATTTTGATGATCGAGGGAACACTGATCCATGATGACTACCGTGATACCCTCAGCGTCAGGGCCGTACGTGCCGTCGAGGTTGAAGAGGCGCGTCTATTGCATGCATCACTGTTGACGCTCGACATCAAGCCGCAAAATCTCAATGGCCACTCTCTGGAAGATGTAATCGGTGATCTTGGCAGGCTGCTGAAGCCTTTCCAGGGAGGAGAGTGCCAGGTCATTCTACAGTACTGCAATGACAGATATCAGGGTAAGCTGAGACTTGGAGATGTGTGGCGGGTGGCTCCACGCGACACACTGTTGCACCAGCTGCGTCAATTTCTGGGTGAAAAGTCTATCCAGGTTGGTTATCATGCTACAAGAGGTTAGCTGCCCGTTTTTCGCAGCCAACCTGTTCTATACATGGAATCATTGAGAACTGAGGAGTTTGTAATCTCTCAATATCTCCATGCATTGAATGCTTTTTGTAATAACAGATGTCATTTCGAGGAGCCCGAGGCGACGCGGCANTCTGGTTTGAAGATTGCACGGTCGCTTAGATTCCCTCGCAATGACACTATTCACTCGGGCTTTTTGAGAACTAACGGGAAGTTATCCTATGGATCTGAACTTTATCGATTTTGAACAGCCTATCGCTGAACTTGAAGCGAAAATTGATGAACTATGTCATGCTGGCAGTGATGCGGAGATCAATATCCAGGATGAAATATCAACCCTGGAGTCAAAGAGTCAGGAGCTGACGCGCACCATTTTTGCGAAACTCACCCCGTGGCAGGTCTCCCAGGTCGCCCGGCATCCACTGCGTCCCTATTTTCTTGACTACGTGGAGCAGATATTCGACGAAGTTGAAGAGTTGCATGGTGATCGCGCCTTTGCAGATGACCAGGCAATCATTACTGCCCTGGCGCGCCTCGATGGCAAGCCAGTTGTCATTATCGGGCACCAGAAGGGCAGGGATACAAATGAAAAATTGCAACGCAATTTCGGCATGCCCCGTCCGGAAGGTTATCGCAAATCGTTACGGGTGATGGAACTGGCCGAACGTTTCGAGCTGCCTATTCTGACCTTTATTGACACACCTGGAGCCTATCCAGGCGTTGGCGCCGAGGAGCGTGGTCAGAGTGAGGCCATTGCGCGCAATCTACGCGAGATGTCGCAACTCAAAACGCCAATCCTCAGCACTGTGATTGGCGAGGGCGGCTCGGGCGGCGCGCTGGCGGTTGGCGTTTGTGACCGTCTCAACATGCTGCAGTACAGCACTTATTCGGTNATCTCGCCTGAAGGTTGTGCATCCATCCTGTGGAAAGATGCAGCAAAAGCATCGCTGGCAGCAGAGGCGATGGCGATTACTTCGCAGCAACTCAAAAAGCTCGGGCTGATCGATGGCATCATCGATGAGCCCCTCGGCGGAGCGCATCGCGATCCTGAAGGCATGGCCAGGAAGCTGCGTGAGTCGCTGATCTCCACGCTTGACGAGCTGCAGGGGATTCCGCTGGAAGAGCTGCTGAAACAGCGNTATCAGCGCCTCATGAGCTACGGAAGTTTTACCGAGGAGTGATACCCTGAAACCAATTGATCCGTCATTCCGGCGCAGGCCGGGATGACGTGTACTTAGTCGTTGTGAAGTAATCTTGAACCTCTCTGTCAATTCAACCNGGCTGCTCAGGCAACTCTCCCTGCTTCCACCAACAAAACGCTACCTGCTCGCTTTCTCAGGCGGACTCGACTCAACAGTACTGCTGCATCTACTCGCATTCATCAAAGATCAAATCGATGCGGCGGTGGTTGCTATCCATATCGACCATGGATTGCAGCAGGAGTCGAATGAGTGGAGTCGCCACTGCAGCGATTATTGCCGACAGCTGGATATCCCATTAGAGACGCTTTCCCTGTCACTGAAACCTGTGTCAGGCGAGAGCAGTGAAGCGCAGGCCAGAGAGGCCCGCTACGCAGCAATGCAGCAGTTGATGCAGCCGGGAGAGATCCTGCTGACAGCACATCATCGGGATGACCAGGCTGAAACCCTGCTGTTGAATTTGATGCGCGGAAGCGGTGTCAGGGGCTTGGCCGCCATGCCGGCAATTCGCTGCTTCGCACCGGGGTGGCTGGCGAGGCCGCTGCTGGAGATTTCCCGCTCGGAGATCGAGGCGTATGCCATGCAGCACCAACTCACATGGATCGATGATCCCACGAATGCCCTGACAGATTTTAACCGAAATTACCTGCGCCATGAAATTCTGCCCGTGCTGACACGGCGCTGGCCTGCTGCTGCAGCCAGTATCGCAGACAGCGCCAGACATCTGGCGGAGGCGGGGGANCTGCTTGAAGTGGAGAGCGGTAAACTGCTGACGGGCATGCTTGCAGAANATGGCCAGTTACAACTTGAACCACTGCTGCTGCAGCCGCATGCATGGCAAAAAATGCTGCTGCGGCACTGGCTGCAGCAACTCGGACTGCCTTCGCCACCGCAAAAACGTCTCGCCGGGTTTGTGCAGCAGCTCACGGCCGATAGCCAGCGCATCCCGCAGATCACCTGGAGCGGCGTGGAGCTGAGACGCTATAATAATCTGCTCTATGCCGAGTGGTGTGCGCCACAACATGATGCCGCCACCGAGATCGATTGGCGTACACGACAACCACTGAAACTTCCATCGGAACTTGGTGAGTTGCAAATGCTGAAAGGCAGGCAGCAGCGGCTCCTGGTGCGCTTTCGAAGGGATGGGGATGGCATGCGCTGGCGCAGTCATCGACGTACTCTCAAATCGATTTTTCGTCAGCTTGAAATCCCTCCGTGGCAGCGCGCCAGGGTCCCGTTGATTATAGAAGACGGAGTCATTATCGCCATCGCTGACCTCGCCTATGCAGACAATACGACACTACGCCTTAACTGGGAACGCCACCTGGCCATAAGAGTTCCGCCTTGTTCCTAAAGCTGTTTGAATTTGAGCGTGATGCGTTTACGTTATCGAGATTCAAAGAATAATGTATTAGACTTTTGTTAATCTGCGAGTAAAATTTGTTTCGCAGAGAGCTTAAATAATCGAGCGGAATATCCAGGATCCTGTAAAATTCTTTCTGAAAATAAAAACCGGTTGCGGGTAGTCATGAAAATGAGACAGAGAGGCAGTACTCTCTCTGCTGCAACACTCCTTTAATCCCAGAAGAATTCACAATGGATCACCCGCAAACAACACGCTCTGTTTCAGGCGCACACTACGCTTTTGTGTTCTGCATCTCGCTACTGCTGTGGGTATTGCTGAGCGGCAGTCTGGCATGGGAGGAGGTGGTCCTTGGCGCTTTTGTCTCATTGATGATCACCCTGCTGTTTGGCCCCCGCTTCACCATTTACAACGGCATCAAGTTCAGTTTTATGGCGCCACTCTATGTGTTGCTCTACCTGGTTCATTTTTTCAGGGAGCTGATCAAGGCCAACTTTGAACTGGCCATGCGGGTGTTGACACCCTCGCTGCCGATTCGCCCGGAGATGGTCGAGATCAAGACCACCCTCGAGTCTCCGCTTGGGCGCATGCTGCTGGCAAACTCTATTACCCTGACGCCGGGCACCTTGAGCGTCGATGTCTCCGGGGACACCATCCTTGTTCACTGGGTCTACTGTCCGCCTGGAATAGATGCGAAGCAGGCAACGGATGCCATCGCTGCCTCCTTCGAGCGGCACATCAAACGGTTTTTGGTATGACGATTTCTACTCTTGAATTGATTGCTATAGCGCTTCTCATCATCGGCATGGTGTTTAGTGCAATTCGCCTGTTTCTGGGGCCAACGACGCCTGACCGAGTGGTTGCTGCAGACACGCTGTCGGTGATCACCACTGCTGGGCTGGCGGGCATGGCTGCCTACTTCAATAATCCCGTCTATCTCGATATCGCACTGGTCTACGGGACGCTCGCATTTGTCGGGACTGTGGCGATTGCGCGTGCGATCGAGGGGAATCAAGAATGAATATTGTCGGTGATATCTTTCTCGTGATCGGCGCTCTGTTTATCGCTCTCGGCGGTTTGGGACTGCTGCGCATGCCGGATGTCTATAACCGCATCCATGCCGGCACCAAGGCAGTGACCCTGGGCTCCCTCTCCTTGCTGCTCGGAATAGCACTGCTGCACCCGACGTGGTGGCCAAAACTGCTGGTTATAGCCGGCTTCCTGCTGTTTACCAACCCGGTTGCAGCATCGATCATTGCACGCGCCGCGAAAATCAGCGGTATCAAACCCTGGCGAATTGAAGAGCAGGGCGGAGAGTAGATATGGAAGTAGTTGTTTTGGTCGTCGTTATCGTGATGTTGCTCAGTGCTGTGGCAGTCATGCTGTTCAAGGACTTTCTTGCCGCACTTGCTGCGATGTCGGTGGTCTCACTCGGACTCTCGTTTCTGTTTGTTGTTGTGCGCGCTCCTGATGTCGCCATGACCGAGGCTGCAATCGGCGCCGGGTTGAGCAGCCTTCTTTTTGCCCTGGCGCTGCGCCGCCTGGGATTGTGGCGGAGTCAATAGCATGCGTCGTTTTACAGCTGCACTCTTTCTGCTGGGTCTCGGGGTGATGATTGCTGCGATCTATCAGCATATCGATTTTGGCAACACGGCAGTCAATGCCGGTCAGGAGATCAATGCCGTTGCCGCCGGGGAGACAGGCGCCGCCAACTTTGTCACCTCGGTGGTGCTTGCCTACCGGGGTATCGATACCCTGCTGGAGCTCACCATCCTGTTTACAGCCGCCATGATCGGCGGCATGGTGCTTGGCAGGCGCAGAGTCGATGCACCGCGTGATCCTGATGCCGGATTTATCCTGCGTACAGGAGCGGACCTGCTGTTTCCTCTGCTGCTGGTTGTCGGTATGTATATCATTCTGCATGGTCACCTTACACCTGGCGGCGGTTTCCAGGGCGGCGTTATTCTCGCGGCTGCTTTTTTCGTACCATTGCTGGCAAGACCCGGGATCATGCTCATCGATCAGCGGATCGTCTCACTCGTCGAAGGCCTGGCCGGCGCTGTTTTTATCATCATCGGCCTGTTGGCGATGTTCGAGGGATATGAGTTTCTTACGCCGCTGTATGACAAGGGTGAACTCGGCGCGCTGATTTCCGCCGGCAGCCTTCCGGTCTTGTATCTGGCGGTTGGCATCAAGGTGGGTTCTGAACTGGCCGGCTTGCTGGCGCATCTTGCTGAAGCGGAGGCGCTGGATTGAGCATGGATATTCTAGATACCAATATGATTCTTTATAGTGCGGCATTTGGCCTGATGCTGATCGGCATTGGCGGCATCGTGATTTCCAACCATCTGATACGCATCATCTTCGGCATCGCCCTGCTGGAAGCGGGCGCAAACCTGTTGCTATTGCTCTCCACCTACCACGAGGGCGCGTCCGCTCCCATCATTGTGAATGGCAATATGCCCGCCATGATGGCGGACCCTGTGCCGCAGGCGCTGGTGCTGACCGCCATCGTCATCGGCGTCGGGATTCTCGCACTGGCGCTGAGTCTGGCAATACGCGTGCAGCGCGCCTATGGAACCCTGGATATGCGCGAAGTGCGCCTCAAACTGGAGCAGGAGATTTCTGATGAGGCCGGCATCGGGATGCCGTCCAGCAGCGACAAGCCCGCCGATATACGCAAACTCCCCTTCAATAGCGTCATTCAACAGGAGGGTGGATCATGAATCTTCTGGTATTAATGATCACACTGCCTCTGTTGACGGCTTTTTTACTCTCGATCATTAATCGCGCCTCAATTTTCGCGGCGCGTGTAATCGGTCCGCTGGTACTGCTGGCAACTGCATCAATCGGCATCTCGGTGTGGTCTCAGTTGGGCGCTGCGCCCCTCGCTGTTCAATGGGGCGGATTCCAGGCGCCACTGGGCATCACACTCTACGCTGATCAATTCGGGCTGCTGTTTGCCCTGGCGATAACCATCGGCACGCTGCTGCTGTGGCCAAAAAGCAGTGAAAATCAACTGCGCAGCTCGTCACTGGCGCTGCTGCTCGCCGGCACCGGCTCAGGCCTGGCGCTCTCCGGTGATCTTTTCAATATCTATGTCTTCTATGAGCTGATGACAGTGGTGTCATACGGACTCATCGCCGGTAGGGGAACCTCGGGCAGTTTCGCATCGACGCTGCGCTATCTAGTCATCAGTGGTTTCGGCGCTGCGCTTGCCCTTGCCGGTATTGCGCTGGTCTACCAGGCGACCGGTACGCTGAATCTGGCGCAGCTTGCGCAGTTGTCGCCTGAAAAACTCAACAACATGCAGGGTTTTGCCGCCTTTGTGTTGATGCTGATCGGCTTCGGCGTCAAGGCCGAACTCTTCCCTGTCAACATGTGGGTTCCCGAGGTGTATGCGACGGCATCCAGCAGGGTGTCCGCGCTGCTTGCAGGTGTTGTCTCCAAGCTGGCGCTGCTGATCATCATGCGTCTGCTGATCCTGGTTTTCCATCAACCGGAGGCGTTGACCGTACTGCTGGTGCTTGGGATCCTCGGAGTTGCCAGTGGCGAACTGGCTGCCTGGCGCGCACGTGATCTCAACCGCATGCTGGCTTTCTCTTCGATTGGTCAGCTCGGCGTGATGTTCATTGCACTCTCGATACCGGGCAATGCCGGCATCTTTGCAGCGCTTGCGGTGGCGGTGCATCATCTCTTTTTAAAGCCGTCAATGTTCCTTCTGGCTGAACGCTGGGGTGGTTCGATCAAAGGACTTGCCGGCGCAGCAGCAACATCTCCAGTTGGCGCTGCGCTGTTTGTGCTGCTCTCCCTGTCGCTGATCGGTGTGCCGCCGCTGCCGGGGTTCTGGGCCAAACTGCTGGTAATCATGCCGCTGTTGGCGCTGGACCAGCCACTCTACTACTTTGCTGCATTCGTTATACTTGCCGCAGCGTCACTGGAGGCGAATTATCTGTTTCGTGTCGTCATGAAGCTGTATGACAAAGAGCCGGCTGGGAAACCTCACCGACCACATGCAACTGCTGATCTCGCCACAGCTGTGTTCCTTGGGGCAGGGTTGGCAGCAGCAGTCTTCATGCTGGTCCCGCTTGCCGACCGGCTCGACAGCATTGCGGCGCAGGCGACTGATGTCTCGGCATACATCCAGGCAGTGGCTCCGCAATCACTTGAAACAGGGAGAGTGCAATGACAGCACTGGATACTCTGCTGCTGTTATCAGCAGCCACTGCCGGTGTTGCGCTGCTGGCGGGCAACCTGAGAGTTGGCGGCTGGCTTGTCACCATCCTGTATGCCCTGCAGGGCGCTGCACTGCTGATGATGTCCGGTCTGGGGTACTCCACCCTGACTGTGGTTCAATCCTCGTTCAGTTTTATCATCCTGAGTGAGCAGCTGCTGTGGCGCTTCGATGCGCTGTCGTGGTTTTTTGCGTTGATTACCATCGGCGCAGGTCTCTTCAGCAGCTGGTTTGCATCCGGTGAATGGGGAGAGAAGTATCGTGACAATGGCGGCAGTCTGCGCCTCTTTCATACTGCGCTGGCGTTGAATGTTTTCACTATGCTGGTGCTGCTGGCAAGCGGCGATCTATTGACGCTGTTCATCGGCTGGGAACTGGTCAGCTGGGCAAGTTTTTTGATCATGGCACTTGCGGGCGGCAAGGCATTCGGCTACGCCATGCGCTACATCAGTTACGCCTTCGCCGGCGCCATGGCTCTGCTGGGCGGGCTGCTGTTGATCTATGCGCAGGTCGGCAGTTTCGATTTTCAGACACTCAAGGAGGCTGTGCCGACGATGTCTAACGGCGTCCTGTGGCTGCTGGTGGTGCTGTTGACAACCGGGTTCGGCGTCAAGATGGCAATCCTGCCGTTTCACCTGTGGCAGGCGAAAGCCTATGCCGAGACGCCTGGACCGGGCGCTGCATTCCTCGGCGCGATCTCCTCGCGCATGGGACTGTTCGCATTTATCGTGGTGATTGTTCAGCTGATTGGAATCAACCGTCTGGTCGAAATGGAGATTCCCTTTACCTTCCTTGATGCGCAGGACCTGCTTGCCTGGATTGCTGTCTTTACGATTATCATTCCGACCTACATCGCCCTGCGCCAGCATGATGCGCGCCGCCTGCTGGCATGGCATGGCATTGGCCAGACCGGCTATATGCTGCTGGGTATCGTGATTGCCAATGAGCTTGGCTCTGCCGGTGGCCTCATGCATGTCTTCAACTATGCAACCTACCAGGCGATGTTGTTCATGGTGGTCACCGCCGTCATTCATCGCACCGGCACCTCGGATCTGAACAGGCTGGGCGGCTTGTTTACACGCATGCCGCTCTCCTACATCGCGTTGCTGGTCGGCATCATCGGTCTTGCCGGTTTGCCGCCGATGAATGGCTTCGTCTCCAAATGGCTGATCTATCGCTCCCTGATCGTTGACGGCAGTCCGCTGCTGTTTCTCGGCGCAGTGATCGGCACTTTAGGCACCATTCTCAGTGTCTACAAACTGATACACAACATCTTTCTTGGCCAGCTGCGCGTGGAGCACGCCGCCGTGCGTGAAGCCCCGCTGAGCATGGTGATTCCAATGCTGCTGCTTGCTGTCGTAGTTTTTGTGACAGGTTACTTCCCCGGTCTGGTGCTTGACTGGACCAGCGCGGTGCAGGCGAGTATCGGTGTTCCTGTTCTGGCACATCACCTCGGTGGTGTATCCATCAGTGGTGGTCTTGACATGATCTGGATCGTCTCCGTGCTGCTGGTCGGATTTGGTTTCGGTACGCTGGTTTTCTTTCTCGGCGGACGCAGCAGACGCGTGCACCAGCTGGACAACTACGCCGGCGGTCACTTTCTGACTGCTGAAACCCGCTATCACTACAGCGACAACTTCTATCCCGGGCTGATGCACCTGATCGGTCCCTGGTACCGCAATAGTTTCGAGTGGCTTGAAGGAGGTGTCATTTCAGCCGTAGATACCTTTTCGGCGGCAATGCAGGGGCTCTATCGCAATGCACATCCATCNTATCTGCTGCTNGCNGCAGTGGTCTTCGCACTCTCCTGGGTGATCGTCTAATGCATTTTTCGGAACTGCTTGTTGAACTTCTGCTGATGCCGATTCTGGCCTTTGTCATCGGCCTGGCGATGGTGTTGATGATGCGCAGAATTGGCGCACGCATACAGCGGCGTGTTGGCCCGCCGCTGCTGCAGCCCATCTACGATATTATCAAGCTCTATAGCAAGGATACGCAGATCTCCCATGGCCTGATGCATGAGATTGGCATCATCATGGCTGTCGGTGGTTATATTGCAGCCGAGACCCTGCTGCCTGTTCCCGGTCTGGACGGACTTGCTGACAAGGGCGGGGCGGTGACCCTGGCCTATATGCTGATGATCCCTGCACTGGGGATGGCTCTCGGCGTCGGACAGTGCGCCAATCCCAACGGGTCTATCGGCATCTCCCGCGCCCTGACAGCCATGCTGGCCTACGACATCCCATTTATCCTGGTGATTTTCGGTGCATCCTATCTCTACGGAACCACCAACCTGGCCGAGATGATCAGCATTCAACAGCAACAGGGCATCTCCAGCTGGGGGATTGTGCAGATGCCGATCCTTGCTCTGACCGCACTGCTGATACTGCCGGCGATCATGGGCAAGCATCCGTTCGAGATCTATGTCGCTCCGGCGGAGATCGCTACCGGACCGATGGTCGAGATGAGCGGCAAATTCATGGGCGGGCTGTTTGTGATGCAGTGCTTTCAGCTCTATACGGCGGGGGTGATCTTCACCACGCTGTTTCTTGGCGGCGGAGTCTACTGGGTCACCTTTTTACCCAAGATCTTCCTGGTGGTTGCCATTCCCATGTCGGTCGCTTATCTCTTCCCCCGCTACCGCACCGAAGATGTGCTGCGCCTGATGTGGAAGTGGCCGATGTTACTTGGTTTGATCGGATTGGCAGTGGTGATGAAATGAACAACAAACTCGATAAAATTCCTGTGCGCCAGGAGATCTCCGTGGCAGATGGCAGTGTAAAACGCACGAATCCTCTCGCCAATGTCTTCGATGAACTGGTGCGATTCTGCCAGTCGCGCTCGATGTTCATGCTGCACTACTGCACAGGTTGCGGAGCGATTGAACTGCCGCCGGCAATGACATCGCGTTTCGACATGGAGCGCCTCGGTATCCAGCCGATGGTAACGCCGCGTCAGGCGGATATCCTGCTGATAACCGGTTATGTCTCTGTAAAGACCCTGAAGCGCATCATCCTTACCTATGAACAGATGCCGGCNCCCAAGTATGTGATTGGCATCTGCTCCTGCACTGTCAACGGCGGTATGTACTGGCAGAGCTATGCAACTGCCAAGGTCCTCAAGGAGTATNTGCCTGTCGACATCTATATCGCCGGCTGCATGCCAAGGCCCGAGGCCGTGATCAGTGGGTTGCGGGATCTCATGGGAGACATCAGGAGCGGGCGTGCTGACAACTGGAAACGCTATTTTGAAAATTATGATCACTATCTCGGAAATCAGCAGCAGCTGTTTGGTGATGACTGGCAGACCCCGACCGATATTATTGCTGAAGCCGAACACTACGGTTTGATGACAGACAAGACCCTGGGCGAACACACCGCACTGCTGCAGAAGCACCAGCAACCGCTGGAGGCACTGGAGTTCAGCCTGGGTGAAAAGAGGGAGAAGATCAGTGAGTAAAGAACTCAATCTGTGGCTGGACGATCTGCTCAAGGATATCAAGATTATCCAGTTCAAGCGCAAGAACTCACGCCGGGTGCGCATCGACATTTCACCCGAGGCGCTGCCTGCACTGCTGGAGCTGCTGCAGGGACGCGCCAGTTATGTGCATCTCTCGGCGATCAGCTGTGTCGACTGGATAGAGGAGGGGGAATTTGAACTGGTCTATCACGTCTGGTCTTATGAAACCAACTCGCTGGTGTCAGCGCACACCAGGATTGCACGCGATCCCGGCGTATATCTCTCCGTCTATGATCTCTACACGCCGGCCGCTTTTTTTGAACGCGACATCCACGAGATGTTCGGTGTCTATTTCGAGGGCAGTCCGGACATGGAGAAGTTTATTCTCACCGAGTGGAATGGACCGCCGCCGATGCGCAAGGATTTCGACTCCGAAGCTTTTGTCAACCAGACATTCAACTGGGAGGAGTACCACCCGCAGTGGCTCAAGGATATCGAGGCAGAGGGTGGCGGAATTACCACCAGGCCGGAGGATGTGCGCTGATGCGTCCGGAAAATTACGAGGCGATCAAGCAGCCGCCCAGCAATGAGTTTGAACTCAACTTTGGTCCCAATCACCCCGGGATCGAGGGTAACTATGCCTTCAGGGTCAAACTCAATGGCGATGAAGTACTCTCTGCCCGGGCGGATGCAGGCTATCTGCACCGTGGTTTCGAGAAGCTCATGGAGGGACGCCTGTGGATACAGAATATTGCTCTGGTGCCGCGCATCTGTGTTCCGGATCCCGTACCGATGGAGGTGTGCTACTCGCTTGCCATCGAGGAGTTGTGCGGTCTCGAGGTTCCCGAGCGTGCGCAGTGGCTGCGTGTCATGCAGCTGGAGATGTCGCGCCTGGCTGCGCATCTGTTTGCCTTTGGCGGACATGCGGCAACCACCGGCATGTACACGCCGATGTTTTGGGGCGTCGCAGACCGGGATCTGATACTCGACCGCTTTGAAGAGCTGACCGGGGGGCGGGTTTACAGCATCTACAACATCCCCGGTGGAGTGCGTCGCGATATGCCTGATGGTTTTCTTGACAGGCTTGAGAGCCTGCTCGATTATCTTGATTCCCGCCTGGCGGATTACGACAACCTCTTTTTCAGAAACCAGGTGTTTATCAAGCGTGCGCGCGATATAGGCACCATGAGCCAGGAGCAGGCGCTGAAGTGGGGGGTCACAGGCCCCAATCTGCGTGCTACAGGTCTTGCATTCGATGTGCGGCGTGATGATCCCTACCTGGTGTATGAGAAGATCGATTTTGATGTTGTCACCGAACCCGGAGGTGACGCATTGTCGCGCAACCTGGTGCGCCGCGCCGAATTGAAGCAGAGCATCCGCATACTGCGGCAGATAATCAAACATCTGCCGTCGGTCAAAGGCCCGGTGCGTTGTCCCATACCCAATCCGCTGGCGTGGAATGTTCCAGCCGGTGAGACCTATACGCGCGTCGAGTCCTCCAAGGGGGAGTTGGCTTACTACGTGGTTTCCAATGGCGGTGACAAACCCTACCGTGTGCATGTGCGCGGTCCCTCCAGCATGCATGCCGTGCAGGTGCTGGAGAAGCTGGCGGTCGGCTCTCGTCTCGAGGATATTGCACAAATCATGTTTTCACTGGATGCCTGCCCACCCGAGGTTGACCGCTGATGTCTGACATACCGTACAAGGATAAAGGCAGTATCCTCGGGCCGTTCAAGAGCCTTGGTTTTTTTTCACGCAAGCCCGTCACAGAGCCTTTCGAGCCGCGCATCGCCGCCGATAACTATCGCGGCTTCCACGTCAATGACTGGGATGTCTGCATCGGCTGCAGCACCTGTCAGAAGGTGTGTGACAATGCGGCAATCACCATGGTTAAAATACCCGGTCTGCCAGATGATCCTGTCAAGGGTATCAGAAACGAACGTCCTGCAATCGATTACGGGCGCTGTTGCTGGTGTGGTTTGTGCGTCGATATCTGTCCTACCGGCTCCATCTCGCTGACGCAGGAGTATGTGCATACCTGCCGTGAAGATGAACTCGACAGCTATTTCATTCTGCCCGATCCCAAGGGCATGCATAACAAGCTTTTCCCCAAAGGCTGGTCAAAGAGCGAGGATGCTGACCTGGTCGATCTCGAGCGTCAGCATATGGCCGAGATGGAACCGCAAAGCCGCAGCGACAACTTTGATGAAATTGTCGATGGCTTCACCGATCAGCAGGCGATTATCGAGGCGTCGCGCTGCGTGCAGTGCGGCATGTGCCACGACTCCTGTCCAACCAATATGCACGCACCGGAGTATATCCGTGCCATCTGGGAGGGAGACGCCGAAGAGGCAGTGCGACAGATGTATCGCAGCAACCCCTTTTCGCATGTGTGCGGGCGTGTGTGTACGCATCGCTGCGAGACTGCCTGTTCGATCGGCAGACGCGGCGACCCTGTCGCCATTCGCTGGCTCAAGCGTTACGCCATGGATGCAGTCTCCGACGAACGCGTCAGGGAGATTGCTGCTGAAGGCAAGGCTGATTTTATCAGCGGTAAAAAGATTGCCATTATCGGTTCCGGACCAGCGGGCCTGACCACGGCTTTCGATCTTGCGAAAAATGGTCATGCCGTAACCGTCTATGAGGCACTGGAGAAACCCGGCGGAATGCCGCGCTACGGCATCCCGGAGTACCGCCTGCCCTATGACCGCCTCGATGCCGATATCGATGTCATCAAGTCTGTCGGCGTCAAAATCGAGTGCAATGTGCGTATCGGCAGCGATATCAGCATGAAGCAGCTCAGGCAGGATTTTGATGCTGTAGTGGTGGCCATCGGTCTGCAGCAGGGCCGCTCAACCCGTATCCCGGGTTCTGATCATGAGCAGGTGAGGTCGTCTGTAGATCTGCTGCGCATGATTACCGCAGGTGAATCATTTGACGTGCCTGAATCCGTGGTGGTTATCGGCGGAGGCAACGTTGCGATGGATATCGCGCGCAGCCTGGCGCGGATGCAAAAAAGCCAGTATGGAAAAGTCGCTGTGACCGTCTCTGCACTGGAAGATTTCGATCACTTTCTGGCAGATCCGGAAGAGGTCAGGGAGGCGCGAGAGGAGGGGGTTGTGATCCTTGACAGCCGTGGTCCCAGGGAGTGCATCATTGGTAAAGATGGCAAGCTTGAGGGACTGACGACCCTTGGCGTAATCTCCATTTTTGATGAAGACGGCCGTTTTGCACCCAGTTATGATGAGGCTGATGAACAGCTGCATCCTGGTAGCATGGTTATCGAGTCAATTGGTCAGATGAGCGATATTTCGCTGTTTGGTGAAGAGTTGACAGAGGAACTCGAGTGGAATCGCGGCCGTCTGCAGGCTGATGAGAATGGCGTAACATCCGTCTCCTGGTTATGGTCTGCCGGTGATATGGTGCATGGTCCGGATGTGGTGCATGCTGTGGCCGACGGACACCGCGTCGCCGACAGCATCGAGACTTACCTGAATAAAGAGTGAATACTCAGTAACTCCGTGCATTGATTGAAGGTGTGCCGGATCGGGATCAGCCTTTCAGGGACGCGAGAATAGATCCCTGTAAACTCTGATAACGCATCCCTGTTCTTCTACAGCACTGAAAAGCGAATCCCAATCCTGCTTATCTGCGCGGAGCTGTTAAGATGTAATAACCATGCCTGGAGCAGCAACTATGAATGAACATGTAGAAGGCCACAGCGCCTCATACGAGCGTATTAAATCAAAAAAAAGTCTCGGCGAGATACTTGAGGTGGCGACAAGTTTCGAGCAGAAGGCGTTCGAGTTTTATACCGACCTGATTCCCAAGGTCAGCAAGAACATGCGCTGGCTGGTGGAGGAGCTGGCGGTCGAGGAGAAGGAGCACTTTTTTCTCTTTACGACTCTTGCCAAAGACCCCTCGATCGAAGAGCAGCTCAAGCAGCAGGTTCAGACGCCGGTCGAGGACAGCCACTTCTCCGACTATATCCAGTTGCCGAACCTGGGCGACAAAATTGATGACCAGGCGATCTTGCAGTACGCCATGGGACGTGAAGACGCCGCCATGAAGCAGTATCGTGATCTTGCAGACACCACCGAGCCCGGAGCGATTCATGACCTGTTTGAGTTTCTCGCCAATGAAGAGACCAAGCACAAGCAGGAGCTTGAAAAGCTCTACTATGAGCTGATCCACAGCGGTGGTCCGGGGAATTAAAACAAAATCCATAACAGGAGATACTATGCAAATAGGTATGCTTGGTTTGGGACGCATGGGCGCCAACATGGTGCGCCGTCTGATGAACGACGGGCATCAGTGCGTTGTCTACGACCGCTCGCCGGAAGCTGTTGCGGAACTTGAGGGTTTCGGCGCAACAGGTGCTGTCGATCTCGATGATTTTATCAGCAAGCTGACACCTCCCAGGGCCGTATGGATTATGGTACCGGCTGCCGTTGTCGATACCGTGGTCGACGACCTGGCTGCACGCATGCAGTTCGATGACATCATCATCGACGGCGGCAACTCCTACTACAAGGATGACATCATGCGTGCCAATGCCCTCGGCGACAAGGGGCTGCACTATGTGGATGTCGGTACCAGCGGCGGAGTATGGGGCCTGGAGAGAGGCTACTGTCTGATGATCGGCGGTGAGGATCTGGTTGTTTCTCACCTTGATCCCATCTTTAAAACCATCGCGCCAGGGCCGGGTGAGATAGACCGCACACCGGGGCGTGATGGCGAAGCAAGCCGTTCAGAGCAGGGTTACCTGCACTGCGGGCCCAATGGCGCAGGTCACTTCGTCAAGATGGTGCACAACGGCATCGAGTACGGCATCATGGCGGCCTATGCCGAAGGCTTCAATATCCTCAAGCATGCCAACATCGGCAAAGGTGATCATTCAGCCGATGCCGAGACAGCCCCGTTGCGTGATGCTCACAATTTCCAGTTCGATATCGACACCGCCGAAGTGGCGGAGGTGTGGAGACGCGGCAGCGTGGTCGCATCCTGGCTGCTCGATCTCACCGCCATTGCGCTCAAGGAGAACCCGGATCTCTCCAACTTTTCCGGGAGGGTGTCGGACTCCGGCGAGGGACGCTGGACCAGCATGGCGGCTATCGAAACCGGAACGTCGGCGCACGTATTGACTGCAGCGTTGTTCAACCGATTCACTTCACAGGGTGAAACCGACTTTGCCGACAAACTACTCTCCGCCATGCGCTACCAGTTTGGTGGGCATCACGAGAAGAGATAATTTGAAGGAGAATGTAATGCCACCGGACAACTGGCATCTGTTCGATGATGCGTCGGGTGTGGCACATGAAGCTGCGCGGCGCATATTAATGGCCGCTGACAGGGCGATCAGAAAGCAGGGCAGATTTTCAATCGTACTGGCCGGTGGCGGGACTCCCGAAGCAACCTATCGTCTGCTGGTTGATGCTGTTGCAGAGTGGTCAAAATGGCATATCTATTTCGGTGATGAACGCTGCCTTCCAGCTGATGATGCTGAACGCAACAGCGTTATGGCTGCTTCCGCCTTGCTTGATCATGTTGCTGTTCCTGCTGAACATATTCATCCTATTCCCGCTGAGCAGGGTGCTGAAGCAGGGGCTTCTGCATATGGCCTGGTGGTGGCTGATGCCCTGCCTTTTGATCTGGTTCTGCTTGGCGTAGGGGAGGATGGACATACCGCCAGTCTCTTCCCCGGACAACTTCATCCTGACAGTGAACTGGTGCATGCTGTGCATGATGCGCCCAAACCACCACCCGACAGGATCAGCCTGAGCCGCAATGCATTGAGTGACTGCAGGGAGCTTCTCATCCTGGTGACAGGAGCCGGAAAACAGCAGGCAGTGATCCGCTGGAAGAAGGGAGAAGAGGATCTTCCCATTGCAAACATTGGCGCACATCATGCGGTTGATATACTGCTGGACAGGGATGCCGTTGGCGCATAGCTGCATCTCTCTTTTTTCTTAACCACAGATGAACACAGATAATAAATATTAAAGCTCAAACACGCACCGAGGATCCCATGAGTAAACAATCCGATTCTAAACTTGCAAACGAGCACGAACACACCCGCACCGGTATGAGTGTCGATGCTTTGAAACGCGCCTTTCAGGACAATTTGCTGTATGTGCAGGGCAAGCATCCCGACGTGGCGACATACCATGATCTCTATAAGGCCGGCGCCTACACGGTGCGCGACCGCCTGTGGGGGCGGTGGATCAAGACGGCGCAGACCTACAAGAAAAAACAGGCGCGCACAGTGTGCTATTTTTCGGCAGAGTTTTTGCTTGGCCCGCATCTTGCCAACAACATGATCAATCTTGGCATCTACGACAAGGCCAGTGAGGCGGCGGATATTATCGGCCTCAATCTCGATGAGCTGCTCGATCAGGAGGAGGAGCCGGGTCTTGGCAATGGCGGACTGGGTCGACTTGCCGCCTGTTATCTTGACTCCCTCGCGACCCTGCAGATCCCGTCGATTGGCTACGGTATCCGCTATGAATATGGCATCTTTGACCAGGAGATCCATGATGGCTGGCAGGTCGAGATCTCCGATCTATGGCTGCGCAACGGCAATCCCTGGGAGTTGCCTCGTCCCAAGCTGCGCTACCCGGTGAAATTTGGCGGCCATACAGACCACTACAGCGATGCCGATGGCAACCTGCGGGTCAATTGGATTCCGGATCTGGAGATCATGGGGGTCGCCTATGACACCCCGATCCTCGGGTTTGGCGTCAACAACACCAACCTGTTGCGATTGTGGTCGTCACAGGCGAGTGAATCTTTCGACTTCCAGGCCTTCAACCAGGGCGACTACTACGGCGCTGTCGAGGCGAAAGTGGCGGCAGAGAATATCAGCAAGGTGCTCTATCCCAATGACGAGGCAGTGGCGGGCAAGGAGTTGCGTCTCAAACAGCAATACTTTTTTGTCTCCTGTTCGCTCCAGGATATGATCCGTCTGCATCTACAGAAAAATGACAACCTCGATGGTTTTCATCACAAGTTTGTTGCCCAGCTCAATGACACCCATCCTTCGATTGCCATTCCAGAGCTGATGCGGCTCTTTATCGACGACTACGGGATGAGTTGGGATCAGGCCTGGGAGATCACCCGCAACACCTTCGCCTATACCAATCACACCCTGCTTCCCGAGGCTCTCGAAACCTGGCCGCTGGATCTCTTTCACAGCCTGCTGCCGAGGCACCTGGAGATCATTTATGAGATCAACCGCCATTTTCTCGATGATGTGCGCATGCGCTTTCCATGGGATCCTGCGCGCATCAGCCGAATGTCACTGATCGGTGAGGATGGCGAACGCAGGGTGCGTATGGCCAACCTGGCAACAGTCGGCTCCTTCGCAGTCAACGGTGTAGCCGGGATGCACTCGGAATTGGTCAAATCAACCATATTGAAAGATTTTTATGAGTGCGCGCCGGAGAAATTTCATAATGTCACCAATGGCGTCACGCCGCGGCGTTTTATACAGTTGAGCAATCCGGGATTGTGCCAGATCCTGACGAGGCTGGCGGGCAAGGGCTGGGCCGGGGATCTGGATAACCTGCGGGTGCTTGAGCAGTATGCGGATGATCAGGTTTTTCATCAGGAGTGGCGCGAGATGAAGCGTACCGCCAAGCTGCATCTCTCCGGCCTCATCAAACAGAGGACGGGAGTGGTTGTTGATCCTGACTCGCTGTTTGATATCCAGGTTAAGCGCATACACGAATACAAGCGTCAACACCTCAATCTGCTGTACATAGTGACCCTTTACAATCGTCTCAAGCAGAATCCCGGTATGGAGATGACGCCGCGCACCTTTATCTTTGGCGGCAAGGCGGCGCCCGGATATTTTATGGCGAAGCTGATTATCAAATTGATCAACTCTATCGGTGAAATGATCAATAATGATCCGGAGGTAAATGGTTTCATGCGCGTGGTGTTTTTCCCCAACTTCAATGTCAAGAGTGCGCAGTCCATCTATCCGGCTGCCGATCTTTCGGAGCAGATATCCACTGCGGGAAAAGAGGCGTCAGGCACCGGTAACATGAAATTCTCCATGAACGGCGCACTGACCATCGGCACACTTGACGGTGCCAATGTGGAGATCCGCGAGGAGGTCGGCGAGGAAAATTTCTTCCTCTTTGGCCTTACAGCAGACCAGGTCGTGGATCGCAAGGCGCAAGGCTATCGCCCTTACGATATTTATCTTGGAAACCCTGAACTCAGAGAGGCGATCGATCTCATCAATGCTGGGATTTTCTCCCATGGCGACAGAGACCTTTTCAGACCGCTGACCGATGATCTTCTCTATCATGATCCCTACCTGGTACTGGCCGATTATCAATCTTATATCGACTGCCAGTCGGAAGTGGATCATGCCTGGCGCGACCGGGATCACTGGAACCGCATGTCGATCCTGAATGTCGCACGTATGGGTAAATTCTCGTCGGATCGATCTATCCACGACTACTGCGAAAAAATATGGGGTGTTGCTCCGATACCAGTTGAAGGTTAGTGGAAAAAAAGTTTGCAGTTTGCAGTAAAAATCAGAGATGAGTGTGACCCGGTTGGAATTCTGCAAAATGCCGACTTTCGACTTTCGACTCCCGACTTCTTATTGATCTGCCTCAACAAAGTCCTATTTATTGTGTGAAATAACCTGCCAGGATGTAAAATATGGGGGTTGTATTACAGCGCTGACTCTTCTTCAAAAATTTCGATGGTTACACCATTGACCGCTGTAATTTTCATGCTGTATCTCATTGATTTTATGTTTAGATTCGGAGTAAGAAAATGGAACTCAACAGTATCCAGAATATAGAGGATGCAACCAAATTTGGCCGCAGAGAGATGTTCCGTATTGGAACGGCTCTGTTGTTTATCGTGATGATTATGCTCTATGCATCTACGATCGATGTGATCGGCAGGCCGTTCAGCATCGAGTTGATCATAGCCGCCATGATCGGCGGCTACATGGCAATGAACATCGGTGCCAATGACGTGGCCAATAATGTTGGCCCGGCTGTTGGTTCCAAGGCTCTGACACTCACCGGGGCTATTATCATAGCCGGTATTTTCGAGGCGTCCGGGGCGATGATTGCCGGTGGCGATGTTGTCAGCACCATCAAGAAGGGCATTATCGATCCTGCTCTGATCACCGATGGCGAGGTCTTTATCTGGCTGATGATCGCGGCACTGCTTGCAGGCGCTGTGTGGCTTAATATGGCGACAGCTGTCGGCGCTCCGGTATCGACGACACACTCCATTGTTGGCGGGGTTCTTGGAGCAGGAATTGCAGCTGGAGGTTGGGAGATTGCTAACTGGGCGACCATGGGAAAATTGCAGCAAGCTGGATCATATCGCCTGTGCTTGGCGGCGTCATAGCGGCTCTGTTTCTCTACTGGATCAAGCACTCGATCACTTACAAAAAAGATATGATCGCCGCTGCACGGCGTATGGTGCCGATCCTGGTGGCGCTGATGGTCATGGCTTTCAGCACCTACCTGGCGCTCAAGGGGTTGAAAAAAATCTGGAAAATTGACCTTGTCACGGCTCTTGGCATCGGCGTTACCGCCGCAGTTGCAACCTGGTTTATCGTTAAACCGATGGTGCAAAAATACTCCAGCAAGCTCTCCAATGAGAAAAGCAGCATCAACTCGCTGTTTACCATGCCGCTGATCTTTGCTGCTGCAATGCTGAGCTTCGCACATGGCGCCAACGACGTCGCCAACGCAGTCGGCCCACTGGCTGCAATCAACGATGCAGTTATCAGTGGCGATGTAGCTACCAAGGCAGCTATCCCTATGTGGGTGATGGCAATCGGTGCCATTGGCATCGTTATCGGCCTGGCGCTGTTCGGTCCAAAACTCATCCGCACCGTCGGAAGCGAGATTACCCAGCTGGACCAGATGCGGGCTTTTAGTGTCGCCATGGCGGCAGCAATCACCGTGATCATCGCCTCGCAACTGGGGCTGCCGGTGAGTTCCACGCACATCGCGGTTGGCGGTATTTTCGGCATCGGTTTTTTGCGCGAATTCCTGAAATCAAACTACGCCAATATCATCCAGGATATCGAGCATCATCATCAGGGAAAAGACCAGCAGGTAGTCGAGGAGTTCCTGAATGAGTTCGGCAAGGCCTCTCTGCAAGACAAGTGCGTGATGCTGCAGCAGATGAAAGCGCACACGGCAAAAGCAGATCTGACCAAGAAGGAACGTAAATCCCTGCGCAAGGTTTACCTCCAGGAGCTGGTGAAACGCTCGGCGCTGTTGAGAATCGCTGCAGCATGGGTGATTACCGTCCCCGCCTCTGCAATCATGGCTGCGATGCTGTTCTTCACCATCCGTGGAATGATGATCCCCTGAGGATTTCAGGTGGTGGTTTTACGATTTAGAGGGGGATAAGCTTCAGCGCACCCACCATGAGTATGTGAAACATTCTTCACCACGAAAGAGACCAAAAGCACGAAATAGAATATATCTGAAAGTTTCGTGTGGCTCGTCTCTTTAGTGGTTTATCTTTTCAAAGAAGTCTCTACTCCAGATGAATAGACACCATCCATGATTCGTAAAATATTTCTTCCTTCGATCCTGCTGGTTCTCGCTTACGGTTTCTGGATCAGCCCGGATTTCAAGGAGATCTCAGCGGGTGTTGCGATTTTCCTGTTTGGCATGCTGAGTCTGGAGGAGGGTTTCAAGGCATTCACCGGCGGCCTGCTTGAAAATTTGCTGCGCAGAACCACTAACAAGCTGTGGAAAAGCCTCAGTTTCGGCATCATTACCACTACCGTCATGCAATCCAGTTCGCTGGTGTCTGTAATCACCATCTCCTTTCTCTCCGCCGGGCTGATCTCGCTTGCAGCCGGTATCGGCATTATTTTTGGCGCGAATCTTGGCACCACCACCGGCGCCTGGCTGGTGGCCGGTTTTGGTTTGAAAGTCAAAATATCCGCCTATGCCATGCCGATGATCGTCTTTGGCGTCATTCTGATCTTTCAAAAGAGCAAGGAACTCAAAGGAATCGGTTATGTGCTGACCGGCCTGGGTTTTCTGTTTCTCGGCATTCATCACATGAAAGAGGGCTTTGATGCCTTCAAAGATACCATCGACCTCACTACCTATGCAGTCTCCGGCTATGCGGGGATTTTTCTGTTTACGCTGTTGGGGTTGATTGCCACGGTGGTGATGCAGTCCAGTCATGCGACCCTGGTGCTGATCATCACTGCGCTTGCAGCCCATCAGATCACCTATGAGAATGCGCTGGCGCTGGCTATCGGCGCAAATATCGGCACCACTGTGACTGCGATTCTCGGCGCCATGAGCGCCAATGTCGAAGGCAGGAGACTGGCGGGAGCGCACCTGATCTTCAATACGGTGACAGCGGCAATAGCGATTGCGATGATCTACCAATTGACGCATATCGTTGATCTTGTCAGCGGCTGGCTCGGGATTGCCAGTGACAACTACACGCTGAAACTGGCGGTATTCCACACTATCTTCAATCTTATTGGTGTCCTGGTGATGACGCCTTTTATCAATCCGATGGTCAGATTTCTTGAGAACTTTCTCAAACCAAAAGTCAGGACCACTGCCCAGCCAAGGTATTTGAACAGGGCGTCAATTGACTTTGCTGAAACAGCAATCAATGCGGTGCGCAAGGAGACTCTGCATCTGTATGACAATGCGTTTGAAATCATAGCAGGCGGTTTGCGTCTGAAACCGGCATGGATACGCTCTGATCGACCGATTACCGAATTGACTAATTCCAGCACACGCTCCCGTGAGATTGATATTGATGAACAATATAACCGGCAGGTGAAGGGTCTCTACAGTGATATTATTGATTATATGAGCGAGGCCCAACCCAGCATGAGCTCAGGTCAGTCTGAAGAGCTGTTTGCGCTGAGATCGGCGGGACGGGATCTTGTCGGCGCTATCAAGGACATCAAGCATCTGCAGAAGAATCTTGAGCGTTATATGATGTCGCCAAATCCAGCCATCCGGGATGAGTATCAGAGCATTCGGGGACAACTGGCAAGCTTGCTTCGCGGACTTGAACTTGTGCGTCATGGGGGAGACGACTCTGCAACGGTTCTCTCGCTGGACGAGTTAAAAGCAGAGATGGATGAGATAGAAGGCTTGCTGGATAGTACTGTAGACAGGTTGATTCGCAATCATCTTATTACTGCGGAAATGGCTACATCACTGATGAACGACAGCAGCTATGCACATGATGTTGCGACAAAGCTGGTCAGCATGGGAGAGGTGCTCTTCTCCACGGGTGATATCAACCTCAGGGATGCAGAGCGCAACATTGCTCTCGATGATGATGAAATTGATGAAGCCCTGGCTGCATCACGCTAACGAGGTCAATCATGAATATGAAAAAATTATTCGCGAAAGCAGAAAACTTCCTGAATAGCGACAAACGCAAGCGTAAAGAGAAGAAAAAATGCCTCAAGCATGTCCTGAAAAAACTGCGTAAACAGGAGGAAAAATTCAACGCCAGGTTGCAAGATGAAACTGATCAGGCGGTGATCGACAAGCTCAACAAAAAGATCGCCCTGGTTCACGCGCAACGCAAAAAAGGTCTGGCGTTAATGAAAGAACTCAGAGAGAAAAAGAAGCCGGCGCAATAGGCAGTCGGCAGCCTTCATTTTCCAGTAGACAGCAGATTAAAGCTTGCAGCTGGCAATCGCCTGATTAGACTGCTGCCAGCTTATCTAATCCGCCAACGCAACCCGCATCTCTGCGGCATACTGATCTGCATTGAGTCCCCGCAGCAGGTGCATGGCTCCCTCCTCGAAGCGCATGACGCCCACTACGCCGTCTCCTCACCTACTGAGACGTTGTACATCGGCTCGGTGGGATAGTGGAAAAGAGTAGCAAGACCTTTTTCATGGAGTCGCTCCCTGGCACCGCCTCAGTTCCCTGTCAGGTAGTACGAGGTAAGATATTTCCCGTCGTGCGGTTTATGGATTTTGTGCGCCTCCCCGTTCAAC
>JGI24023J19991_10000497_pt1 | contig 30533 bp, 27 predicted proteins | sample Cruoilmetagenom1_FD_19991 | JGI IMG/M metagenome (IMG submission 19991) | reverse complement strand
GACAGTCAGCACACCTGGCCGCGGTTTTTATGGCGGGATCGGTTTTACTCAAATCGTCTCCGATTACGGTGTGCTGGTTAATGGCCAGACGGTGGTCTCATCGACTAGCAGCACGCCCTTTACGACAATAAATCTCGGCGGGCAATATCAAATTACCAAGAACACCCATATCACAATGGACTATACCTTTTACCACGGACAGATCGACTGTAACTTCTGCACTAACACCAATCTCCCTGCCGGATTCAGTCCCTCAGAGCCCGATGTACGCTTATCCACATTCGGCATTGGACTCAGCTACTCTTTTTAGCTGAATCATCAGGTGGCTGATGCTTCAGCCACCTGATTGTAAAATCCATGTTAATAATCCCTTCCCCTGAAAACAGATTATCTTTTTACCAATAAAATAATGCTACACTTCGCGACTGATTCCGAAGGAGCATAACATGAAAAATATCTTGATCATTCTTGGACTGAGCTTTTTTTCAGTCCAGCTATATGCTGATACCATCACACTGAATAACGGCGACAAACTGACAGGCACTGTCGTACGCAAGGAAGACAGCAACCTGATCTTCAATACAACATTTGCCGGCGAGCTAACCATAAAATGGAGCGAGATTGCCTCACTGTCCACAGACAAGCCGGTTAATGTCGTACTCAGCAATGACACCAGCATAGAAGCCGCCAATCTGACTGCTAGCGATAACGGCTCTGCCCGCGTCCAGACCAGCGATGTCAACAATCCAATGGATATTTCTCTGGCCTCTGTAAAATACATCAATCCATCGATCGAGGTCAGTGGCAAAGGCGTCAAGGTCAGCGGCCGCGTTAATGTCGGCGTGAGCATTGCCAGCGGCAATACTGAAACTGAATCCTACAATGCAGATGCTGCGGTAATAATGCGCACCAAAACCAACCGCACAACCGTGGGCGCAACACTCTACAAGGCCAGTGAAAACAGTATTGACACAGAAGACAAGTCATCTGCTCACCTGAAGTATGACCACTTCCTGACAGACAAACGTTATATCTATGGCAATACCACCTTCGCCCGTGACAAATTCAAGGACCAGAAACTGAAAAGTGCTGTTGGTCTTGGTTATGGACATCAGTTCTGGGAAAGTGACACACGCAATCTTGCCCTGGAAGCCGGCCTGTCATTTGTTAATGATGACTTCTTCACCGCAGCCGATGAAAACTACACGGCCGCACGCTGGGCTGTCAATTATGATCAAAAAATGTTTCAGGACAGGATCCAGTTTTTTCATCTCCATGAAGGCTTGGTCGACCTGTCTGACAGTGACAACCTCACCATTCTTACACAAACCGGCTTCCGCTTCCCGCTGTTCTCTGGCATGAATGCAACCATCCAGGCCAATGTTGACTGGGATAAGTCGCCACCGGTTGGCACGGGCTCGACTGATAGAAAAATTCTCTTCAGTGTGGGTTATGCCTGGTAGTGAGAACGCAGACACTGGCGACAGCTGAGCCGGTATCGTTACTGACTAAACTAAAAGTGAGCCCGGGTAGCGCTACGGGCTCACTTTTTTATTATCGAAATATCCGCACTACCTCAACCCCTGCCTGCCCACTGTCTTTTTAGTCTGCAAACTCAATCGAACTGTTTCCCCAAACCATGATCTTATGCATGACTGTGTTATACTGAATTTTTATATTTTTAAAAAAATAGCGACGGCATGACCATAGATACCATCAACATCGATAACGTCAGGACCTATTTGCTGGACCTGCAAGATCGCATCTGCACCGCACTGGAAGTAGAAGATGGCGATGCCACATTCCAGGAGGACAACTGGAGACGTGAAGAAGGTGGCGGCGGGCGAACCCGGGTCTTGACTAGTGGCCGGGTGTTTGAACAGGCGGGCATTAATTTCTCTGAGGTCAGTGGCGCCAGTCTGCCCGCCTCGGCAACAGCGCACCGACCGGAATTGGCTGGAAGGCAGTTCAAGGCCATGGGTGTTTCCCTGGTCATTCATCCGCATAACCCGTTTGTTCCCACATCTCATGCCAACGTACGTTTCTTTATTGCAGAAAAAGCAGGTGAGGAGCCTATCTGGTGGTTTGGTGGCGGTTTTGACCTGACGCCTTATTACCTTGATGAAGAAGATGCCATCCACTGGCATAGCGTCGCCAGGACAGCCTGCAAACCCTTTGGTGAAGACACCTATGCACAATACAAAAAATGGTGTGACGACTATTTTTACCTGAAACACCGTAATGAAACCCGCGGCATTGGCGGCCTGTTTTTTGATGACCTCAACGAACCCGGCTTTGATCAATCATTTGCTTTTATGCAAAGCGTTGGCGACCATTACATCAAGGCGTATCTACCCATCGTACAACGCCGCAAAGAGATCCCTTTTGGTGAACGCGAACGTGATTTCCAACTCTATCGCCGTGGGCGCTATGTTGAATTCAATCTCGTCTATGACCGCGGTACGTTATTCGGTCTGCAGTCAGGCGGACGCACCGAATCTATCTTGATGTCACTACCACCATTAGTCAAATGGCGTTATAACTGGAGTCCGGAAGAAGGTAGTGCAGAAGCCAGGTTATATGAATACCTCAAACCCATCGACTGGCTGGAAAAATAAAGCCTTTATCAATCTTCTGTTCATTTGCGATATTTATTTTTCTTTTACCAGGGTCTCCAGTTGTTGTACGACATCAGCCTGCATCCAGTCTATCGCACCAAACAGGGCCAGACGAATCTTGCCTTGCTTATCGATGACATAACTGGTGGGAAAAGCAAACACCTGCCAGCGTCTTAAAGTCTGCCCGTCCAGGTCCATCAGTATAGGAAACTTCACTTTCACCTTCTCTCGCAAGAATGCCTTTACAGTGCGTTCGTCTTCAGCCATGTTCACTGCCAGGATCTCAAACGCCTGCCCCTTGAAATGCTCAGACAGTTTTTGCATCGACGGCATTTCATGTACACAGGGGGGGCACCAACTGGCCCAGAAATTGACCAGCACCACCTCGCCTTTGTAATCCTTCAGGCCACTATCTCTCCCTTGCAACGTTTTCAGTTGCAGCAATGGTGGCTCTGCATCACCGCTATAAGCGCGCAGTAATCGTTCTTTCTTGCCCTCTATTACCTTGGGCTTTTGTGTTAACCTGGTAGTAATTTTTCGCGAACCCTGGTTGTAATGAGCCAGCAAATCAATAGATGATTTCAATAACAAAGGTAATTGTTTTGCCAGACGATCTTCTTCAAAACTGGCATCCGCGCGATAGTAGAATCGGTCACGTACGCCCTCCAGTACCCATGTGAATACATCACTCCCCGATTTTTCCAGGATCGGTAGGATACGGTCCAGCTTCCAGCGCCAGGGTGAATTGGCAGGCTGCAAGACAAACACAGGCAGGTTAGTTTGAGCCACTATTGGCATCAATTCACCCGGCTGGCCCGGCTCGGGTGTTTCAATAAATAATTTGGGGCTGATCAAGATCACGCCGCCCAGCGTTGCTTGATCACCATATCGCTGTTGCCAGGCGTGTGCGACCCGCAAGCTGAGCAGGGCACCCCGTCCACTGGCGACCAGGTAGATTTTTTTCTTGCTGATGAGGCGGCTTTTTTCCACCAGTACCGCTATCTGATCGGCGGGCAGCTGCTCAATACTACTGGCCAGGGCCGGCATAAACCAGGCGCTGAGAAGGTCAGCAAACCACACGCTATAACCCATGGTGGCCAGTTGTTGTGCCTGTTTCTTTTCCTGTGGCAACAATCCCGATTCCGATGGCAACCACAGCAACAGGTTCTTGTCTTTGTCGCTGCCTAACTGCTGTATATTCACTTCGATCTCATGACTGATTTCGATATCGATACTGGTTTCAGCCAACACCTTTGACATTGGCAGGCCTGAGGATAGCAACACCATGAAGATTAGAATTGTTTTTTTCATAAGTGATTTATAACAAATACTCTTTCATCATACAAAACAATTACTTAAATTATTTACAGGTCTAATTGATAAGTCTATACTTTCGTTTATAATTTAATCATAGATTATGCCTATTGTCATATGAACCTACGAGACCTTAAATACATTATTGCCGTTGCTGAAACCTGCCACTTTGGCAAGGCGGCCGATCAGTGCTTTGTCAGCCAGCCTACCTTGAGTGGGCAAATCAAGAAACTGGAGCAGGAGCTCGGTGTCACCCTGTTTGAGCGCACCAATCGCTCAGTCGAGGTCACGCCTATCGGCCATGAGATCATCCTCTATGCCCGGCAAATCATAGATAAGGCAGAATCGATACAACAACTGGCCCAGGCCCACCAGGACCCATTGGCGGGCGCACTCCGTATTGGCGCTATCCCGACATTAAGCCCTTACCTCATGCCATTGGTCATGCTGCCCTTACGTAAACGCTTTCCACAAATGAAACTGGTGCTATCTGAAGAAATGACAGATACACTGCTACGACGCCTGCATAAACATGAAATCGATGCCGCCCTGCTGGCTACACCCGTTGATTCACATGATTTTGAGTCGGTGCACTTGTTTGATGAACCTTTCTGGCTCGCCCACCCCCGACAACACTGGTTTTATAACCGCGACAACATCTCCCAGGATGATCTGGACAATACTGAGTTATTGTTACTATCAGAGGGTCATTGCCTGGCAAAACAGGCCATGAAGGTCTGCCACATGGCCGAGCGTCAGCAACAGGGCGACATGGCCGATTTACGTGCCTCCAGCCTGGAAACCCTGCTACAAATGGTCGGCGCTGGCATGGGCAGCACACTGGTACCGGCGCTGGCCTTGCGCGGCTCATGGACAACGGATAGTGGGATTGTTGCGCGTAAACTGGAACTGCCCGATGCCTATCGGCAGGTTTCCCTGGTCTTCAGGCATAGCTTTCCACGGCAAAAGGCGCTTGAGGCCTTTGCCCAGGTGATCATGTCCAACCTGCCGAATACTGTCACCCCTTCGACAAAACTAAAATCTTAATAATACATAAATATCAAATAGTTAATATATTTTTCTTGAGTTAATACTAAGCCACTACCTTCCACAACAAAGCTTGATATCTACCTTTTAATAGGTAATACCAATCAATATCATAATTATAAACGATTTTGTAAATAATCGAATCCGCACAATAATACTCTCCAGCGGGCAACAAGCCCTTAATCAGGAAAAAACAGGAGAACGTATTATGTCAAGCAACAAAGAAGGGCAACAAGTCCCACAAACCACTTTCCGTACTCGACGTGAACATGAATGGGTTGATGTCAGTACAGACGAGATATTCAAAGGCAAGACTGTGGTCGTATTTGCCCTGCCCGGCGCTTTCACACCCACCTGCTCCTCCACGCATGTGCCGCGTTATAACCAGTTAACGCCCGCCCTTAAGCAGCAAGGTGTTGATGAGGTTATCTGCATGTCAGTGAATGATGCCTTTGTCATGAATGAATGGAAGCGCGAACAAAAAGCCGACAATGTCACTTTCCTCCCGGATGGTAATGGCGACTTCAGTCGCGGAATGGGTATGCTGGTCCCCAAGAGTGATCTCGGTTTTGGTGAGCGTTCATGGCGCTATTCGATGCTGGTGCGCGATGGTGTCATTGAGAAAATGTTTATCGAGCCGGATGTACCTGGTGACCCTTTCGAGGTCTCGGATGCCGACACAATGCTCGACTACATAGCACCCAACGCTGTCAAGCCAATGGACGTTACCGTGTTCACGCGTGAAGGTTGCGAATTCTGTGTACGCGCCAAAGGAATGCTCAACGATGCTGACATCGCATTTGATGAACTGATACTGAATCGCGACTTTAATGAATCCACTATCCGTGCTGTATCCGGGGTGGCGACCGTGCCTCAGGTCTTCGTTAATGGCGAACGTGTCGGCGGATCAGATGATTTACAACGATTCCTGGCCAGGCAGGCTGCCGCATAAATATTGGTATGACATTGACTACGCCCTGCAAGGCAGGGCGTCAAACTAGAGGATAAAAAAATGAACAAGCAGCACTATGATGTCATCGCAATAGGCGGAGGCAGTGGTGGCCTGGCTGTCGCCGAACAGGCAGCGCGGCTTGGTAAAAAAGTCGCCATTGTCGAATCCAGTCGTATCGGTGGCACCTGTGTCAATAACGGTTGCGTCCCCAAAAAAGTCATGTGGTACGCGGCCAACCTGGCACACGCCGTTGATGATGCACCCGACTTCGGCATTGAGGTGACACGTGGTCAACTCGATTGGAAAAAACTGGTGCGTGGACGTGAATCCTACATCAGCAATATCAATCACTACTGGAATGAATACGTGTCGGATTCAGGTATCGATCATATCCAGGGACATGCACAGTTCGTTGATGAACATGTTATCGCTGTTGACGGTATCCACTACAGTGGCGAGCATATTATTATCGCCACAGGTGGCCAGCCTATCGTTCCACCTGTTCGCGGTGCGGACCTTGGTATCACCTCGGATGGTTTTTTCCAACTCGGCGAACTCCCGCAACGTGTCGCTGTGATTGGTGGTGGTTATATTGGAGTTGAATTGAGTGGTGTATTACAGGCACTGGGGTCTACTGTCAGCATTATTGCCCTGGAAGATCGCCTGATGGAACGGTTTGACCCTATGATCAGCACGGTTCTTGAAAAAGAAATGCGCGCCCAGGGAATGCAGGTATTGACCGGATTTCAGGTCGACGCCCTTTCACGTACTGCTGAAGGTCTGCTCGTACATGCTCGTGACGGGCAAACTGCCCAGGCATTCGACTGTGTCATCTGGGCAGTGGGTCGTCGCCCCAATACGGACAGACTTGGGCTGGAGAAGACAGGCGTAAAACATTTGCACAATGGTATAATTCCTGTGGATGAATATGAGAACACCAACGTCCCGGGCATCTATGCTATTGGGGATGTGACAGGCAAGATGCCATTGACTCCTGTCGCCATCACCGCTGGGCGCAAGTTGGCCGAGCGTCTGTTCAACAATAAGGTGGACAGCAAGGTCAATTACAACAACATACCCAGCGTTGTGTTTGCCCACCCGCCAATAGCCACCATTGGCCTTGATGAAGATCATGCGCGTGCGCGATACAATAACGACATAACCGTGTATCGCAGTGAGTTCACACCGATGCGACATGCCCTGGCATCACATGGCACGCGCACAGCCATGAAACTGATCTGTGCTGGCAGCAACGAAAAGGTAGTGGGCATCCATATCATCGGCGATAATGCCGACGAGATGCTGCAAGGTTTTGCCGTCGCGGTAACAATGGGTGCTACCAAGGCAGACTTTGATAACACGATGGCGATACACCCGAGCAGTGCAGAAGAACTGGTCACCATGAAAACGGCAGAGCCCGCACAACTTCCCGATGTAGAGGATATCGATGCAGGCAATGAATGGAAACGCTCGGCATGATGCCGAGTCAACTATGTCCTCCTTTACCTTAGCCTGTAAGGGGGGACACAAAACCAGAGTGAAACACTCAACATGGACATTAAAATCAGACCGGCGAATATCAGCGACCTGGACGCCATCAATCAGTTAATTGAATCGGCCATCATGATCTGGAACTTGCCACAGCGTGTCAAACGCCTGTCGCTCTCAAGTGTAACCTATAGCGAGCATGATTTTCAGCATTACCAGATCACTGTCGCCGAAATCAGCAACACCCTGACAGGCGTCCTCATATTGGACCATGATACATATCGCAAGGAAAAAACCTGCCTGATACATGGCATTTATGTAGATCCTGAATGGCAAAAAAAAGGCATAGGAACTCGCCTGCTCAAGGAAGCTGAAACGTTAGCCTTGGCTAAAAAGTCAATGAAAATCCTGGTCAAGGCGCAAAGAGATGCACAGGATTTTTTTATCGCATCAGGGATGAACAGGATACCCGTCGAGAAAGAACAAAACGACTACGCCATGCGTTATGTAAAGAAGCTGAACTGACACCTTTCAATTATCACTCGCTTTACATCAATAAGCGACCCATCCTGAGTGATCGCGAACACTATCGTCACGATATTGCTGACCAGTAAAAACCCTGCAGACAAAAAACTTAACCTATCCATGGCAATTATATTCCATGAATTCAGAGTTGCACTCTAGCTACAATCCCAACGCACTTAAATTCAACCTTCCATTTTCCACTGGCGGACACCAGAAACAGGCATTACTGATGGGTCTTGTAAAGTCAAACAAAGCGTCGCTGATACCGTCTTCATTACCTAACATACGATTGAGAATAGACTCAAAGGCATCCAGAGAATGACCAAACGCAACAAAGGCCAGCCCCCCATTACTACCATCAGCCCATGGCATGGAGCGACGCAGCAAAAACGCCTCGGGATCAAAGCTTTCCTGCGCCGACCGTTTCACGTGAGCAGACTCTGGCGCCTCGTCAAACTCCTCGTTATCATGAATATGCCGACCGATACAATCATCCTGTTCTGCCGTCGTCATATCATCAAACACATCAAAATCATGTAGCCACTGTTGAAAGACCACAAAGCTGGAACCGTCCAGTGAATCACCCCTACTCTGGACGACAGCAGCATTGATTGCCGCTTCACCCTCCGGGTTCTCGGTGCCGTCCTCATAACCGGTCAGGTCGTGATTGTTGTCGAATTGAAAGGAATCAACAACATCATCAAGCATAAAGGCGGGCATCAGCAGGTTTTCTATAAACCGGGATCGATGAAAAATCTCACCCCGATCATTGCCGCGCAACCAGCACCACAAGGCCACAGGTGTCGAGGGAATATCGATTCCATTGACAGAATGTGCGGGCAATACACGCAGACCAGGTATGTTTTCATCCATACTGGTTATAAGTGACTGGCCCAGCCCAACGACCGTCGTGTGTGTATCTATATTGGCCTGCAAGGCCTGCAAGGCGGTTGGAATATCGGCTACAGAATGGATACTAAATAATAAATATCGCGCCAGGCGCGTCTCTTCCGCCAGGATACCAGGCTGTACTGACTGCATAATGCTCACTCCTTTAGGTTATTACATACAGATTAGCAGACTTTCAAGTGCAGATTCAAAGTTAATAATTCCTTCTTTTGACCGGTTTTTATCCACCAAATACTTGAGTTTCATGCCCTGACATCGTTTAATACGCTTTCAGTTTTTGACAGGAGAACATTATGAAACAATGGCAGTGTGTCGTATGTGGATTTATTTATGAGCAGCAACATGGCTTGCCTGAAGACGGGATTGCAGCAGGGACTTCGTGGGACGATATCCCTGATGACTGGCTATGCCCTGATTGCGGAGTAGGGAAATCAGACTTCGAAATGGTAGAGATCTAATGGCGGAAAAGACAGTCATACTGGGTACCGGGCTGGCGGGTTACACCCTCGCGCGTGAATTACGTAAACGTGATCCACAGGCGGAGCTTTTACTCATTAGTCGTGATGATGGCAGCTCCTACTCCAAGCCCATGCTTTCCAATGCCCTGAGTAAAGATAAAACAGCAGATACTCTCGTCATGGCCGCTGCTGAAAAGGCCGCCGACGATCTGAATGCCGATATCTGGACAGACACAGAAGTCATGCAGATCGACGCTGCCAGGCAACAATTGCAAAGCAGTCGTGGTGCAATTGATTACCATCGCCTGGTACTGGCTCATGGCGCCAGCCCGATCAAAATCCCCTTTGCAGGTGATGCTGCTGATCACATAATGTCAGTCAACAGCCTGGCGGATTACCGTATTTTTCGGCAGGCCCTGCATAACCGTAAAAGGGTTGTTATTATCGGTGCTGGTCTGATTGGTTGCGAATTCGCCAATGACCTGACTAACATCGGTATCAGTGTCGATATCGTTGATCTGGCTCCACAAGCTCTAGGACGCTTGCTCTCACAACAGGCTGCGACTGAATTACAAAACCGCTTGCAAACTGCAGGAGTCAAGTGGCATCTGGATAATGCTGTCACCAGCGTCAACCACGCAGGGCAGGCGCTCCACGTCGACCTCAAAGATGGTACCCGTATTGAAACTGATATTGTTTTATCCGCAATAGGCCTGAGAGCCAATATCAAGATGGCCACCGAGGCCGGCATTGCTACTGAGCGCGGCATCATAGTGGATCGCTACCTGCAAACAAACCAGGACGGTATTTTTGCCCTGGGTGACTGCGCCCAGGTGGAAGACCTGCACCTCCCGTTTGTGATGCCATTAATGAACGCTGCGCGTGCACTCGCTGCCACATTGACTGGTGAACAGACGGCGGTGAATTATCCCGCTATGCCGGTCGTGGTTAAAACACCCATCTATCCGATTGTCGTTTGCCCACCGCCCAGACCCACCCATGGTGAATGGCATGAAGAGGTTAGTGAAGACGGCATACGCGCCAGATTCCAGGATGAAAAAGGAAACCTGGCGGGTTTTGTATTGACGGATGGCCTGGTCAAGGAACGCATGGCCATGGCAAAGGAAATTAAAGACTGGCTTGTATGAAAACCCACCCGCTTCACTAGCGCACTGGATTGTGCTTGACCATGCCCTTACTGCCCTGTTAACCCTCTTGCTCTCAGAGAGAGTTGCAGTGTGGGGATAGATCAATATCTTTTTAACCTGATAGATTGTCTCAGTACCCGTAGCACACCAGGCGCAACCGCTATCCACAGAACGGTGGTGAAACAAGACGAGACATACTATCGATACGGTGCTTCGACTTAGCGGAAAATTTATTATGTTCAATATGGGTTTATTAAAGACAAAAAAATAACCCAGCCATTTCTGACTGGGCCAATGCAGTGCGCTTTTGCGCTGCCGGAGGAGTCAACCTTCAATAAAACTGTGTGTAACCATCATTATGCTAATCAGCGTCGTAATATATTGAATCGTTTACTAGCATTAAGCTGTCGCATGTATCAGGATTTCCACCATCGGTGGACGTTCACAACAACATACCAAACTGCTCGATTCCTGTTGTAACTTATGACCCAACTACTAAACGCTGATTAGCATAATGAGGTCAGTATTTATTGTCCGTTACTAAGCTTAACGGCGGCTCGAAAATAATCTTTAGGAATTTTTAGGTAGCAACCGTGACACCAAAACGCCATAGTATGACTATTGTAATTTATTGAATTATCAGTTATTTATTCAGGCACTAAGCTTACTATACAGGCCAGGACAATAAAGGGCGGTCAAAAAATAACTACACTATTTTTTATGCTGATTCAATGCGCTTCGAAANACATCGCCTTGCNGCTGGATAATCGCAATTATTTTTTTCTCTTGCTCAGTAGACAAATCATCAACTGATAACTGAATAGCTTTGATGCTGGCATTGATAAAATTATCGAAGCGAGTCTTTAACTTCACCACATCAACAGCCTTGCTCCTGCCTGTAATTTTTTTTGTCGTCTCCACTTCGGTGACTATTTCCACACCGTCGGCTCTACGCATGAAACACTGCTCGCCATTGTCGTTATTACGAGCCAGAACAGGACTGACCTTGGTAAAAGTCTTTGCTCGATAAATAAATGATTCCCCTATGGCTACTTGATGAAACTTCATTCTACACCTGCTATTTGACAAAATTTTTTCAATAGACTGTTCGCTTCCGGCGTTTCCCGACAGCCCCCCAGTTTTTGTTCTAAATCCACACCCGCCGCCTGCAAATCAGCCTTATATAAACGTATATACTCACCTGTTATCGTCGCATTGAATTCAGGATGAAACTGTACACCCCAAATATTTTCACCATAACGAAACACGTGAAAGGGATCCATCGCCGTACTCGCCAAATTCACTGCACCAGCGGGCAAGCCAGTCACTACCTGACGATGACTGGCCTGTACATTAATGACATTTATCCCTGCAAACAAATCATCCTGTTCAGCCGCGGCAAGAGCATTAAGTCTTACAGTGCCTACTTCTACACCTTGAGGGTTATCAGACACTTTGCCACCCAGGGCGTAAGCTAATAACTGATGTCCAAAACAAATCCCCAGCATGGGAATCGCCTCGGCTGCCGACTCCCTTAACCAGGCGGCAGTTTTCAGCATCCATTCACAGCGATCAGTAACCATTGCAGCAGACCCGGTTATCAATATGGCTTTAACGTTTTCAGGTGCTGGCAACATCTCTCCTTCGACAACAGAGACTGTCATGAAGGCGGATTGCTCACAATCCATTGAATCCATGATCCAGTCTTCAAAATCACCGGCGATGGCGGAAAGGCCTGGCAGCTTCCTGCCTGCCTTGATGATCACTATCTTTTTCACATCTTTCACCTTGCCATTATTGTTGTACATGAGTCACGAGAGATCTTCGGGGTATTATAGCGACAAATGATAAGCGAATAGCAATATTCACATCGACAGGTACAGGAATTTTCTTAATCAGCAACAATAAATGGTTTTAACTTGAGGACAAAAGAAAAACACTCTGAGATAAATGCTTAAAATCAATACTTATCAGCTTAATCGCAGAAACCGCACAAACCGATAAAGGGCTTGTCAGTTTTAATTTTTGGTGTCAGGACTTCAGCTGTCACTGGAGTAGAGAAATAATAACCCTGCGCATGTCGGCAGTGTAGTCTTTTGAGAATTTTACATGCATCACTATTCTCAACACCTTCTGCAACGACCTGAAGTCCCAGGTTATTACCAAGATCGATCGTCGAGCGGACAATCACCTCATCATTTTCGCTGCCGGTCATATTAATCACGAATGATTTATCTATCTTCAACTCCGAGACCGGTAACTCCTTCAGATAGGATAATGATGAATAACCAATACCGAAATCATCGATGGCCAACTGTATCCCCATGTCTTCAAGGGCATTGAGTGTACACCGTGTATATTGCGTATTCTGCATCAGCGCACTCTCGGTTATTTCGAGAATGACGCTATCAGCTTTCACATGGAATTCTTTCAAATAAGCCGATAAAACTTCAGACAGTTCCTGATCGCACAAATCTCGAGTCGATATATTGATCGACATTTTAAAATCAGGATTTATCAGCTGCCACTCTGCCAGCTGCTGCAAGGCATGGCGGAAAACCCAGCGAGTCAGGCTGGTAATATGTCCGGTCTCTTCGAGCAAGGGAATAAATAAATCCGGCATTACCAGCCCCTGTCGAGGGTGTTGCCAACGCACAAGAGCCTCTACGCCTTCTATCTTCATATCATCCAGATTGATCCTGGGTTGATAGTGCAAACAAAACTGATCTTCTTCCAGTGCCATGCGGATCTCACCCAACATGTCCAATCGCCCTACGTTATACATATCCAGACTCGGGTCGTACATCGTAATACCTGATATGTGCGACTTGGCAGAATACATAGCGACATCAGATTTCTGAATCAATATATCAGGTTCGTCCCCATCACGAGGGTACATGGCAATACCGACACTCATGCCTATATCAAAATTATGCCCCTCGATAACGATCGGATCACGAACGAGGGCTAATAACTTTCTGGCCACCTCGATAGCCTGCTCATCGTCAACATCAACCAGGACAACCAGAAACTCATCTCCACCCATTCGTGCAACGGTATCAAATGTTTTCACGCCTGACTTAATTCTTTTAGCTATTTTTTTCAGGATTTCGTCACCTACCTGATGTCCCAAAGTGTCATTGATGACCTTAAAGTAATTCAGATCCATCAACATCACAGCAATTGACGCCCCCTTCTGTTCCGCCCTCAGAATGGCCTGATAAACTTTTTCATAAAACAGTGTTCTATTGGGCAAGTCCGTCAAGGCATCGTGCATAGCCATATATTCAAGTGCTTCACGGTGAGCTTTTTGCTCGGTAATATCTTCCAGCACAGCAACGTAATGCGTGGTTTTTTCTCCATCGGCATCCTTGACTGGAGATACACGCGCTTTCTCCCAACGCAATTCACCTTTTTTACCCATATTACAGAACTCACCAGTCCACACGGTATCCTCACGTATGCTCTTCCACATATCGGCAAAGGTTTCAGAAGGCGTATTACCGGATTTTAAAAATCGGGGGGTTTTTCCCTTGATCTCATTTAACCCATACCCCGTCACTTCAGTGAAATGATGGTTGACATACTCTATCCTCCCTCTCAGGTCGGTGATGATGGTACTGCTGGAATTTTCTTCGACAACCTGGGTCAGTTTACGCAACTCATCTTCGTCATGGCGTTGTTTGATGAATACATTCTTCAGTAGCAATACACCAGACAGGATAAAAATGGAGATAATCAATGCGACCACTTCGGCCGTCATCACTGTCAACCATTCACTCTCTATTAATCCTTGTTGGTATAGTAGTGAAATGGCACGACGGCTGGCCATGAGAATAAAGCCGAAAGACAAAAGGATCCAGGCGGTGGTCTTGCCTGTAACGGGGATCAAACGTAATGCGAGGATCGCAGCAATAATTTGCAGCAATACTGACAACCACAACACAGCTGAGAGGTCTGGCAACATATCCCTGGGTTCATCTCTCTAGAACTTTTTATCCACCATACTGGTGCATAATTTTTTTGGTTATTATTTATTTTTTTAAATCTATACCATAATTTGGCATAAATCCATATTTTAATTGTTAAATTAAGTAAACGCGGGCGACCAATCGAACACTTAGGCCTTCGGGTTACATCGCCGATCAATCACATCGGCCAAGAAGGAAGGGAAGGGTGGGAACTGGCTTAGCTTAGCTGATTATGGGTGTAACAACGATTACGTCCTTCGGATTTGGCACGATACATCGCGGTATCCGCTTTCTCGAAAACACTCTGTGGAGTATCGTCAGTAGAAAATTCTGCAACCCCGCAGGAAATAGTCACCTTGACCGCATCACCCCGATAATGAAATCCACAAGACTCAACGGCTTGTCGTAATTTTTCGGCCACGCCCAGACCATCTTCTTCACCGGTTGCGGGCATAATAATAACAAATTCTTCTCCACCGTAACGCGCCAGGAAATCTGTTTCACGAATACTACTTTGCAAGTTTTGCGCGACGGTATGCAATACCTTGTCACCCGCAATGTGACCATAGCTATCATTGATTTTTTTGAAAAAATCGATATCAATAACAATCAATGAAATCGGCGTATGGTAACGTTTCCACAAGGCATACTCATGGGCTATACGCTCATCATAGGCCAAACGATTTTTTATCTCGGTTAACTGATCCGTCAATGCAGATTCACGCTCATCCTTAACCTTTTTGCGTAAACTCTCCGAATCTTCTTCCATCGATTTTATTTTTTCATTTAACTCTTTTATCTTTTCCTGCGCATGAACATCCCGTTCCTCTTCATAACGATGAAATTCGCTCATGTGCTCTGCAATGGTCTCGAGACGTGCGCGCACTGCCAATTTCAGCTGATCAATCTCCGAGGCCTGATCAACCGAATGACCGATGTGATCAATATGTTCACGCATGCGTTCACCCAGCTCCTGGCCGTGATGAATGGAATCATTGTGATCATTCTCAACACTACTGATAAAATTATCCAGCGTCTGCAACTGTTCCGTCAGTTGCGACAGAAAAGACTCAAGACTTTTCTTTTCTTCGTTGGCCTGCTCTCTCATGGAACGTATCAAACGACTTATTCGCTCCAACAATTCCGGCCATTCTTCCTGGCTGACCTCGCCTTCAAGCTGATGCTGGATTTCAAGCGCGTCATCATTAACATCGACAGGCAGTTCTATTTTTTCGAGCAACTGCAACAAGACTTCATTAATGGTCATGCCACCTTCGCCTTGCAAGAACTCATCGATGTTATCGCCAGGAAATGCATCATTAATCATACTGGCGATTTGCTCTGCCAATCGATTAAGTTCTTCTGTCATTTGCACAGACTTCAAGCGCATCTGTACCGCCTTGACATCATTACCCAGCTCACCAGGCAACAAGAGCTTACCCAACAGTTCCTGCAAAACCACCCGACCTGATAAATCAATCGCCTCCGTCGGCGGCGCTGCCACCTTTTGCTCTACGACTACCTGCTTTTCTACAATCGTCACTTTCTCTTGAGCATGGTCTTGCTGACTGTCCTTATCCGGCTTTATCAGATCCAGGCTGTACTGAATCAATTCTTCAAATTCACGAATCACATCCACAGGACTGTCATCTTCAGTCAAACGGGATATGGATTTCCTCAGCGCCTTTATTTTTTTCCCACAGGCCTTGGGTAAAGACAAACGATCAAGGAGAAGTTCATAGGCATCAGCGGCACTCAGCCGTTTACGCTTGGCACGACGTTTTTCTACTTTCTCCAGGGTTCCAAAGATAGATTCGAGCAGGGCACGGATTTTTTTACCATCGGCATTTTTACGGATGGAATGGCGCAGATAGTCCAGCTCTTTATCCAGGTCCTTATCCAGGCCATCCAGTAGCACGCTCATGCGTGATATCGATGTCCGCATGGCACTTTCTAGCACACTCCAATGTTTCTCTTTAGTCTCCAACTCTTCCAAGCTATTGAAATATTTAGATTTCCACTGGAGTTCTGCTTTTTCTGTATTTCGTTTAAACATAGGCGCTTCTATTACCTGGGCAAACAGATGGTGTTCAATACTGATCAAGATGAGTAATCGTTAACAATATTTCGGTAATAGTGAAAAAAACTTAAAGGCTTTTAGCCACTGTGAGGACAACTACACTACTTTAAGCGGGTATTTTAATCACGCTGGGTAATGTCACTTCCATGGCAATAGGCAAATGGTCGGAAAAAGTGTGGCTCAGGACCTGGGTTTTCTCAACGCGCAGACTGGAAGAAACCAGAATATGGTCAATACTGCGTTTGGGGCGCCAACTGGGCCAGGTAAACAGATCTTCCATTGGCTCGTGAAGATCAGAATGCGCTAGCAGCTGACGTATTTCTTTACTATCCGGCTTGCAATTGAGATCACCCATCACCACTACATGCTTGAAATCACTGGCCACTTCAGACACATAAGATAATTGTCGCATACGTGCTTTCTGGCCCAATGCCAAATGCAGGATAACGATCACTAATGAATCTTTCCCGTGTCCAAAGCGAGCGAACAAGGCCCCCCTGCCGGGCAGCAAACCGGGTAGTTTATGGTCCGAAATCTCAGAGGGTTTAAACTTACTCAGCAGGCCATTGCTGTGCTGGGCAATCTTGCCCAACTTACGGTTGGTTTGGTGAAACCAGAAAGGAAAGTGTCCACGTGCCGCCAGGTACTCAGTCTGGTTGATGAAACCGGTTCTCAGGCTTCCGGCATCGACTTCCTGCAAACCAACGACATCATAGTCACTGAGCATATGCGCGATGCCAGTCAGGTTTTCTATGCGTTGCGAATGCGGGAGAACCTGTCGCCAACTCTGGGTAAGAAACTGGCGATAATGACTGGTTGATGTGCCCGTCTGGATGTTATAGCTCAGCAAACGCAAACTACGCCCGTGCTCGAACAGGTTGTGCGGTATATCTGTCACAATGACTTTATCTTTTTCATACACATTCCAACACCCGCGTCAGAGTCTGTACTCCGGCCAGTGTATTGCGTTTGTTGTTGATGCATGCCTATATCGGGCAAACCATTTCGCCGAGTTTGGCAGTTAGCTTCATATTTTCACGGTAATCAACCGGACAATCGATAATGCAAAGTTGCTTACTATCGAACGCTTTTTTCAATGTAGGCAACAACTCTTCGGTATGTTCGATGCGGTATCCACGTGCGCCAAAAGATTCGGCGTACTTGACGAAATCCGGATTAGTAAAATCCACATTGGATTTACGCCCAAATTCATTCATTTGCTTCCATTCGATCAAACCGTATCCGGCATCGTTCCATATCAAAATAACGATGGCGATGTTATTACGAACCGCCGTTTCTATCTCCTGGGAATTCATCATAAAACCGGCATCGCCTGTCACCGCCACTATGTTCCTTTCAGGATACACAAGCTTGGCCGCCACCGCACCTGGTACGGCAATACCCATACTGGCAAAACCATTGGATATGATACAGGTATTGGGATGCTCACAGCGAAACATACGCGCCATCCACATCTTGTGTGCGCCGACATCGCAGATGACGATGTCTTCCAGTTCCATGGCCGTGCGCAAATCCCATATTATTTTTTGTGGCTTGACCGGAAACTCGGTGTCTTTACTCAGGAGGTTCATTTCCTCTATCAGCGCCTTGCGCAAGGGGCGCATTAAATGCCCTTCATAAGGTGTCGCCAGTTCTCCAATACGCATCAAGCTGTGTTTGATGTCACCAACGACACCTGCACTGACACTGTAGGCTTGATCCACTTCTGCATGCGAAGAATCGATATGAATAATTTTGCGATCGCGCGTCGGATGCCATAAATAAGGGTGAAACTCGACCAGGTCATAGCCAATGCAAATGATCAGGTCTGCACGATCAAAACCACAACTGACATAATCATGCGACTGTAGTCCCGCGCTACCCAACGCCATGGGATGCTTGAAAGGGATAACGCCTTTGGCCATAAAGGTATTGGCAACAGGAATATTCAGCTTGCTGGCAAATGCCTCCAGGTGTTTCCAGGCACGTGCACGAATAACGCCATTGCCTGCCAGGATCATGGGATAACGCGCTTCGGATATTAATTCCGCAGCATACTCGACCCGGTCCTGGGGGGGCTCCGGTAAATGTGGATGTTTGACGGGCAGGATGTCTTCATCCATTTCCATTTTCGCCAGGTTTTCAGGGAACTCGATAAAGGTGGCACCGGTCTTTTCGGTTTGCGCCACCTTAAAGGCCTTGCGCACGACTTCCGGAATAATATTAGGTGTTAAAATTCGTGACGTGTACTTGGTAACTGAACGAAAGATATCCACCAGGTCGAGCACCTGGTGCGATTCCTTATGCATCCTGTTGGTACCCGCCTGGCCCGCTATCGCCACCAGTGGGGCGTGGTCCATATTGGCATCGGCCACACCGGTCAGCAGGTTGGTCGCGCCCGGGCCCAGTGTCGCCAGGCACACACCAGCACGGCCCGTGAGACGGCCATAGACATCGGCCATAAACGCGGCGCCCTGCTCATGGCGAGTGGTAATAAATTTTATCCTGGAATCCAGCAAAGCATCCATGACATCCAGGTTTTCTTCGCCCGGGATGCCAAAGATGTATTCCACCTCCTCGTTCTCCAGGCATTTAACCAGCACCTCAGCAGCTTTCACAGACCACTCTCCCTTGTTTCTTCTCTACTATTGAGCTGATAGTGACTGCTTCAGGGCTTCTTGTCGACCTGTTTTTCCATGGCTGACTTCGCTTCAGATGCGACTAACTCTTCGATCACAGCAAACATATCTTTTTTGCTGCCTGCCATGGTTTCATTGGTGCGGTACTTACCATTAATGATAAAGCTAGGCACGCTGTGGGCACCATAACGTTGTCCCATACCTTTCGCATGCGCCTGTCGATTGCGTACCGCGAAAGAATTGAAGACCTTGGTGAATTTTTCACGACTGACGCCATAGCGTAGAAAGAATGCGGCCAACTCATCAACGCTGGACAATCTTTTTTTCTTTTCATGGATTTCCTTGAAAAAGGCGACGTGCATCTTATCGAGCAAGCCCAGGGTTTCTGCGGTGTAGTACGCCGCCGCGTGAATTTCCCAGCCCTTATTAAACTGCGCTGGCATCCTGATGAAATCAATATTGGCTGGTTTGGTTTTCAGCCACTTTTCCAACTCGGGCTCAAGACGGTAACAATGCGGACAGCCATACCAAAACAATTCCACTACCTCGATCTTGCCCTTGGGGGCACGTGTTTGCTGCGCGGGAATAATTTCCTGATATTCTATACCTGTCACAAATCGTGACGTATCGGCATAACTGAAAGTCACCTGCAACAACAGGACTACGAGCCATAGCGGACGCATCAATACCGTCATTTTGTTCTCCTTCATCGAACCGGCCTACTTATTAACAGTGCTTGCCCGGCATTTAAATTATAAAAGAGGTACCCAAACCAATCAGCCCATTTCGACCACGCAGAATGTGAACCCACTAAACTCATTGTAATTATTGAGAATTTTTCTATTTGCACGATATTACCAGTGCCAAACATCCCCGTCTATGCCTATAGACACCCGACAGTGGATTTTGTTTATATTATCACAGCAAAATAAACACAAGCTGAACAAACCCGTCACATAAACGCGTTTATCTTGAGAGGGCACGGGGGAGGATTATGGGCATCACAGGCTTGAGGACAACGTGTGTTTACAGGTACACAGGATACCTAGGGAGAGCACGGGGAAACTCATTCGTCGAGGCCATTCAGGACACGCAGAAACAATAAAGGGTGGCCTGAGACCACCCTTTATCTCAAACAGAACACATCAGGCTAGAATTAATTCAAACCTTGAATGTATGAAGCCACGGCCTTCATGTCAGCGGGGTTCATTTTACTAGCGATATTTTGCATCATATCACCAGCATCATTCGCGCGAGCACCTGAACTGAATGCCTTCAATTGCGTGACAATGTAATCACTATGCTGTGAAGACAACGCCGGGAACTTGGCCGCTGCATTACCGGCGCCAGTAGGACCATGACAACCGATACAGGCAGACAGGCCTTTTGAAGCATTGCCGGCACGGTAGATCAGTTCACCCTGTTTGACTAAGGTCTCATCTGCAGCGCCTGGCTTGGCTTTGTTACTGGCGTAGTACGCAGCCAGATCTTCCATGTCCTGCTCGGATAACGCGGCGACCATGCCGGACATGGTGGCATTATTACGCTTCATGGATTTGAATTCTTTTAATTGCTTCAGCAGGTAGTCAGCACTTTGACCAGCCAGGTTCGGATTCTGGGCAATAGTGCTATTGCCATCGGCTCCATGACAGGCGGCACAAGTGGCGGATTTGGCCTTTCCGGCTTCTTTATTACCTGCGGCGTTAGCGAAACCGGTGAACAGCAGTCCAGCTGTTAAAAACGTGATAAACATCTTATTCATTTGGGTAATCTCCCATGCCCTTTTCGGGCCATTGCGACCTAAATACAGCGCCAGGACATTAATCCCGGCAAAAACGTGTGCACTATATACCAGTGGAACGGCCTGGGGTCAACCGATTCGGCCAAAACGACGCTCGTGAAACACTCCGGTTTTCACCATCGATCTTGAAATACTACATTTAAAAACAATCACTTGTGTTATAATCCACAGACATGTAATCTCGCCTTATTGTTATCGACCTGAACAAGCCGTATGAACAAACATTATCGTCGCGCCACATTCCTGCTCAGTGCCCCTGGCCTGCAACAGGCACCCCTGGATGAAGGCTATGAAGTGGCCTTTGCGGGCCGCTCCAACGCTGGCAAATCCAGTGCCATCAATACCCTGGCTGATATCAAAAGCCTGGCACGAACCAGTAAGACCCCGGGTCGCACTCAACAATTGAATTTTTTTGTCCTGGACGATCAACGCAGACTGGTTGACCTGCCAGGCTACGGTTATGCCAAGGTCCCTGAATCGACAAAGAAAAAGTGGCAACAATCCATGACCGAGTATCTGATAAAGCGACAGTCTCTACGCGGACTGGTCCTGGTCATGGATATTCGTCACCCGCTGACTGAATATGACCGCGAAATGCTGTCACTGTGTCATCATGCTGAATTACCCGTCCATGTCCTGTTAACCAAGGCCGATAAAATCAAAAAAGGGCCTGCCAACAACACCCTCTACCAGGTCGCTGGCGAGATTGAAAAAATGGGACTCGCAGCCAGCCTGCAGGTTTTTTCTTCTCTCAACAAAACAGGCATTGAAGATGCCTATCAGGTTCTGGACGATTGGTTCGAATATAGCGAATGACTTTGCGTTATAGTCAAATTATCAATTTAACTACGACATCTACAGCGCAACAACCAAACCGTATATAACTTTTTCAAATCAGTAAGACACTCAATGCAAATATACCCTTGATTTATACCTGTTAATTCAATCGGGTAAAACAATATTCAATAAAAAACCCCTGCTTCCGTATTGGGGGGAGGAAGCAAGGGTCAAAGTTACCCGACTTGGGGTTGTCGGGTCATTTCCCGCTCAGGGAGGTGAGCGGGGATGCCATAAATGGCACCAGAACTAAGTAAGACAAATCCGGTCTTAGAAAGTTCATATACTCATTGTAATTAATCATAAATAAATCACAAGCCCTCGGCCGAAAGTTTTACGTATTTTTACACATGACAGATTCCGCAGTTGATTCAGGTCATAGATAAATTTGTCTCTCTTTGACAGCTGCCCACTCTACTAATGTACGACCCATTGGTGCGCAATGACTATGTGAAGCCTGTTTATCATTAATGTGCCTCATCCCAGTTTTTGCCGCGACCTGTGTCTACCACGAGAGGCACATTTAATGTTGCCGCCCCGGACATACAACGCGTGATTTCTTTGATCAAGAGGTCGCTGTCGGCAATCGCCATTTCGAATACCAGCTCATCATGCACTTGCATGATCATTTTCATATCCGGCCTGTTCGCCTGCATCCAGTCATAGACTTCAATCATAGCGCGTTTAATGATATCGGCAGCCGTCCCCTGCATCGGCGCATTGATCGCGGTACGTTCTGCATACTGCCTCACCTGGGCATTTTTTGATTTAATATCCGGCAGGTAAAGGCGGCGACCGAATACCGTCTCGACATAACCTTGTTCACGTGCACGCTCGCGGGTTTCATCCATATAATTTTTGACACCCTGGTAACGCTGGAAATAAAGATCCACATATTCCTGGGCGACACGTCGTTCAACACCCAGTTGCTTGGCCAGACCAAAGGCTGACATGCCATAGATCAAACCAAAATTAATCGCCTTCGCTGAACGACGTTGATCATTAGTCACTTTGTCGCGCTCAACCCCGAAGACTTCGGCGGCAGTCGCACGATGTACATCCTCCCCTTCAGAAAAGGCATTCGTCAAACCAGGGTCCGCAGACAAATGCGCCATGATACGCAGTTCTATTTGCGAATAATCCGCAGCAACGATTTGATAGCCTGGCGGCGCAACAAAAGCCTGGCGAATCCTGCGTCCTTCTGCAGAACGAACCGGAATATTTTGCAGATTAGGATTGGATGAAGACAATCGGCCCGTGGCTGCAACCGCCTGATGATAGGAGGTATGCACGCGTCCGGTATCCGGGTCCACTTCTTCCGGCAAGCGATCCGTATAGGTGTTCTTGAGCTTGTTCATNCTGCGGTATTCCAGGATCAAACGTGGCATCGGATAATCATCGGCCAGTTCCTGGAGTACCTCTTCAGCCGTTGAAGGCTGNCCCTTTGGCGTTTTTTTAATGACGGGTAATTGCAGTTTCTCGAATAAGATGACCTGCAATTGTTTGGGTGAGCCCAGGTTGAATTCTTCACCCGCGAGTTCATGCACCTCTGCCTGGATCTGCTGCATTTTTTTATCCAGCTCTTTACTTTGCGTTTTCAGCATAGCGACGTCCACTAGCACACCGTTACATTCTATCTCGGATAGAATCGGGACCAGGGGTCGTTCGATGCGCTCAAAGACTTCACAGGGTTTTTGCTGCTGCCTGAGCTTTTCCCACAGGGTGTTATGCAGGCGCAGGGTGATATCGGCGTCTTCTGCGGCATAGGGTGCAGCCTGCTGCAAATCAATCTGGTTAAAGGTTATTTGTTTTGCGCCTTTACCTGCGACATCTTCAAAATGGGTTGTTTTATAACCCAGGTATTTAAGTGCGAGGCTATCCATNTCATGTCGTGATGCCGTGCTGTTCAANACATAAGACTCCAGCATGGTGTCGAAGGCCACATCCTTGATATGAATACCGTAACGCGATAATACGTTCATATCATATTTAAAATGCTGACCAATGATCCTGGAAGGTTGCTGCTCAAGTAGAGGCTTCAATTGCGTCAATACACTGTCACGCGATAATTGTTGCGGCGCATCCATATAATCGTGGGCAACGGGCACATAGGCCGCCTTGCCTGGCTCAACCGAAAACGATACACCCACGATCTCGGCCTGCATATAATCGAGACTGGTAGTCTCTGTATCAAACGCAAAGTACTCCGCCTTTTCCAATTTCTTCAACCAGGCATCCAATGCTGCTTGTGTTAATACCGTTTCGTATTCAACTTCATTGACTGGACTTGCAGAAGGTGATGACTTCTCTTCACGTTGTTCTTCTCCCAGCAAATCGGCCAGCCAGGTTTTGAATTCCAGACGTTGATACCATTTTATCAGGGACTCACGGTCCGTAGGTTTTATATCCAACGCCTCCTTGTTCTGATCAAGCATGACATCACATTTAATCGTCACCAGTGCTTTTGACAAAGCAAGCTGATCCAGGCTGGATCGCAGGTTTTCACCGATCTTGCCTTTGATCTCATCGGCGTTTTCCATGATCGCATCCAGGCTATCGTATTCGGCCAACCATTTTGCCGCCGTCTTCGGACCCACCTTAGGGACGCCCGGCACGTTATCGGAGGTGTCTCCGATCAGTGCCAGGTAATCGATTATCTGCCCTGGTCTTACCCCGAATTTTTCTTTTACCCCGTCTGCATCCATATGAGTATTATTCATGGTATTGATCAAACTCACGTGATCATTGACCAGTTGCGCCATGTCCTTGTCACCCGTTGAGATGACAACCTGGCGCCCTTCCATCGTCGCCTGTTGCGCCAGCGTTCCAATCACATCGTCGGCTTCTACACCCTCGATCTGTAACAACGGCAATCCCATGGCCTGAACAATATCCAGCAAAGGTTCAACCTGTTGCCTGAGATCACCTGGCATGGGTGGTCGATTGGCCTTGTACTCGGCATACATATCATCTCGAAAAGTCTTGCCCTTGGCATCAAANACCACCACCATCTGTTGTGGCTGATANTCCTGGATCAGTTTACGCAGCATATTGATCACGCCGTAAACTGCACCCGTGGGTTCACCTTGTGCATTACTCAGATTAGGCATGGCATGGTAGGCCCGGTACAGGTACGAGGACCCGTCGACAAGGATCAGCGCTTGCGAATTGTTTTTAGACATTTATTTTCCTGACTTTAAATACTTTGGTGTTATTATAGATAGCATTACTGTTTTAATACTAACATGCATCATAAGCACCAGTGATGCCCTTTCGCTGGCATTTACAACCATCATTGTACAAGGTATCGATATGGCTTCTAACAGAGATACACACCACGGACTTAGCCCCGTTGATGACCGTATGCTATCACGTGAGTCCTGGAAGATATTCCAGATTATGGCGGAATTTGTCGAAGGCTTTGAACGTCTGGCCGAGATCAGCCCCTCCGTCAGTATCTTTGGTTCTTCCAGGATCAAGCCTGAGCATCCCTACTATCAACTGGCCGAAGAGATCGCTCACGAACTGTCCAATGCCGGTTTTTCTGTCGTCAGTGGCGGCGGGCCAGGTATTATGGAGGCTGCCAACAAGGGCGCCTATGAAGGTAAATCACCCAGTGTTGGCCTGAATATTCAACTCCCCTTTGAACAGGTCGGTAATGGCTATCAGGATATCGAATTGTCTTTCAGACATTTCTTTTCACGCAAGGTGATGTTTGTTAAATATGCCTCGGCCTACGTGGTATTACCGGGCGGGTTTGGCACACTCGATGAACTGGTCGAAATCCTCACATTGGTTCAAACCAAAAAGAGTCGCAAAATACCTATCATTCTTGTGGTTTCATCTTTCTGGGACAAGCTGATAGACTGGTTCCGCACCACCATGGTAGCGGAAGGTACGATCGATGAGAAAGACCTGGAGCTGATTACCATACTCGATGACCCGAAAAAAATTGTTAACACCATATTTGAACATTACGAGAGTCGGGATTTTGAACTCTCGGCAGAAGAACAGAAAATCATGCTGGAGTTATGAACATGTCCTACAAGCTGGTACGTAATACCCTCTTTACTATCCTGCTGGCCGCGTCGGCTACCGGCATCTCCCGGGCCGAGGAGAAAGCCGTCGAAGTACCCCCACCGCCACTCATACCTGAAGGCTTTGATGAAGAAGATAGCATCAAGGCCGATGTCGTCATCCGCAAAGGCAAAGACAGAGTGATTGAGGAATACCGTGTTAATGGCGAGTTATATATGGTTCGTATTACCCCCAAAAAAGGTAAACCTTATTACATCCGTTACCCGGAAGGCGAGAAAGGTCGCGTGATTCGCAAGGAACTGGATGATATCAATACGCCTTTCTGGAAGTTATTCGAGTGGTAATTAACGAGTTTATACCGATTCAGCGCTGAACTTTTCCCGACCCGTCGATGTCTTAGCCTTCAAGGATCAATATTCTCCAGGTAATTATCATGTTAAACATATATCGTTATTTTGTTCTATTATTACTCAGTCTGATGGCCGCTTCTGTTCTGGCAACGACGGGCCCGCGTGTCGGCGAGACCGCACCCGATTTTGCACTGACAGATCTGAATAATAAATCCCATAGCCTCGCAGACTTACGCCAGAGTGGCCATGTCCTTCTGGTCTTCTGGTCAACCAAATGTCATGTCTGTCACGCCATGATCCCGCAGTTCCAGGCCATTCACAAAAAATATGACGGCAAGGGGCTTACCCTGGCTGCGATTAACGTCGGCTTTGAAGACAAGGATGAAGTTGATGACTATGTATTCGAGTACAAGCTGAACTATCTGGTCCTCAATGAGGACGATAAAAAAGCAGAACTGGCACAGGGCTATCGCCTGGTAGGTACTCCCACCATTCAACTGATTGCCCCCGATGGCACGGTTAAATTCCGCGGACACGGAATCCCGGATCTGGATGCAATAATGGCCAAAACAGTCAGCGGACGCTGATCCTGCCCGGTTATCCCTATGTCATTGTGACGGGATAATCGGTCATTGCAGTTGCAGCATTCATTAATCAGGAATGCGCATTCAAACAAAATCCTTTATAATTCGCATCTTATCAGGATAAGATGATGAGATGCGTGTTAAAATTTCAACAATAATCGACCGACTGGATGCGCTGACTGAGCGTGCTGGCCAGCTGGTTTCATGGCTGGTGTTAATACTCATGGCCTTGACCCTGGTTGTCGCTGTGCCACGCTACCTGCTCAGTAACCAATGGTTCCTTGAGCTACAATTATTCTCCCTGGACTGGGGAGCTATTCGCAGTGTCTACAGTCACTATGTCAACGCGCTGGGTGATAGCATTCAATACGTTCATGCCATAATCTTCATGGTGGGCGTCAGCTACGCGCTCAAACAGGGTGATCATGTCCGCATTGATATCATTTACCGCAGCCTGAAACCTCGCGCACGCGCCTGGGTTAATATTACAGGCTATCTAGCCTTGTTTTTCCCGACATTTATCTTCTTACTGGTCATGAGCTGGCCCTATGTGATGAATTCGTGGGGCGTCATGGAATCCTCTGCTCGACCTGGTGGACTGCCATTTATCTACCTGCTCAAAACATTTTTACTGATCATGCCCGCGATGATGATCTTGCAAGGCATCGCCCAGCTGTTACGCAACATCCAGATCCTGCTCCAGGACCCGAATGTCATGGCCACCGAGGAAACTGCATAAGTCATGGCATTGGTAATGTTCGTTATTGTCTGCCTTGTACTGATGGCAGGGTTCCCGGTTGCGTTCACCCTGGCCGGTACCGCGCTGGCATTTGCCTTGCTTGGCAGTTGGTTAGACGCATTTGATTTAATCGCCTTCAAGTCTGCATTTCTACATGCCACCAGCAGCCGAATCTTCGGCATCATGCAAAATGAATCCTTGCTAGCGGTGCCCCTGTTTGTATTTATGGGGCTTATCCTGGAACGTTCCAAAGTCGCCGAAAATCTTCTCGATACCATGGCCAGTCTGTTTGGCCCCTTACGTGGGGGCCTGGGCTTCTCGGTCGTGATCGTTGGCACACTCATGGCCGCCAGTACCGGCATTGTGGGTGCTACTGTTGTGACCATGGGCCTGTTGTCACTGCCGACAATGTTACGTAGAGGTTATGATCCTGCCCTGGCCAGTGGCACCATCTGCGCCTCGGGCACACTGGGACAAATCATTCCACCCTCCATAGTCCTCATCCTCCTGGGCGACGTTCTGACTAACGCCGCCAACAAGGCGGGCTCGACACAAACTTCGGTGGGTGAATTGTTTGCGGGCGCACTCATTCCCGGCATTGGCCTGGTCAGCCTGTACCTGATCTATCTGGCATATGTTGCCTTCCGCAACCCCGAGGCCATGCCGGCCATACCGCAGGAAGAACGCCAACTGCGTTCACGACTACAACTTTTCAAACGCGTCCTGGTCGCATTGCTGCCACCATTGATACTGATCGTATCGGTACTGGGTTCGATCATCGGCGGACTGGCCGCACCGACAGAAGCCGCCGCGGTCGGCGCCATGGGCGCTATCTTGTTGGCCGTACTGCAACGACAAATGAACATGGAGATCCTGCGCTATGCCATGCGCCGCACAGTCGCGATCACCAGTATGGTGTTCATGATTTTGATTGGGGCGACAATATTCTCATTGGTATTCCGCGGCTTCGGTGGAGAAGAACTCGTCACCGATTTATTAAGGGATTTGCCTGGCAGTCAATACACCGCCGTATTCCTGGTCATGCTGCTGATGTTTCTGCTTGGCTTCGTACTCGACTTTATCGAGATCACTTTTGTTGTTGTCCCTATTGTTGCACCGGTATTATTGATGATGGGCGTGCACCCGACCTGGCTCGGCATTATGATCGCGATTAACCTGCAAACTTCATTTCTGACACCACCGTTCGGTTTTTCCCTGTTCTATCTCAGGGGGGTTGCGCCCAAGGGAGTACGTACTGAACAAATGTACAAAGGTGTTCTTCCTTTTATCGGCATACAGATCATCGCCATGCTCATGCTCGCCTTCTGGCCTGAACTGGCCACCTGGCTACCTGAGAGGATATTTGGATAAAGTAAAACGAGTAGATAATATCCATGCATCATTACAACAATAAAAAATTTTCAACTGAACCATGATAGCAATTATGTCACTGAACATTGATTAGATTTCGATCAATTCTTCGCACCCAGGCTTGCCCCGCCAACAAAGCGTCATAAAATATCGCACGCTATCATCTACTCAAACAACCTCATCCATCAGACAAAACGATTTCGAAAATATCCGTCGAAAAATCAAACTGTACGGACAGAATATTTACACCCAACCGACAAACCATAATACGAATTTCCAACAACATTTATTCGATTGATTGATACTGACTCAGAATTTGAAAAATATCGTCCAGCACGACATCCACGCTACTCAATACCTCATGATTCCAGTATCTCAGCACGTGATAGCCCAATCCTTCTAGATAACGTGTGCGCTCCTCATCATATATGATTTGCTGCTGGTGCTGGCCACCATCCAACTCAATAATCACCTTAGGGTCAATACAAACAAAATCTACGATATAACTACCCAGAATTTCCTGGCGTCTGAATTTACAGGCATTCATCTGACTTTTTCTAAGGTGTCGCCACAAGAATCGTTCGGCATCAGTTGGATTATTACGCAGCTCCCTTGCGTAGTGCTTTAACATTCGAATCCCTTAATGTTTATCACCACCCCCTAACCCCCTCCTTGGAGGAGGGGGGATGATTGTCTATTTATATATTGCTATAAATCTATAATCCATATGACAATATAATATTTCCTCATAACTATTACCGCATAAACAACACACCAATAAACCCGATACAAAAAACTTATCGCCTCCTCCGAAGAGGAGGCTAAGGGGTGGTGATAAACCATCAACGAGACCAAACAACTGTCGCGCCCCATCAATACAACCTGCCCATCTCAACTCGAACCGCATATCATCCCCCCTCCTTCAAGGAGGGGGCCAGGGGGTGGTGATAAGATTTCAATATGACCAGACAACCACCATCAATTCAGGCCCAACTACGCCCTTGCATTCAAATACGCACGCTCGGAAATATTATGCCAGTCATGCGCCTGATCGCGGAACTTGCTGTAAGATGCAAATACCTTCTGACCAAGGTCGCTTTTTTTGGCCACTTCATGTACGACTTCGTCAGAAATCTGTTTTAATTTTATCAATACATCATCCGGCAGTCGTCTCAACTCGACCTTATGCTTATTGACCAATTCATGTAACGCCGCATTATTGTTCGCCGTGTATTCATCGACCATATCCGAATTGGCGATACGGCAGGCCGCTGTGACAACCGCCTGCAGATCAGCGGGTAGGGCCTCATACGCCTGCTTATTGATAATCGCTTCGAGCGTGGTACCGGGCTCATGCCAGCCTGGATAGTAATAATATTTGGCGACTTTGTGAAAACCAAATGCCAGATCATTATAGGGACCAACCCATTCGGTCGCGTCGAGCACACCGGTTTGCAGTGCGGTAAACAATTCGCCACCCGGCATATTAACCGGGGTGCCACCGGCGCGACCCAACACCTCACCACCCAGACCCGGTATACGCATTTTCAGACCTTTGAGATCTTCGATGCTATTGATCTCTTTATTAAACCAACCCGCCATCTGTACGGTGGTATTACCGGCGGGTGCCGGGATCAAATTAAACGGTTCATACGCTTCCTTCC
>JGI24023J19991_10000496_pt1 | contig 30561 bp, 28 predicted proteins | sample Cruoilmetagenom1_FD_19991 | JGI IMG/M metagenome (IMG submission 19991) | reverse complement strand
TCTTCGCGGTAATAGACACTTCCACGAATATGGTCACCACTACCGGGCCTATAGCGTTTGGATCACAGGGCGTAGCGATTACCCCTGACGGGGGGTTTGTTTATGTGGCTAACCCTGCCTTTGGCACTGTATTGGTATTGGATACTTCCACAAATACGTTTATCGCTCCCGTGCCTGTGGGGAATAGTACAAGGGGCGTAGCGGTTACCCCTGACGGGGGGTTTGTTTATGCGACAAATTTTGGTGACGGCACTGTATCGGTGATAGACACTTCTACAAATATAGTTATAGCTACCGTGCCTGTAGGGGGTGGACCATTTGGCGTATCGGTTACTACTGACGGGATGTTTGTTTATGTGGCTAATTCTTCGAGCAACAACGTATCGGTGATAGACACTTCTACAAATATGGTTATAGCTACCGTGCCTGTAGGGGGTAACCCACATGCTTTAGGCATATTCACTCAAGGGGTGCTATTTATCAATCTATCTCCTAATATTGCGACTAATAATGTCGGAACAGATCACACAGTTACGGCTACAGTTGATCTTGATTTAGATGGATTTCCGGAACCGGGCTTTTTGGTTACATTTCAAGTAACCTCCGGACCCAACGCGGGACTAATGAGCGTTCCGAACAACGGCAAATGCTCTCCTAATGATGACTGTACAACAGACGTTAACGGCCAGGTATCATGGACTTACACGGGTAGTAATTTTCCTGGCACCGATACAATCATTGCCTCATTCTTTAATGAAGCAGAACAAATGGTCATAGAATCAGACTCTGTGAAGAAAATCTGGGTGAGACCACCAATAAACACACCTACCCTTTCAGAGTGGGGCCTTATTACAATGGCAGCTATTTTGGGAATAGTAGGATTTATGGTTCTTAGAAGAAGGAAAGTAACTGCTTAATCAGAGACTTACGACACAAAATTGAAATATTTTAAAGGGAGGTACAAATGTTTAATAGATTAGCTTTAGCATTAATTGTTTCCCTTATCTTTACAGCCTCAGTTTTTGCTCAGCCATTTGCATATGTTGCTAATAACCTCTCCAATAATGTCTCGGTGATCGACACGGCAACCAACATGGTAGTGGGCTCGCCTATACCGGTTGGGAGTCTCCCTATTGCTGTGGCCATAACACCGGATGGTACACGCGCATATGTTGCTAATTTCAACTCCAATGATGTCTCGGTGATCGACACGGCAACCAACATGGTAGTGGGCCCGCCTATACCGGTTGGGACTGAGCCTTTTGCTGTGGCCATAACACCGGACGGCACACATGCCTATGTGGCAAATCAGGTCTCCGATAATGTCTCGGTGATCGACACGGCGATCAATATGGTAGTTGACACTATACCGGTTGGGATTAGCCCTCTTGGCGTGGCCATAACACCGGATGGTACACGCGCATATGTATCTAATTCGCTCTCCAATAATGTCTCGGTAATCGACACGGCTACCAACATGGTAGTGGGCCCCGCCATAACGGTTGGGACTGCTCCATCTGACATAGCCATAACACCAGACGGTGCACGTGCCTATGTGGCAAATCAGTTCTCCAATAATGTCTCGGTGATCAACACAACGACCAACACGGTAGCTGCTACTATAACGGTTGGGAGTAACCCTTTAACTGTGGCCATAACACCGAGTGGTACACGCGCGTATGTTGCTAATGTCGTGTCCAATGATATCTCGGTGATCGACACGGCGACCAATACGGTCATTGCTACTATAACGGGTGGGAATTTCCCTATTGGGGCGGCCGTAACACCGGATGGTACACACTTATATGTTGCTAATTTCAACTCCAATAATGTCTTGGTGATCGATACTCTGACCAATATGGTCATTGCCACTATAACGGTTGAGAATGGCCCTCGTGGTGTAGCCATAACACCGATTATAGAACACTTTATCCCAACCCTTTCCGAATGGGGTCTTATAGCTATGGCGGGTATTCTTGGAATAGTAGGATTTATGGTTATGAGAAGAAGGGAAGTTACAGCTTAAAGAATTTCAACTTTACAGACAAATCCCCCTCAACCCCCCTTTTTCTAAGGGGGAGATAAAAGATGAGATTCTAAAACAAGTTCAGAATGACAGAAAAGGGTAAGGGAGCTTCGGCTCCCTTTTTTTGTTTGGTTATGCTGTTTCAAATTTCAACTTAAACCGGGCTTGACAAAAGGGTGCAGTACATATTTGGGTTTTTAATACCCTTGAAAAAATACTTTTCGTGCATATTTTTAAATTATGAAGATAGAACAAGAAATACAGGAGGCAGCTAAATATGACAATTACAATTGAGCCTTATACGATAAACTCAAATTTTGAGAATTCAAATATACCTATAACTTACTGGGGAATTTATTTAGACGACAAAGAGATTTCCACCACTTCCACCAAAGAGGGTGCGGAGAAGACAAAACGGTGGATGGAAAACTGGCTTGATAATAGGAACTAAGAAATATAAAAACCATCCATCCTCCTGGCCCCGTTATTGTATAGCAATATGCAACAACGGGGCTTTTTTTTATTCTATAATTCAGAGCGAGCCTCAAAACAACCCGTTAAAAAAGACGTATGCCTTTGACGATATTCCCTCTTTAAGAGTATATTAGTAGGAATCAAATCCGCACTCGGATAAAACAGGACACTCTAACTATGAAAGCTATCGTTACAGGCGGCACAGGGTTCATCGGCGGAAAACTAGTAGAGGCTCTTGTAGGAAAGGGCTACGAAGTTAGGTGTCTTGTAAGAGAGACAAGCGATGTCTCCCGACTGAAAACCCTTGGAGTAGAGCTCTTTCACGGGGATTTGGGAGATCTGGACGCTCTAAGGAATCTTCCCCAGGGAGGGGACGTAATATTCCACCTCGCTGCTTTGGTTACCGACTGGGGGGAGGCAGATAATTTCTATAAATATAACGTTCTGGCCACTAAAGAACTCTTGGAGTCTTCAAAAGCTCACGGGGTAAAAAGGTTCGTATATATGAGCTCGTCGACAGTGGTGTGGAAGTCTGATTTCTGGAATATCCACAAGCTTATCGATATTGATGAGACATATCCCTACACACAAAAGCACACTGATAATTATAACGCCTCTAAAACACAGGCGGAGAAACTGGTTCTAGAATACAATAACAATGAAGGGTTTGAGACAACGGTGCTCAGACCATCCAATGTCTGGGGGGCCGGGGACACGGTTATTTTGCCTCGGGTCGCTATGGCGGCTAAAAAAGGCATACTCTATCCTATGGGAAGCGGGGAGAGGTTTGTAACCCCGTGTCATGTTGATAATCTGGTCAACGCGCTCCTGCTCCTGGCCAAAAACGCTAAAGCGCCGGGTAATATATATTTCATAAACGACGGAGTTAAAATCCCATATATGAAGTTTCTCAAAAAGCAGCTTAAAGCGGCGGGTATAGATTGGACCCCCGGGTTTTCTATCCCATATCAATTCGCCTACGCTGTGGCTGCAACATTAGAAGTGGTATTCAAACTAATTAAATCTAAAAAGCCTCCGGTGCTTACAAAGATGGCTGTTGCCGCTCTTTCGGGAACCAGAAGCTATAGCATAAATAAAGCCAGAGAAGATCTCGGATACGAACCGGCAGTAGATTTAGAAGAAGGAATGGATGGACTTAAAAAGTGGGTAGAGGAAATCGGCGGGACCGACGAGCTATTGAAGCATGTTTTAAAAATCTAATTTGCAGAGTTTTCCCAATATGAATATCTCAACAGAAAACGCACAATACGATATACAGGCCGACGGTCTTAAAAAACACTTTGGCAACTTCGAGGTGCTCCGCGGTGTAGACCTCCATGTTAAAAAGGGCGAGTTCTTCACTCTTTTCGGCCCTAACGGGGCAGGGAAAACAACATTAATAAAACTGCTCGCTACGCTTACAGATCCCACTTCCGGGAATTTGCACGTCTGTGGGTTCGATGCAAAGAAAGAAGTAAATAAAATTAGATCAGCAATAGGCGTTATCTCGCATGACCCTTATTTATACGAAAATCTAAGTGCGCTTGAGAATATCAAATTCTTTGGAACCCTGTACGGACTCGATGATGTAGACGATAGAGCACACTCGGTAATTAAGCGGGTCGGGCTAGAGAGGCGAAGAAACGATATAGTAAGAACATTCTCAAGAGGTATGAAACAGCGCCTTAGTGTTGCAAGAGCTATTGTTCATGAACCCAAAATACTGCTCCTGGATGAACCCTATACAGGGCTTGATCAACATGGAGCCCAGATATTTGGGGAAATGCTCTCGGATTTGAAATCCCACAAACGCACTATACTTATGACCACTCATAATATAGATGAGGGGCTTGATCTCAGCGACAGGATAGGAATTCTGGTAAAAGGGGAAATTGTCTTTGACAGCCCTAAAACTAAAGTAGATCGCTCAGCTTTTAAGGATATTTATATCTCTAAAGTTGAAGGATTATAGTAAACCCTCCTTGATTAATCATCTTGATTCCCAAAATTTGAAAATTATCTGAAACCGATACCTTCTTCCCGCATCTTATATTATTAGAAACAAAAAAGGAGGTTTAATATGAGAAAGTTGATCTATTTAACCATTGTTATACTAGCTGTAGGTTTTCTTTATGTCGGGGTGGGAATTAGCGGAGATTCTACAGATAAGGCCGCTAAACTCTGGAGTTCACTTCAAGACGCCAAGTATCAGAGCAGCTGGGCATTATGGCCCGGAAAGGGGAAATTGTACAAGGGGCAGCACCCTCACGGAGCATTTCTTACTACCTACACTAATGAGACTGCGGCAAACGCGCTTAAAGCCGGTGTAAAAGATATGCCCAAGGGATCAATAATAGTTAAAGAAAACTATATGCCTGATAAAATGTTAGGTGCTGTTACTGTGATGGAAAAAACAGGAGACGGCAAAGACGACTATTTCTGGGTTAAGTATATGCCGGACGGCTCGGTAGCTAAGATGGAAATGGAAATGAACGGCAAAAAGATGACTGTGAGTTTAGCCGGTACTCCCAAAGGATGTGTTGGCTGCCACGCTGCATCGGTAGGCGGTATTTACGATATTATGACACCCGCTAAATAAAAAAAGAAAGTCTTGCTAAATTTATTTGTATTCCCTTCTCTTGGGCGGTAAGTTCGCTACACTTACCGCCCATTTTTTTATACTTTGCACCTAAATGTTTACTGCGCCCATTTTACCAGGAAGGATTCAAGTTGGAATGCGGGCAGGGACACGTGTGTCCATTTTTCAATTTCTAATTAACTCAGAGGATTGTATTAGGATTAGAGTTTCAATCCTGCTTCAGGGGTAAGCAGAATTTATATGCCGACGGAAGCTGCCTTTCCTTTTTCCGTCATTGTGAACCATGCCCCGTACTCGGTATGGGATCTATTGAGAATCTAATCCTTTAGCAGTCACTTTTCTTCTTCTAATAATCATAAAGCCGACTATTCCCAAAATGCCCGCCATGGCTATAAGTCCCCATTGGTTGAGTGTGGGAACGGGAATTATTTGTATCGGCCTTATGCCGGCAAATGCATCAGCCGCGGACAACAAAATAAGAGCCGTAAACGCAAGAACTACTCTCATGATTACTCCTCCTAAGATATATGAATTCAATCAGCAATCTGTACAGATTACTTCCATGATACAATACAGGATAAACAATTGTCAACTGGGCCATTATTTGTTTATATAAATTTTACTAGCTTAATTCTACAAGCTTCTTAATGGGGAGCAGTGCAGCCTTACGTTGTAACATTGTGCTTCTTATCTGTTATAATATTTTGATATTTTTATACCAAAGCAGGCGCAAATGAATAAAGTCTGGGCAATAATAAAGAAAGATATAGTGACTGAGCTTAGGACAAAGGAGCTTTTCTCCTCAATGCTCGTCTTTGCGCTTTTGGTAATAGTGATATTCAACTTTGCTTTCGGGTTTTCAGTAGACCTGCTTGATCTTGCGGCGCCCGCAATGTTATGGATTTCTTTCATATTTGCGGGAGTTTTAGGCTTAAGCCGTTCATTTGCGCTCGAAAAAGAAGGCAGCGCCATAATTGGAATGCTGTTAACGCCCACAGACCGCAGCCTTATCTATGCAGGTAAGATGATCAGCAATACTATCTTTGTTTTTATAGTAGGACTTATTACTGTTCTAATGTTTATACTATTTTTTAACTACGGATTGACCACTTTAGTTCCCTTAATTCCCGTCATCTTTTTAGGCTCAGTAGGATTTGTCTCGGTAGGTACGCTATTCTCTGCCATGGCTATAAATACGAAGCTTAGAGAAGTTCTTTTGCCTATCCTCTTATTTCCTATAATAATTCCGGTTATAGTAAGTGCTGTTAAGTTAAGTGAGCAGGTTCTGGACGGCAACTCACTGTTTGCCGCGAGTTTTTCTTTGAAACTGCTAGTATCATTCGATATAATTTTTTTGACCGCTTGTACGGTTGTATTTGAGTACGTTATAGACGAATCTTAAGGGTTTATCAAAAAGAAAATGATTAGACGTGTACTATTTATATTAGCATTTATCGGCATTATCGCCTCCGTTTACGCGGCTTTTATTTATGCCCCAACCGAGCCTCAAATGGGTCATATCCAGAGGATATTCTATTTTCATATGGGAACCGTATGGGTTGCGACTATTGCCTTTATCATAGTTTTTATTGCCAGCATAATTTATTTATGGAAGGGAGGGCGGAAGTGGGACATCTTAGCTTACTGCTCGGCTGAGCTTGGAGTGCTGTTTCTAACCCTCACTATAATCACAGGAAGCGTATGGGCCAAACCCATTTGGGGAACCTGGTGGACCTGGGACCCGCAGCTTACAACAACTTTTATACTCTGGATACTTTACATCGTCTATCTTGTATTAAGAGCCTCAGCTGGAAATGACACCAAAAAAGCCAAGTACGCAGCAGTATTTGCAATTATCGCATTTATAGACCTTCCGCTTGTATACATTTCTGTCAGAGTAATGAGGGGAATCTCTCCCGTTGTCTTTGGTCCCGGGGGGGGAGGAATTGCCCCGGAGATGATGAATGCGCTTCTTATAAATATGGCAGCCTGCACCCTGTTATTTATTATCCTTCTCCTTGAACGTATCGATCTAGAGCGGATGAAAGATGCCGTCGCGAAATTAAAACTAAGCGAAAATTAGATCGTTTTGTCACTTTAACTATTCTAGAGCATATATCAGATACGCATTGTAGTGTATTGTTATCACTAGATAATTTGCTGATATTAATTAGATAACAATTAAACCATGCGTTAAAGGTGAAAGCTTTGACTATCTCCCCATTGGTGCTGAACATTTTATCGGCCGGGGCCCTTTTATTAGGCCTGCTCATCTGTTTCTTCGGATATAGAATCTTTAGATTTGTACTAGCCGTCGCCGGATTTATTATTGGGGCATCATTTGTAGCAGGCTACGGTTTTTCCCTGACAGAGGGAAAAGAAATACTTGTAATATTAATAGCCGGAATTGCCGGGGGTTTAATATTTGCGGCAATTTTGTTGTTTTTATACTCAGCGGGAGTGTTCCTCGTAGGAGCTATATTCGGAATTCTTCTATTTTTCGGAATTTTCGGAGAACTGAACATAGACATGGGGCCAATCCTCTACATAGTTCCGGCTCTGGCAGGGGGAATATTAGCCTTATTGCTCCAGAAATTTATGATCATCCTTATTACTTCTTTTACCGGGGCATGGGCAGCGGTAATGGGAACGCTCTATTTCGTGAGCAGCAATTTTAATCCTCTGAGCCCTGAATTGATTAATAGCATCGGTGAGAATCAGACATACAGGATCCTATTTGGCTGGCTTGCTTTAGGGGTATTAGGGTTTGTGATTCAATATATAATATTCCCTAAAAAGGAAGAGCAAACCTCTGCCGTAGAACCTTCAAGTGAGCAGGGCGATTCAGATTAAAAGACTGATATAACAACCTCTAACCAACAGGTTTCTCCGCCGACATCCCTTTGTTTCCGAAGTACCGGATTCAGTGTCTTTATTCAAATGAAATACGCTTTTAATGTCGGAAATGGCAGGTATGCTATATTTGAGACCAGGACATGAAAAGAAAATTTTATTTTGTATCATTACTATTTTTTATTGTCACCATGACTGGCTATCAATCTTTTGCCCAAGAAGATAGTAAGCTTAGTTTCCCCATATCCAATATCGAAGAGATAATTACGCAGTCCGGAGTTATACTTGATAGAGAAATCTCAAGTGATGGCAACGGATCATTAATGATCAGCACGAAAGAGCCTGTTACCGCAGAGCTCTTTGATCTGGACAATATAGATTTTGGGAATAAACGCTTAACCTATAAAGCCCAAATGCGCTCGGATAATCTTATAGCAACTCAGGATATGAGAGGTATTTCATATATTGAGTTAATTGCTAAGTTCCCGGACGGCGAAGAGCTTATATCTCGAGGCCCCAGAGTGCCCATATCCGGCACGACCGAGTGGAGACCTGCCGAGACTATTTTGTACTTAGATAAGGGGACTGCACCTAAGCGGGTTAAGCTCAATCTCATAGTCGAAGGGGAAGGAACAGTCTGGCTCGACAACGTGGTACTCGAGGCAATACCCCTTAGATTGAACTATCTCTTTTGGGGACATATAGTTGTTTGGGTAATATTAATAATATATATTTATGATTTGTTTAGGAAGAACCGACAGCTAAAGAGGGAATTGGAAACACTATCGTGATTGAGGCGGGCACATATGCTTAAAGGAAAACTAAAATTTATTATAGCAATTGGAGTAATCGCTCTCACAGTGAGCTACCTCGTGTACGGCGGAGTAAAAGACACAATGGTTTACTATCTCACAGTGGAAGAGCTTATGGCGCAGGTGCCGACCGTATACGACACTAAAGTAAGAGTGTCGGGCATGGTGGTCCCGGGAACGATTGTAAAAGACACAGACGGCGCGCTTGAATTTAAGATAACCGACGGCTCTCAAACTATAGACGTAGCTTATGATGGTATAGTGCCCGACATATTTGCTGATGACGTTGAAGCGGTGGTAGAGGGTGTGTACGCTAAGAACGATGTATTTGAAGCGGACACCCTGCTTGCGAAATGCCCCACTAAATATGAATCAACTGACTCCCTCTATGAGGAGAAGGAAAGTTCTTACTAAATGGTAGAAACCGGAAATATTTCAATATTCCTGGCTTTAATAATTTCTATATACGTATTGATAGCTTCAATTTACGGAGCGAAAGCCCGCAGACGAGATTTTGTAAGGAGCGCTGAAAATGGCGCGCTTGCGGTCTGTTTTCTTTTAATTATTGCAACTATAGCGCTACTGCACTCTCTTATTAATCTTGACTTCAGCTTAAAATACGTAGCCCTAAACACCAGCACCGATCTTGCAACTATATACAGAATAACTTCTCTTTGGGCAGGGCAGGCAGGCTCGCTCCTGCTATGGTCCCTGGTGCTTTCAGTTTATACGGCAATAGTTGTTCTTCAGAGTAGAAATAAGGACAGACAGCTCATGCCGTATGTTCTTGCAACCCTTGCCACTGTGTCTATTTTCTTTATCTTTGTAATAGCTTTTATCGAAAGCCCTTTTGAAAAACTCCCCTTTACTCCAAAGGAGGGAAGGGGGCTTAACCCTATTCTTCAAAATATCTACATGGCCATACACCCGATTACGCTTTACGTAGGATATGTGGGTGTCACGGTTCCGTTCGCATTTGGAATGGGGGCACTGCTTTCAGGCAAACTCGGGGACGAGTGGATAAGTTATTCCCGCAAGTGGGCATTGTTTTCCTGGACCTTCCTGGCTATCGGTCTTCTTTTGGGAGCCCGCTGGGCTTATCTCGAGCTTGGGTGGGGAGGCTACTGGGCATGGGACCCTGTTGAGAACGCAGCCTTTATGCCGTGGCTAGCGGCCACCGCGTTCATCCACTCAGTCATGATTCAGGAAAAAAAGGGCATGCTTAAGAAGTGGAATATGTCTCTAATAATTATTACTTTCTTTCTTGCCATATTCGGTACATTTATCACCAGAAGCGGCATAATATCCTCCGTGCATTCTTTTGCCCAGTCTGACATAGGGCCTCTGTTTTTAGGGTTTATAGCTTTTATACTCCTTTTTTCCTTCGGCATGTTTCTCTACAGAATGAAGGACCTTGAAACTGAGAACAGGTTTGATTCTATATTGTCCAGGGAAAGCGCATTTATATTTAACAACTTACTTTTTCTGGGAGCTGCTTTCGCAGTTTTTCTGGGAACGATATTCCCTATATTATCAGAAGCCGTGACCGGCAGTAAAATCTTGGTAGGCTCACCGTATTTCAACCGTGTCAATGTACCAATCGCGCTTGTGCTCATATTCCTGATGGGAGTCGGGCCTCTAATTTCCTGGAGAAAAGCATCATTTAATAATCTGGTTAAAAATTTCCTCTATCCTATCTTGCTCGGAATCTTAACTGTTATAGTCCTCCTGGTTCTGGGAATGAAAGACGTCAAGGCTATAATCGCTTTTGCCCTCTGCGCGTTTGTGACGGGCACGGTATTTACAGAATTTTTTAGAGGCACCAGGGTGAGAATGAAAAGAGGGGAGAACGTTGTTTTGGCGTTTACAAGGCTGGTCTCAAGAAACAAGAGACGCTACGGCGGCTATATAGTTCATATAGGAGTTGTTCTCATCGTGATAGGGGTTACCGCTTCTTCTGTCTTTGTAACTGAAAAACAGCTAACTCTAAACAAAGGCGAATCAATGGAGTTAAGAAACTATAGCCTTAGATTTGACGGACTCGCAGAATATACGACGGACGCTAAAAACGCTACAATTGCAAACATTACGCTCTTTGAAAACGGCAGGGAAATAGATATCATAACGCCCGAGAGAAATATATATAAATATGAAGGTAACCGTGAAATAAATCAGGAAACCGAAGTAGCTTTGCGCTCTACTTATAAAGATGACCTCTACGTTATATTNAGCAGTTATAACACAGACGGAAGCGCTACAATCAGGGCGATGATAAACCCGATGGTCAATTGGATTTGGACAGGAGGNCTAGTACTNCTTCTGGGTGCAATCATTACAATATGGCCGAGTGGCACAAANAGTAGACAGCAAGCTTTTGTAAGGTATACGGTAAAGGAAAAAGACACTACTATAAAAGTGTNATAATTCTTTTTTCTTCCGGAACATCTCGATAAAAAAGGAACCGATTTGGAAATCNTNATAATNTTAATTATCTCAGCAGCTGTGGCTATCTATATAGCTTTACCGTTCTTTCTAAAAAGCGGAGCTCAAGAAAACGAGTTTTCTGTTATATCCGATGTTAGGACCGTAGACCCTACCGCAGAGAAATTAAAATCTTTGGATAACCAAAAAGAGGCATTATATTCAGCCATCAAAGATATAGAGTTTGACTACGGCCTTGGAAAGCTCTCAGAAGATGATTACGGGGAGCTTAAAAACAAATACAAACTTGAGGCGGCGGCGGTACTAAAAGAAATGGATCAAACCCAGATAAAAGGCGGAACAAAAGGTCCTGATTACGAACTCGAGCAGGAAATAATGTCATACAGAAGTAAAGAGCCTGAGAACTTAACTGAGGATAAAAAAATTGAAGAGGAGATATCTGCATTCAGAAGCGCTTCTAAGAAGACGAAGAAAGAGAACAAATGTTCCGAGTGTGGGAGCCAACACAGCTCTGAAGATATGTTCTGCTCTAAATGCGGAGCCAAGTTAAACTAAGATGAAAGCCATTTATAGAATTGCATGTAATTTACTTTTCCTTATCTTGCTTGCCTTCCTAATCTGCCCAATTCTAAAGGCGCCCGAGACTAAGGCGCAAGAACATCCTCCCACGTCCCTCACTCTTTCAGGTGAGGAGCTCTTTATACAAAACCGCTGCGTAAGGTGCCATACTATCGGCAGAGGCAGATTCGTTGGCCCGGATTTAGCGGGAGTTGAAGGAAAGTACCCAAAAGAACAAATTGCAAAGTGGATTGAGAACCCTCAGAAAATTTATCAAGCAAGCGGCAAAATGCCTTTTAATGAAGGCTATCCTCCGATGCCCCCAATGAACGTTCCGCCGGTTCAGGCCAAGGCAATTGCGGAATATCTCGTTTCTTATAACCCTCCTAAAGATGGAGCTGCAAGCGGCGGCATTTCCGGACAAGTACTCAATAAAACAACCGGAGGGCCGGCTGCGGAAGTTGAATTAATTCTTACATCCTATATGGGTGACAAGCCCACAGATGAGAAAACCATAAAGAGTGATGAACAGGGAAACTTTTCATTTAAAGCTCTCAACTGGGACAGAAGCTACGCAATTACCGTAGATTTTAAAGGCGCTCAGTATTCAACGGACAAAATGGTCTTTTACCCGAATGAAGACACGAAGATACTTGATCTGCCTATTTATGAACCAACAGTAGATGAAGATAATATCAAAATTATTGAATCCCAAATGATAGTGCAGTCTGCTGAAGGCGCGTTATCTGTTGCCGACCTTGCCCTCTATAGCAATACTGGGGATAAAATCTATGTGGGCGGCAAGGAGCTTGAAGACGGCAGAAAGGAATCCCTTAGAGTCAGTATGCCAAAGGGAGCTCAGAACGTTAACTTTATACATGGCATCACCCCTGAAGATGTGGTAAATACCGAGTACGGTTTTGCCGACACCGCAAGCATTCTGCCCGGCCAGAAAAGAGTGGTTTACGCATACAATTTGCCTTTGAACTCGGGAACTACGACTTTTGAAAAAACCATAGATTATCCTACCCAGAGTTTTTTGCTCCTCATTGCACAAACAGGAAGCAGTGCTGAAGTAAAGGGATTAAGCGGAGGAGAATCCGTACAAATACGACAGGAGAGCTTTTTAAAGTGGGAAGGGAAGGATTTAAAGCCCGGACACCAAATCAAGGTTGTACTTAAAAACCCACTGGCTCAAGGTGATTATTTGAAATGGGGCGCACTTGGGTTTTTACTGTTAATAATAATAGCGGGGGTTATTTATTCCACCGTTCTAAAAAAGAGCCCCGAGCAAGATAACAGCGCAGATCAGGATGAAGGGGTAGGGGACCCTGAAGTACAGCGCCTCGCGCTTATAAAAGAAATCGCTCAGTTAGATGACGATTTTGAAGCCGGGAATATTGAAGAGCAGAAGTATAAAGAAATTAGAGGAAACAAGATAGAAGAGCTTAAAATGATTAAACGGAGACTGCGATAGGGCATTAATCACAAATCTCCGTAGTGAAATTGAAGAACCGAAAGAACCGTGATGCTGGCTGTTTCGGTTCTTAGAATTCTGGGACCCAGACCCAGAGAGATAAAACCCCATTCAATACCAAAAAGGACTTCATTTTCCGAAAACCCACCTTCCGGACCTATGAATATTATAATATCTTGAGGCGTTTGTAAAGACTTCTTAAGATGATTTTTTACCGTATCTTCACAATCTACATGAAGCATGACAGCTAACTCCCTCTGGGCATAGCTTTTTATCGCCTCGTTAAAGTTTAAAGTATTTTCGATATAGGTCGGTTTTGTCCGTCCGCACTGCTTTGAGGCCTCTACAGCTATCCTCTCCCACCTCTTTTTACGGTCTCTTTCTCCAACTTGCGACCTCTGTGTAATCACAGGAACAATCCTGCTAACTCCGAGTTCCGTAGCCTTCTCTATGATGTAATCCATTTTATCTCCCTTAGGAAGCCCTTGAAGAAGAGTAATCTCTATAGGAGAGTCGGTATTTACTTTCTTAGATTGCAGTATTTCGATAAAGATGTCCCTTTTCCCAATCTCCCTTATCTTGCAGTAGTATTCAGTTGAACTGGTGTCAAAAAGGGTTATTTGATCTCCCGCCTTGAGCCTGAGGACTTTAACTATATGCTTGTAGTCGGGCCCTGTGATGACGGCTTCATTATTGTTTATTTGATTTTCAGCTATGGGAAATCTGGGCATGTTATCTCTTGGATAGCTTAAAGTTATATCTATACATGATGATTAAAATATTCCAGGATTTCATCTGCGAGAGCTTCAACAATATATTGCTTTGGGATAATCTGGGGTTTGAAACCAAACTCCCTTACAGTTTTAGCGGTAATAGGTCCGATACACGCAATAACAGGCTTTTTGTCGCGCTGCTTAAAGTCCGGGATTAATTCAAAGAAATTCCTGGCCGTAGATGAGCTGGTAAATGTTAATACATCTATCTTGTTTTCTTTAAGAAGTTTTTGGATAATTTGAGTTTTTCTCTTCGTAGGCTTTTTAGAGATATAGGCTGTTACCACTTCTACCTGCGCTCCCATTTCCCTTAAAGCTTGAGGAAGTATGTCTCGGGCTACTTTTGCTCTTGGTAGAAGTATGTTTGTGTCTTTAATATTCTGCTTGCTAAATTTTTCAATAAGCCCCTCGGCTCTAAAGTCCTTGGGAACTAAATCTACATTAATCCCCATATCTTCAATCGCCCGGGAAGTAATATCACCAATTGCGGCAATCTTGGCACCGTTGAGCTCTCTTATGTCTTTACCGAGCGCCTTTAGCCTCTCAAAGAAGGCCATAACGCCGTTTACGCTCGTAAAAATAATCCAGTCATACGAGCTAACGTTATTTATAGCGCCGTCAAGCGCTTGAAAACTCCTGGGAGGAACTATTTCTATCGTGGGAAATGAAACGATTTGAGCTCCCTTTGATTCAAGCAGGTGAGCAAATGATTCCGCCTGGCTTTTCGGTCTTGTTACCAGCACCGTTTTTCCAAATAGAGGAGCGGATTCATACCAGTTCATTACTTGCCTTAGATTTACAACCTCTCCTACAACCAAAATTGCCGGGGAAGTAATATCTTTTCTCTTTTTAACCAGCTCCGATATATTTCCGATTTTGCCGGTCAAGGTCGTCTGTGCCGGATAAGTGCCCCAGGTAATTACAGCAACAGGAGTGTCGGGGCTTTTGCCCGCACTCATAAGCTCTGCCATGTTCTTTTTCAGGTTCTTAACACCCATAAGGAAAACTATTGTCCCTATTTGTGAAAGCGCTTCCCACGGGATATTGGATTTCCCTTTAGAGGGATTCTCATGTCCTGTAACTACGGCGAAGGAAGAGGTGAGATCCCGGTGCGTGAGCGAGATACCCGCATAAGCCGGCACCGCCGATACGGAGGTTACTCCAGGCACTACTTCAAAGGGAACACCCTTGCCTTGGAGATACTCTGCTTCTTCTGCGCCTCTGCCGAATATAAAAGGATCCCCTCCCTTAAGCCTGGCAACAGTATTGCCTTTTTTCGATTTTCTGACCAGTAGCGCGTTTATACTCTGCTGAGACATTTCCTTTTGTCCCGCTTTTTTCCCTACATATAGAATCTCAGCGTTTTCTTTTACATAATGCAGAAGCTCAGTATTAACAAGGTAGTCATAAACTACTACGTCGGCTTTTTCGAGAAGTTCTTTCCCCTTGATCGTGATCAGCCCCCTGTCTCCGGGCCCCGCTCCGATTAGATATACAGTTCCTGGTTTACTCATAATGTTCTTTAAGAAGAAAACCGAAGCCCGTAAAGATTGTCAAGCACAGCGCTTGTTGGAGACTGCGTTTTGCATGGTATTATAATTCTCTGTATATTGAGTACGTAATTGAAAATAATAGTACTTTTAAATTAGATAGGGGGTCAGAGCGAATGTTGGTCAAAGACTATATGACACTTTACCCAAGAACAGTAGCGCCAGATGATGGAGCTGAGGATATTTCCGAGATGATGAGGCCCTTAAACTACAGGCAATGTCCTGTAGTTGAAGAAGGCAAGTTAGTGGGGATTGTTACAGCGACTGATTTAGCAAACGCTCTTGCCAATAAGAAGGACATAAAAGTTAAAGACGTTATGGTGACTGATCCCGTTACAATAATGGAGGACGCGTCTATTGAGAGCGCCTCTGAAATAATTAGAGTTAAGAATTTCAATTCTCTACCCGTTGTATCTGAGAACAATGATCTTTTGGGAATTATAACCGTAACGGATATTTTGGATGCTCTTCGCACCACCTTTAGCTTTACTGATAAGCCGATCAAATTAGAGGTTAATATGTCTGATACACTCGGTCTCTTTGATATCCTCCATTTGATACAGAACAATTCAGAAAAGGTGATCTCTTTTAGTTCGGCGCCCATGAACAGAAGCGTAAGTTTTTTCTGGGTCGTTGACTGCGATCTGGGAAGAGTGGAGAAGGTGCTCAGAGAAAACAAATGCACGATGAGCGTTGTACCAACTGAATAAAGAACCAATCACACTTTCTTTATGTGCATTAATTAACCTGTGAAGATCCGATAAAAACTGGTATAATTATGAGATAGTAAAAATATTTAAAAGAAGAAGAGAACTATATAAGAAGAAGAAAACATGGAAAGCGACCAGCTAGAATATATATTAGATCATTTTAAAAACCCTCGGAATTATGGGACTATTGAAGATGCCGACTACTCCTATGAAGAAGGTATCCCTTCCTGTGGCGACGTGATCAGAGTTGATCTTAGAGTTGAAAATGACAGACTTCATGACATCAAGTTTTCCGGCACGGGATGCGCGATAAGCCAGGCCTCTGTCTCAATACTTACAGAGAATGTAACAGGCAAGGAAGTAAGCGAAGTCATCTCAATGACAGATCATGATATGCTTGAAGCTCTGGGAGGGCAGGTCTCCCCTATCAGGTTCAAGTGTGCGCTTTTAGGATTAATGGTGTTAAAAAAAGCGCTTGTAGGAAAAATTCCGGCCAATAATTAGACCCCCGTTATCTGATCTTTACACAGTAGAATTATGGAAAAAATAATCAAATCAGCCGGGGCGTTTGACCCTGTGTTAATAAAAAATGACTTCCCCATATTTAAGCGCCGGGTACACGGTAAACCTCTAATCTATTTAGACAACGCGGCGACCACGCAAAAACCTGAGAGCGTAATAAACTCAATCGACAATTATTACCGTCGGCATAACTCAAACATCCACCGAGGTGTACACACCCTTAGTTATGAATCCACCGTTATGTATGAGGACGCTCATAAAAAAGTAGCTGAGCTTATAGGAGCGAAGGACTGGAGAGAGATCATCTTTACCAGAAACGCTACCGAATCCATCAACCTTCTGGCGTATAGCTGGGGACTTCATGAGTTAAAAGAGGGTGATGAGGTTCTTATCACTATTATGGAGCACCATTCCAATATCGTCCCCTGGCAGATGCTCCGTGACTTAAAGGGTATTAAGATCAACGTGCTTGGCGTTGATAACAAAGGGGATTTGTTATTAGATGAATTGCCAAAACTGTTGACTGAAAAAACTAAATTAGTGAGCATAATCCATGCTTCAAATGTTCTGGGGACTGTGAATCCTATAAAGCATATAACCCGGGAGGCTAAGAAAGTGGGCGCACTGGTTTTAATAGACGCCGCTCAATCAATTCCTCATCTGCCAATCGATATAAATGATATTGGCTGTGATTTCTTAGTAGCCTCAGGACACAAGATGATGGGACCGACAGGGGTAGGTTTTATTTACGGCCGCCAAGAGCTTCTCGAAGGTATGGAGCCGTTTCTGTACGGTGGGGACATGATTGAGAAAGTTACGTTAGAGAAATCAACCTGGAACGAGCTCCCCTGGAAGTATGAAGCCGGCACGCCTAATATAGCGGGCGGTATCGGTCTGGGAGCAGCGGTGGATTATCTTCAGAACATCGGGCTCACAAATATCTTCGAGCATGAAGAAGAGCTTTTAAGATACGCGCTTGAGAGAATGTCTGAGTTTGATTGGATAAATACTTACGGACACAAGAGTGATAGCCAAAGCGTGGGAGTTATTTCCTTTAACGTGGAGGGTGTCCACCCACACGATGTGGCGGGGATGCTTGATGAACAGGGCATTGCAGTGCGCTCGGGACATCACTGCGCACAGCCGCTTATGCAGGAGCTCTCAATGGACTATACGGCTAGAGTGAGCTTTTATGTCTATAACACCAAAGAAGAAATAGATATTTGCATTGAAACCCTTAAGAAAGTAAAGAAACTATTCGGATAAAAGTTTCTCTAAACAAAGCTTTAAATTCCGCTCTTTCCCAATATAGCAAATAACCGGATTTTGTCTAAAATATTTAGTGCGTATATACTTCTATAAAGTGAGATATCAGGGATTATTCCAAGTACAGTCTTAAGGAGAATCAAAATGAAGATCGATAAAATTTTATACCCTACAGATTTTTCCGCAAAATCTGAAAACGCGAGAGAACATGCGATCTATATGGGCAAATCACTAAATTCATCACTGCATTTACTTCATGCGATTGAGCCTCTTGATTATGATGAAATGGACGAGGAAATCCTAGAGTTTTATAAAGGGCTTGAAAATCAGTTAGAGGTAAAAATGGAAGCGGAAAAAAAGATTTTCCAAGAGGCCGGGCTTGAAATTCAGGCAGAGATTATTATTGGCTCCAGATGGAAGGTCATTAACAACTACGCAAAAGAGAACGACATCAATTTAATAATTATGGGCTCGCACGGCGTCAGAAATGAAACAGGGGAGATCTCTGTCGGTACAACAAGTCATAAAGTAATGTTCTCCTCTCCCTGCCCCGTATTGATCGTAAGACACGAAGAGGGTTAACTTGCTCGACACAAGTCTGGATAAGATATCAGGCATAGAGACGGCGCTCAGAAAACAGAAGTTAACGGTAACAGTTATTTTGTATTCGGCGGCGGTTATTATCAGCCTTTTTACAGCGGAAGCAAAGTGATATATAAGATAGTGCCTAATCCGACCTAAGTGCAGTTAGTTATCGCTGTACGTTTAAGGAAAGAAAGTCCTATCTTCAACCCCTTCTGAAGAGGGTCTCTTACTGTTCACGGTCAGACGGTATATATACGCCGAACGGGTCTTCATCAAAGTATCTTATAAATATATTTTTGTAGCTTATTATCCTTATATCCTGTGGGGTAATATCGCGCGGATCCGAATGCCCCAAAATTTCAGTCAAATGAAGCATATCCTCATGGAATCCCTCAAGGTAATGGTGAACCCTGGTTGATTTCTCCGGGAGGTTAATACCATGAACGCGCCATTTACTGTTAGTTGTAATACCGGTGGGGCACTCATTTGTGTGGCACTGAAGGGATTGTATGCACCCCAGAGACAGCATTACACCCCTTGCGGTCTCTATAACATCGGAGCCGACTGCAAATGCTAACGCCGCATGAGCAGGGGTGAAAAGTTTCCCCGAGCTGCTGATGGTTACCCCGTCTCTTAGCCCGGCTTCTTTGAGCTTTTTGTCGAGATAAAATGTTGTTTCAAAGGAGCTTCCAAAGCCGACATAGTTCATAAAGATATTCTCACCAGCCCCTGTACCCCCGTCGGAGCCGTCAATCTGTATCGCATCAGGGCCTTCTCCCGCCTCTTTCATACCCTCTATGAGCAAATCGATCTCATCGAGTCTCCCCACGCATAGCTTTATTCCTACCGGAAGCCCGGTTAGTTTTCTAACCCTCTTTATAAATTCAAGCATTTTAAGTACAGATTCCTTGGGAGTGGCGGCAATTAACTCAGCATGCTGCCCAGGGCTTATGATAGTTTCTCCGGGTTTTACTTTTCTAACCGCGGCGATTTCAGGGGTAACTTTTACTCCCGGGAGCACTCCCCCCAGTCCGGGTTTGGCGCCCTGTGAAATTTTAATCTGGATCATTCCGATGTTATCATTGTCTCTGACTAAATCCCTAAGGTGGGCTTCATCTAAAAAGCGGGCGGGGGTGCCGTCATTTAAAACTCCGTCTTTCCCAACTCCGAATTTGCCGGTGCCAATCTGAAAGACCACATCGTTTCCAGCGATCCCGTGAGGACCATAGCCGCCTTCACCGGTATTGACGTACGCTACGTCCTTTGCCCCTATGCTTATGCATTCCGCGGCTTTCCAGTTAATGGAGCCGTAACTCATGGCGGATACGTTTACGGAGTTCTTTATGGTAAACGGCCTTACTCCCACTCTTTTTTCACCTACGATAACTTCATAACTCGCTTTGTTAACTGCCCCCGGGAAATTTCTATGAAGGAGATGAGACTGGGCAGTATTTTCTAAATCAAACTCATCAAGCTCAGTGCCGAAGCTGGATATGGGCTTTATTGCTTTTGCCTTTTGATATATATAGTCCCTTACTATTCTGGGTATCGGTCTCCCGTTAGTGTTCGTCTCGTTAAAATACTGCAGGTACTTATCACGAAAAGTATCCTCAAATAAATATCTGATCCTGCCAAGCGGCCCGTATATTCTAATAAGAGTTCTGTCGTCCTGTACAAAAAGCTCTCTAGCCGAAAAGATCACAATAGCTGTTGCGAATAAAGATATGAAGTAGAGCCAGCTCTTAAAGTAGATTCCTAAAGCTATGGCTGCTACGGCCAAGACGATGCTCGATATATCCATAACCTTCTCAAGTGGAGGGTTATACGTATAGGGAACAAGACCTTGTTCTTTGCCTAACCCTTTTAATTTCTCTAAATATTGCCTGCTGTCTGAAGATTTTTTATATCCCATTTTTATAGTCTAAATAAAACCAGCTCCTTTTAAAACCTGCTGTATAAATTTAGGTGCCTTTACTCATACGTTATCAGAAATATTTTGTTTGCTATCAACTCTAATAAACAACTTTCCCATCTGTCCAAAAAAGAGCGGAATTAAGCTCATACATATTATTAACAACCATCCATCGTATCCAGGTTCTACTACCTTAAGCACTTTCGCAACAGGAGGGAAATAGACGGCTACCAGTATCAGGGCGGCACTTATAAATAGTGCTCCCCATACATATAGATTTCTGGTTATCTCATTATTAATTATGGCCGAGGTTCTATCACGCATATTAAAAACATGAAAGAGTTGGACAAATGCAAGGGTAAGAAATGAGACCGAGACAGATTTTTGTGTTTCAAAACCAAGATAGTATAAAGAAAGAAGAAGAGCTCCGAGCACCGAAATGGTAATGATAAGCCCATATCCCGCGATCTCAATCCAATTACGCTTTGTCATAATCGGCTCTTGAGGATCCCTCGGTGGCAATTTCATTACATTACCACCCCCTTCGCCCATCCCAAGTGCAAGAGCGGGAAAGACATCGGTAACAAGGTTTAAAAAAAGTATTTGAAGCGGGAGAATCGGCAAAGGCACGGCAGCAAAGGATGCGAACGACACAATCATTATTTCACTCACGTTACAGGAGATAAGGTATGTAATAAACTTTCTAATATTTCCAAATATTATACGCCCCTCCTCAATAGCAGCTACGATGGTTGAGAAGGAGTCGTCTTTTAAAACTATGTCAGAAGCTTCTCTGGCCACTTGCGTGCCTCTTAGTCCCATTGCTATGCCTATATCGGCCTTTTTCAGTGCAGGGGCATCATTAACACCGTCCCCGGTCATCGCAACAATCTGTCCCTGCCCCTGTTTAAACGAAACAATGTCTAATTTCTGCTCCGGACTTACCCGGGCAAGAATAGGTGTTTTATTTATTTCATCTAATTGCTCTGTGGATAATTCCGAGAACTTCCCTATATCCTTACCCTGAACAGCCGCTGCCTTATCATCAGGCACAAGACCAACCGCAAGGGCTATGTTTTTTGCCGTAGCCGGGTGATCACCTGTTACCATAACGACTTTAATTCCGGCATCCAGGCACTTAAGGATAGAATCTCTGACATCCAAACGAGGCGGGTCCAGGAGACATACGAGCCCTAAAAAAGCAAGCTTTTCATATGGATCGGAGCTTGCGCTTTCCACCTCTTTCTCGCCGTGGGCTATAACGCGGTAACCTTTCCCTGCAAGCTCTTCATTCATTTTATACCAGTAGTCCTTAAGCTCGTCCGTGAAATCCGCCTGCCCATTTTCAGTTAGAATTTTAGATGAGATTTCGAGCAACGAGTCAGGCGCTCCTTTTACCGCTACCAGGAAAGATCCGTCTTTTTGGTGAAAGGTCGACATCATATTTACAGACGTATCAAAAGCTTCAACTCTTATTTCAGGATAAAGTCTAAGCAGATCCTTCTTTTGAATCCCGGCTATATCCCCCGCAAAGAGAAGAGCTATCTCAAGGGGGTCCCCTATGCTCCGGCGGCTTTTAGCTAAATCTTTTTCAAGAGAGGCTCCGTTGCAGAGAACGCCTACTTCCAGCACTTCTTTTAAGACAGGGTCATCAAGCGGCTCAATCCTCTTTCCCTGAATAGAGAACATATTTTCCCCGGTCTTTTCATCATGTTTTATTTCAATCAATCCCGCAGCGGTTGCTATTAACTTAACGCTCATTTTATTCTCTGTGAGCGTCCCTGTCTTATCCGTACAAATAACATTTGTTGACCCGAGGGTTTCTACCGCGCTAAGTTTGTTGATCAGAGCGTTTCTTCGGGCCATTCTCATCATTCCTCTCGCAAGAGCAATTGTTGCCACGACGGGAAGCCCTTCGGGTATTGCAGCCACTGCAAGAGCAATACCGGTCTCTATCATCAGAAACATCTCTTTTCCCCTCAGGATACCTATCACAATAATAGAGGCCGCTACAACAAGAGTTGCCCATATTAACTTGCTTCCTAGTTGATTGAGGTTCTTATCAAGAGGTGTTTTTTCATCCTCAGCTGATTCGACCAGCACACTGATATTGCCTATTTCAGTACTTACGCCTGTAGAAGTGACAACTCCCTCGCCGGAGCCTCTTGTCACAGCCGTACCCATAAACACCATATTCGTACGCTCTGAAACGGGCAGAACTTCTCCTAGGGGTTCTATCTGTTTTGGCACCGGTACCGATTCACCCGTTAAAGAGGATTCATCCGATTCGAACCTTGAGGCTTTAAATAATCTTATATCGGCGGGAACCATATCTCCTGCTTCCAGAATTACTATATCCCCCGGTACAAGATCTTCCGCAGCTAGTTTTATGATACCGCCGCCGCGTCTTACAGAAGCCTCAATATGGACGAGTCTGTAGAGAGCCTCCATTGATCTTACAGCTTTGATCTCAGTGAGAAAACCGATTGCAGAATTAATGACTATAACGATTACAATGGCTACGCCTTCCAGCCAATCACCAAGTACAAAGGATAATGCGGACGCTATAGCGAGCAGAAGGACTATAAGGTTTTTGATCTGGTTTAAGAGAATAATCCAGAGGCTCTTGGGCTTTGCCTTTTTTAGACGATTTTTGCCGTATGTTTGTAATCGTCTTAAAGCTTCTTTCTCATCCAGCCCTGAATCGGGAGAAACTTTTAGCTCATTGGTGAGAACTTCTATAGAATCCCGGTAAGGCGTATTAGGTTCATTCATTTTTCAATCTATGAGGTAAATTAACAGCTTGTAGCAACGTGCGTTTGTCTCTTATAGAAACGCAACAATTAAGCTAAACCCCTTAGGAGATAGCCCACAACATAGGCTATAACGGCCGCGGCGCCCCCGATGAACAACATCTCAAGACCCGCAAAAATCCATTTCTTTCCTACTATTTGCCCCTTAACCGAACCAACAATAAAAAAGGCAATAGATGTAAGAATTATGGATAACGTAAAGGTTTCGCTCCTAAAGGAGTCATGGAAATAGGATAGAACATATGCCAGCAGTGGTATAAATCCTATCAAATTAAAAGAAATAAAGGTCACGATAGCGCTTTTAATTGGAGAAGTGTGGTCTTCAAAAATACCAAACTCATCCTTCATCATGGTATCAACCCATACTTCCTGATTGCTTGTAATAATTTCCACCGCATCGTCTAGCTGCTGACCCGAAAAACCTTTTTCTGAAAAGATATCCCTTATTTCCTGAGTTTCTTCTTCAGGAACATGTATGACTGAATGCTCCTCAGACTTTCGGATTTTGTCAGCATACTCCTTTCGGGATTTGGTGCTAAGGTAGTTTCCGACAGCCATTGAGAAACCGTCTGCAAAAAGGTTGGCAAAACCTAAGATTAATACGATAGTAGGGGATAGTGATGCACCTGTTACACCGGCAACAATGGCAAAAGTTGTAACAGAGCCGTCGATTCCGCCGTATACGAAATCTGATAAATAAGAGCTGATTTTCACTTCTGAATTTTTATTTGCCATAATCCATACTTTAAAGAAGAGTTTCTGATATTAAAACATGATTCACCCTCAATATCACTTAAGACTCTGTATTGCGGAAAGATGACAACTATTCTTCATTAACTCTAGTCAATCACTGAGGATAAAAGCAAGATTCGTATCGTTCTTAAAATTACTACAGTACCTCTAGAGCGGCTTAACAGTAATAACAGGGCAGGGCGCTTCCCGTATGACTCTCTCCGCAACGCTACCTATAAACTCCTCTCTTCTGAATTCTTTTCCACCGTAAGTATTCATAAAAATAATATCTATATCCATCTCAGAGGCATAGTCAATGATTCCCTTACAGGCATTCTTCGCGGTCTTTACTACCGTATTAACCTTTATTCCAAGCTTGGCCTCATTGATTTTCTTTGTAAGATTGTTATAAGAATTACCCCTTAACCGCTCCACTACCTCAGGGGGGTATTTTTTGTTGCCGATCTCTACAACGTTTAGGCTTGTGACATTGAGATCCAGATACTCAGCCAGTCCCGCTGTAAAGAGCAGATCTCTGGAAGTGATATTATAGAGATCCGTAGGTACGAGTATATTCTCAACTTTGATGGGGCCCGACTTTTTCCTGGCTACCATTACCGGTATGGAGGAGCGTCTTATTACCTTAAGAGCGGTAGCTCCCAAAAGATACTTATCCTGCGCTCTTCCTTTTCCCAAGATTATTAAATCTGATTTTTCTTCTTCCGCAGTTTTTATAATTTGAAGATGAGGCACGCCTTGAGCAATCCGCGTTTTAAAACTAAGCCCTTTGGCTTCAAACTCTCTGGCTCTATCATTTAATCTGTCGCTCTCTCTGGACTCTGTCTCTTTAATCCATTTAGCTATCAGATCATATTCCTGCTCAGGGAACTGGTCCTTCATGTCCACTTCAAAATAATCGGGGATTACATATAGCCCCACAATTTCAGCTTTACATCTATAAGCAATATCTTCTACATAAGAGAGCGCGTCTAAAGAATCAGTCGATCCGTCTGAGGCCCAAAGTATTTTTTTAATCAACTGGAATATCCTCCTTATATCAAATAAAGACTTTAGTTATTGTAATTAATTCAAAGTACTAATTAAAATACCCGTACTTTAGATTAGGACAATTTCTAAAAGAAACAAATTGCATTTTTAAGGTAAGGGTATTGGTTTTTGCACCGCATTACCAATAGGTTGTAGTGTTTCTAAATACGCAAATATCGATCCTAAATCTTCATCACTTAACTTTGCGTAGTCCTTCCATGGCATGGGCGGCTTAATACCTCTTTTAAGATTGACATGACGTCCGCTCCTCATTATTTCAATAAAAATTTCCTCATTCCACTTCCCAATTCCGCTCTCCGGATCAGGAGTCAAATTTGTCGAGAAACTAAGTCCCCACTCACCTGCCCACACAGTAGAATCAAGTGAGGATACAAATTCGAGCCACTCTTGAGAATTAAGTTCAACCGCCGGGATTTCGGGGATCTCCGAATCAGAAGGATGTCCTGATAGAGTTCTTTTGCTATCGGGTATTAATCCATCCTTTGTTTCAACAAGCGGCGTATGGCAATCGTTACACCTGCCCTCATTGACCAACTGTTTTCCCCTTCCAATGCGATCTTTTCGTGCGCTATCGTCACTGGAATCTTGCGCATTAAGAACTGAATGCGGAACAGATATAAGAAGTGTAACTAACAATATCTTTCTCAGCATATATTAGACCTCCTAATTACATAAATTACCCACTAAGGTCTGGTAACCAATACAGGGCAGTGAGCTTCACGTATTACTTTCTCGGCTTCACTGCCTAAGATAATTCTTTTAAATCCCTTTCTTCCATGTGTATTCATTATAATAAAATCAAACTTGTTCTTTTTCGCATAATCTCTAATAGCTAATGAAGGGCTTGCTCCGTATATTACTTCTGTACTGAGACTTTGTTTAGTTCTCTTTTTTGTTTTGAGAAATTTATCTTTGGCTAGATTAGCCATACGATCTAATTCCTGATGAGATGTTTTGATAAATTTATTTATCAGGGAAGGGGGAATATCGTGGGAGTTTGGGTTCAGCCAGAACACGTATAAAAGCGTTACAGAAGCATTAAGTAATCCCGCGAACTCAAGAGAGGATACAATCGTCGACTCAGTACTATCAGAAACATCTACAGGTACTAATATCTTTTCTATTTTGCTTATACCTTTTTTCCCTTTTCCTTTCACAGAAAGTACAGGAACAGGGGAGTTCCTTAATACTTTAGCCGTATTGCTGCCTATTATTGATCTCTCAATAAATCCCTGGCCGTGTTTACCCATAACAATCAAGTCACACTTAGCGCTCTTTACAGTTTTAATTATCCCCTCGACTGTGCCGTCCCTTAGAATTTTAGATGTAGAATTAATTCCTTTTTCTTTGAGCCCCTGGGAAATCCGTTTAAAGCGTCTCTCAAATTTCTTTTCAGTTTTCTCTACGATACCCATTATGAGTTCTTCAGAATTCGGATAAAGGGAGGTAAGAGGAAAGTGGATTTCACTCACAACAAAGATAGAATGTCGGCCCCTAATTTCTCAGCAAAAAATGTAGCGTATCTTAGAGCGCTGTTTGACTCTTTTGATCCATCTGAAGCCCAAAGTATTTTCTTAATCAAGGTATTAACCTCCTGATGGAATGTCCTGATCTTCTCTTATGATATTATTTTACTCTATAATTCACAAATGCGCTTCTTCTTTTGAATAAGCGGGTGATATAATAACACTAATAAAACTTTATAGGTGACGATAGAGCATGAAAGCCATGATCTTAAAAGAGACCACTGATCTTAGTAAAAACAAGTCCCCGCTTGAATTGGCGGATATTGCAGCGCCGGTCCCAACGGACGGAGAAATTCTGATTCGCATCTCGGTCTGCGGAGTCTGCCACACTGAGCTTGACGAGATAGAGGGACGGACACCGCCTCCTAAATTTCCTGCCGTGCTCGGGCATCAGGTCGTGGGCAGGGTTGAGGGGGCCGGCGGGAAAGCCGATAAATTTAAAAAAGGCGATAGAGTAGGGGTGGCCTGGATATATTCTTCGTGCGGTGAGTGCCGTTACTGCAAGGAAGGCAACGACAACTTATGCCAGGAGTTTAAAGCAACCGGCAGAGACAAAAACGGCGGTTACGCCGAATATATGACTATATCGGAGAGCTTTGCTTATAGAATCCCCGAAGTGTTTACGGACACAGACGCAGCGCCTTTACTATGCGCAGGAGCTATCGGCTACAGATCTCTAAGACTTACAGAACTTAAAGACGGCCAGAGTTTAGGACTCACCGGGTTCGGGGCTTCAGGTCATCTAGTTCTTAAAATGGCAAAACATATGTTCCCTAACTCAAATGTCTATGTATTTGCCCGAAGTGAAGAAGAAAGAGAGTTTTCTAAACACCTGGGAGCACTCTGGGCAGGGGAAGCCCAAGACCGTTCGCCTCAAAAGCTTGACGCCATAATCGACACAACACCTGTATGGAAGCCTGTGGTAGAGGCTCTTGGAAATCTTAACACCCAGGGGCGACTGGTTATCAATGCTATCCGTAAAGAAGAGGTAGATAAGAACTACCTTCTAAATCTGGACTATCCCCGGGACCTTTGGATGGAAAAAGAGATAAAGAGCGTGGCGAATATAAGCAGAAAAGATGTAGTGGAATTTCTAGAGTTGGCAGCTCAAATAGCGATTAAGCCCCAGATAGAAGAATATGCTCTCGAAGACGCGAATAGCGCGCTTGTTGAATTAAAAGAAGGAAAAATAAAGGGATCTAAAGTACTAATAATAGATTAATTATATTTCCGCTAATGTGCGCTGTATGACTGACGTTCCTGTAATCACACTGCTCAAAATCCACCGTCATTCCCGAATGTCTTAATCGGGAATCCAGTCTTTGTCCTTCTGAACCATGTCCTGAACTTGTTTGGGTATCTAGTCAGAATCTAATCTTTATCTTTCTATTTCTTCCCATTGGAATAGGGAAAGGCCTTAAGCAGAGGCCATTTGACCGACTTGAGCTACTTCTTTTTCAAGTGGTATTTCCGGAGTCTCTCGTTCAGTTTTTTTCCAGTTCTTTTCCTGCTCTTTTTTATAATACGCGTTCTGATCGTGGTATATAGCTCCCTCTGGCAGCCATTCCCAGAGCGGGCCCAAGTCTTTTCTCATAAGATCCATATAGAATTCGGGAAGAACAGTTGTTTCCCCTTCAAAGTAAGCCCTAAATGGTCTGTCTTCATCCAAACGCCTACGGACTTCTCTGTAGAACTTCATTCTTCCAAAACCCTCAGTTGATACGGCACGAACAAAATTCAGAGCCTTTGGAAAGGTAGTTTTGGTTTCAACAAAGCGGTGCCAAATTGATGACCAGGAGAAAGAATGTTCTACAAGGCCAATTATGCGGTCATACATATCAGGCCACGAGCTGTATTTGGGCCTTACATTCATAGCGTGGTTATTGTTTAAGAAATGAAATGGAAACGGCAGTACCCTGCCTTCTCCCTGATATTCAAGATTTAACGGCGCCGCTTCCCCAAATGAAGTTAAAAGAGGGAATGCGGGAAAAGCAGCGGGGGACATATCCACAAATTTCTTTGTCAGCTCAAAGGATTCAGGTCCATCGTCACAATCAAGACCAAGGACAAAGTTCGTTTGTATGTAGGGCAAATATCTAAGTATCATGTTTACATGCTCTGAAACAACTTCAACCTTTGCCATCCCTTCTTTCTTCCCTGTCTTGGACTTGGCCGCCAGACCGAACCAGGATTCGATTCCGGGGAGAATAGCTTTAAACCCATTATCTCTCAGGCGTTTTAAATGTGGTTCTGATAAAAGCGACAAACTGCTTTCCGCTATAAAATCTATACTATTGGGAGGCACAGCTTCTTCAATAANATTCATATAATCGTCGAACCTGACTCCGAAATTGGGATCATACCAGCTAACAACAGGGCGTTTGTATTTNGTTCTGACAAATTTCAAATCTTCTTTCATAGCTTCAAACTCAAGCGGTTGGTAGGGCACCTTTGCATCTATACAAAAGCTGCATGTGTAAGGGCAACCCAGGCTCCCTATCATTGGAACCATTTTGACCCAAGGAGCTTTTCTAAGTGCAAGCTCAATATATTTCCAGCGCTCACGTATTCCAGGTAGAGAAGCGGGCTGTTGAGAGGCGGATAAATGCCTTCCTAGTTCAAGGTTTTGAGAACATTCTTCCAATACTTCCCTGCAAATCTCTTTATCGGTAAGACCAAGTACATAGTCAAAATATTTCTGGGCATCTTCAGGGTAGCAGCGCGCGTGAGGACCGCCTAAAACTGTTATCACGCCTTGAGAGCGGTATAAATTGCTCAAAGCATAAGCCTGTATTGCAGATTGCGTAAAAGCACTGATGAAAACTATATCAATATCTTTGGGTGTATCTGTTTTTAATTCTTCACACCCCGTAAATGAAAATAATTCAACATTATGACCCATTTCTTCACACCATACAGCAATAACTTGAGGCATAAGGCCTGCAAGGTTTGCATGCATCATGCGTGCCCAGATTGATTTGTTTGGAGATTTAGTAATGAAATCAATTATTCCTATCTTGAGTTTTCGCATATATACCCCTTAAAGTTTGGCTCCGCTATTGTTTGACTTGTCTATCGAAATGCGATTTCGCAAGTCTCGAGAGTGTGTGGCTCCAATCGTAGATTTTATTCTCACCTAACGATACATAAAATGTTAAAGCAGATTCCTCCCTAACTCATCAGAATCAATCAAGTGAATTGAAGGATTAAGAGGGTATATAGAAGAATTAAACAAAAAGACTTCTTTTAAACCTTTAACTCTATAGAGTTCTTTTATCTTTTTACCTATTCAATACCATGTAAGTTTTAAAAGTAAGTTTTAAAAATTTCCTATAATCCTAAACGATTATAAGTATTAATACAATGTTAAAGATTAGATAGTGTTTTTGAAATAGGCTTATTTCTTATCAAAAGGATCATCCATCTGAGGGTGCCAGAGTTTAAAGTGATTCTTATGAACATCGGTATATGCCCCTTCATTGTAGTACTTATCATAGAAATCCAAATCGAGATGATGGGCTTGAAATACCAGCCGTGCAAACATGGGGTCCAAAAAAGCCGGGAAGCGCCCGTAGTTCTCATAAATGTACGAGCAGAAATCCTTAACTATCTCTATCCTTACTTCACTCGGATGGTATTCGTCAGAAAGCACTCCCTCGGGGTTTTGATAAGGGTAGGGGTTATCCTCTTCCCAAAAACGTCCTCTTTGCTGAAGGAACTTGTCCACAGCGTCACTCATGTTGTCTACATAGGGAGGACATAGGGCCTCAAAGACTCCGTCTCTACCAACCGGAACTGGGGGCTTAGAGCTCCTAAGTGTTTTCTCGGGATGTGTAAACCTAAAACCAAGCCCTTTGTAATTA
>JGI24023J19991_10000495_pt1 | contig 30609 bp, 28 predicted proteins | sample Cruoilmetagenom1_FD_19991 | JGI IMG/M metagenome (IMG submission 19991) | reverse complement strand
CTTCGCTTGAATAGTCCCATATTATAAATTTTGTAGTGAAAATTCAAAAATATGGGATTCTCAGGCACTTACAAAATCACAACTTTCGGATAGTTGTGACAAAAAGTAAAACTACAAACCCTTTTGGATTGAGTTTCTCATTCTTGGAGGGGTTTTTTATTTCTTAACTATTCGACGTAAGTCTTTATTGAAAAAATTGTTATTTTGTAGTATGAATCTATCACAAGAACAAACAGTTGTCAACACAATTACATTCGTTAAAAAGACTTTAAAGTATGCCGAAGGTGGCCACGATTGGTTTCATATTAATCGAGTTTATACAAATGCTTTATCCATTGCTAAAACTGAAAAAGTAGATATCTTTATAATTGCTTTAGGGGCACTTTTACATGATATTGCCGATGCTAAATTTCATGATGGTGATGAAACAATTGGTCCAAAAATTGCGCGTAGCTTTTTAGAGAGTGAAAAGGTGGATGAATCGCAAATTCAACATATAGAAAACATTATAAAATACATATCCTTTAAGGGAGAATTAGCTTCTTCTAATCAAAAAAGGTTTACCTCAAAAGAATTAGACGTCATTCAAGATGCTGACCGATTAGATGCTATTGGTGCTATTGGTATTGCGAGAACTTTTAATTATGGCGGGTTTAAAAATCGAGTGATTTATGATCCTGAAATACCTCCGAAACTCACACAAACTAAAGAAGAGTACAAAAAAAGTACGGCGCCTACTATCAATCACTTTTACGAAAAACTACTCTTGTTGAAAGATCGTATGAATACAAAGACTGGTCAAAAACTAGCGCAAGAACGCCATACATTTATGGAGCAATTCTTGGAACAGTTTTATCGGGAGACTTCGCCCAAATCAATCTAGAAATTAGCTGTTGGCTTTTAGCTGCTGGTTGTTGAAATAAATTACTTTAATTTCTTTTTAACTGCCACCTCTTGATAGGCCTCAATGACATCACCGATAGCGATATCATTATAACCTTTAACTTGTAATCCGCAATCGTAGCCTTTACCAACTTCTTTAACATCATCCTTAAATCGTTTTAAAGAATCTAAGGTACCTGTATGTACTACAATTCCTTCACGAATAATTCTGATTAATGACTTACGGTAAATTTTACCATTAGTGACCATACAACCCGCGATATTACCCACTTTAGTAATTTTATAAACCTCTCTTATTTCAACATTACCGGTAATTTCTTCTTTTATTTCAGGTGATAACATCCCTTCCATCGCATCTTTAAGATCGTTTATCGCATCATAAATAATTGAATAGGTACGTACATCAATTTCTTCTTTATCAGCGATCGCTCTTGCAGGACCAGCAGGTCGTACATTAAAGCCGATGATTATCGCATCTGATGCAGAAGCTAATAGTACATCTGATTCTGTAATAGCACCTACTCCTTTATGCAATATATTAATTTGAATTTCTTCAGTTGACAGCTTTTGCAAAGAACCTGACAGTGCTTCTACGGAACCATCAACATCACCTTTTAAGATAATATTTAACTCTTTAAAGTCTCCTAAAGCGATACGACGACCAATTTCGTCAAGCGTGATATGACGTTGCGTTCTAACAGATTGCTCTCTTTGTAGCTGTGCTCTTTTAGTGGCTATTTGCTTCGCTTCGCGCTCATCTTTCAATACATGAAATCTGTCACCAGCTTGTGGTGCTCCGTCTAAACCTAAAACTGAGACCGGCATCGATGGTCCAGCTCCTTCTATATTATTCCCTCTTTCATCAAACATCGCTTTTACTTTACCGCTATAACTTCCTGACAAAATGTAATCACCGATGTGTAGTGTTCCACCTTCAACTAAAAGCGTTGTAACATATCCTCTACCTTTATCTAATTGTGCCTCTACTACCGTACCGACTGCATCTTTTTTAGGATTGGCTTTCANNTCTAATAATTCTGCTTCTAAAAGCACTTTTTCCATTAATTCATCCACTCCATCTCCTGTTTTTGCTGATAATTCTTGTGATTGAATTTTACCACCCCAATCTTCTACTAATAAATTCATCGCAGATAACTGTTCTTTAATTTTATCTGGATTCGAATTGGGTAAATCTACTTTATTAATAGCAAAAACAATGGGTACTCCAGCGGCTTGTGCATGACTAATTGCTTCTTTGGTTTGAGGCATGACAGCATCATCTGCGGCAATTACAATCACCACAATATCAGTAACCTGTGCACCACGTGCACGCATCGCCGTAAAGGCTTCGTGACCTGGTGTATCTAAGAAAGTAACTTTATCACCTGACTTTAATTGTACATTATAGGCTCCTATATGTTGTGTGATACCACCTGCTTCACCTGCAATAACATTGGCTTCACGGATATAATCTAACAAAGATGTTTTACCATGATCTACGTGCCCCATAATCGTTACAATGGGTGCTCTATCAATAAGATCTTCGGGCTTATCTTCGACTTCAAGAACGGAATCTTCAATTTCTGCTCCAACAAACTCAACCGTATAGCCAAATTCATCGGCTAATATGGTCAAGGTTTCTGCATCTAATCGTTGGTTCATCGTAACCATCATTCCCAACATCATACAAGCTGAAATAAGGTCTGTTGGTGTCTTTTCCATCATCGTAGCAAGCTCATTGACCGTAACAAATTCTGTTACTTTGATGACTTTGCTTTCTGCTTCTTTTTGCTCTAACTCTTGCTCCGTTAGTTCTTTATGCTGATCTCTCTTTTGTTTACGATATTTTACCCCTTTGGATTTTTTGGTTTTCCCTTGTAATTTTTCGAGCGTTTCTTGTACTTGTTTTTTTACTTCTTCTTCAGTTGGTTCTTCTTTTACAAACTTTTTACGACCTTTCCCTTTATTTTGGGCATAATTACTTCTTCCTGTGGTTTGTTTTGTATCTGCTGGTTTTCTAATTCTACGGCGTTTCTTTTTAGGATCTGCAGCAGACTTATCATCTCTTTTTGACTTTTCCTTTTTTGGTTTTTGAAACTTTGTAAGATCTAGTTTTTCACCTGCAATTTTAGGTCCAGAAAGCTTTTGGTATTTAGTCTTAATCGTTTCTGTTTCTTTAGGCTCTTCTAACTCAACAGGTTTTTCAATGATTCCTTTTACTTTTTCGGCTTTACTTTCTTTTTTAGTTTTAACCTCTATTTCTTTTTTTTCTTTTTTCTTTTTGGGTGCTAAATCAATTTTACCAACAACTTTAGTCTTAAGCTTTTCTGATCCTGCTTTGACTAATTCTAGCTCTTTTTTCTCTTTTTTGGGTTGTTCTTTAGGCTCTTCGTTTGGCTCAATTACTTCTTTCGTTACTACTTCTTTAGCTTTTGGTTTTATGTCTAAGTCGATTTTTCCAACCACTTTCGTTTTTAGCTTTTCTGACTCGGCTTTAACTACTTTTTGACGTTCGGCTTCTTCTTTGGCAAGTTTTTCTTGTCTTTCTTCCTCTTGCTTTAGACGAATTGCTTCTAACTCTTTTTTCTTTTCTTCACTCACTTCTTCGGAAGCTTCTTTACGTTGCCGATCCGTTTGAAAAGCATCACAGAGGTTATCGTATTCCTCTTCAGAAAGTTTGGTTGTAGGGCGTGCCTCAACTTCAAAACCGTGAGATGCTAGATGCTCCACTGCTCTGTCTAAAGAAATATTTAATTCTTTGAGCACTTTATTAAGCCGTACTGTTTTTGCCATATTGTCTATTTGTATGAATGTAGTTAAAACATATTTCTATTTCTAAACATTCGATCATTTAATTTTCAAACTCTTCTTTAAGAATTCTTTGTACTTCAATAATTGTTTCTTCTTCGAGATCTGTTCGATTTGCTAAATCGATTAAGCTTTGATCTAATACACTTTTTGCCGTATCAAGACCTACTCGCTGAAATTCTTTGATTACCCAACCTTCAATCTCATCAGAGAATTCGGTTAGTTCAACATCTTCATCATCAATACCTTCACGTTGCACATCTAATTCATAACCCGTTAATTGGCTTGCAAGTTTAATATTAACACCACCTTTACCGATGGCTTTTGATACCTCTTCGGGTTTTAAGAAAACATCAACACGTCCTTTTTTTCCATCTTTTCTGCCTTCTTCTGGATGTATTTTCACGGAAACTACATTCGCAGGACTTAAAGCTCGTTGAATGAATAAATTTTCATTTTTTGTAAAATTAATTACATCGATATTTTCATTTCCTAATTCTCTCACAATTCCATGAATACGAGATCCTTTCATCCCTACACAAGCTCCTACTGGATCAATTCGTTCATCATAGGAATCGACAGCTACTTTTGCTTTTTCACCTGGTATTCTTGCCACACCTTCGATTGTAATTAATCCCTCGAAAACTTCAGGAATTTCTTGTTCAAATAATTTTACCAAAAATTCTGGTGCTGTTCTAGATAAAACAATATTGGGTTTGTTTCCTCTCAATTCTACTGATTTGATAATTCCTTTTATAGAATCACCTTTTCTGTAAAAATCTGATTTAATTTGTTCTCCTTTTGGCAAAACAATTTCGTTGCCATCATCATCTAAAAGCACCACAACATTATGTCGAATATGATGTACCTCTGCAGTAAACAATTCGCCTTCTAATTCTTTAAAATACTTATAAGTGTTTGAACTATCATGCTCATATACTTTTGAAACTAAGTTTTGACGAAGTGCTAAAATATCTCTTCGACCTAGGTCAGATAACTGAAACTTCTCAGGAACCTCTTCATCAATTTCATAATCTTCTTCAATTTTTTGAGCAGCTGATAATTCAATTTCTTTATTGGGATCTTCTACTGCACCATCTGCAACTACAACTCTATTTCGCCATATCTCCATATCTCCTTTATCAGGATTGATAATAATGTCAAAATTATCATCATCTCCGAACTTACGCTTAATTGTAGAACTGATTACCTCTTCTAAAATCGCCATTAGAGTCGTTCTATCAATACTTTTATCGTCTTTAAATTCAGAAAAAGATTCTATAAGTGCTATATTTTCCATCTTAACTATTTTATTCAGTTATATACTATTTTAACTTTTGCTTGTATAATATTATCTATGGCAATTTCGGCCTTTTTGGTGACCGTGTGTTTGCCTTTTCCAATCGGTTTTGGCTCTCTAGCTTGCCATTCTAAAATGACATTTTGATCTTGTATTGCTATGAGCTTTCCCTCAATCTTTTCATCAGTTGTTTGAACTTTTAAAGTTCGCCCAATATTTTTTTTATACTGTCTGGCATGCACCAAGGGTTTTGTAATATCTGGTGTAATTACTCGCAAAGAAAAATCATCAACTTCTCTATCAAGATTATGCTCAATATGACGACTAATTCTAATGCATTCATCTAAAGATACACCTTTATCACCGTCAACTACCACTTCAATATCTCCTGCTGTAGAAATAGAAAAATCAATCAGAAATAATTCTTCATTGACAGCCAAAGCTTCATTCCTTAATGTAATGATTTGTTTTGTATCCATTTTGTGGTATAAAAATAGGGGACTCAACGTCCCCTCCTTTCACTAATCCCTTGATTTTATGCCGCAAAGATAGGTAAAAATCAATTAAAACAAAATATCAACACAACATTCATATTAAATTCATAACTTTACGCTACATTTTAAAACTAAAAACTCATAAAATGAAGCGAATATTAGTCCCAATAGATTTTTCTGATCAAGCCGAATGTGCCATAAAAACTGCGGCAAGAATTGCACGTGAATCTGGTGCAGAGATTTTTTTATTACACATGCTAAATTTACCGATGAACGAGACCGATGTTAGCGCTCATGGAGATGCGAGTAACCCTGCTAAGATTTTGTATCTTCGAAAAATTCATCAAAAAATTGATGAAGCGATGAAAGCTCCCTATTTAAAGGATATTAAAGTTTCAGAAGAAGTTCGTTTTCACAAAACCTTTAGTGGAATTATCGACTATAGCCATGAGTTAAATACAGATCTTATCGTAATGGGTTCTCAAGGCGCAACGGGTTTAAAAGAAATGTTTATTGGTTCAAATACTGAAAAAGTAGTACGAAACTCAGATGTACCTGTTTTAGTTGTAAAAAAAGGAGTTGGCGAGTTTGATATGAATAAAATTGTTTTTGCTTCTGATTTTTCAGAGAGTGTTCAACCATCATTTGGTCGGTTTTTAGAATTTGCTGCAAAATTTAACGCATCCGTTCACTTATTATTTGTAAATACCGTTCATAATTTCGAACCGACTAAAGAGACAAGTGAACGATTACAAAATTTTGTCAATGAATATGATCTACCCGAACATACTTTAAATATATATAATGACACCTCCATTGAGCGTGGAATTCTTAATTTTTCAAAAGATATTGAAGCTGATTTAATAGCATTGAATACACATCAACGAAGTGGTTTATCAAGTATGTTTAATGAAAGTATTAGCGAAGATTTAGTGAATCATGCCTTAAAACCAGTAGTTACTTTTAAATTATAAACCTAATTACCAATTAAACATAGAAGCTTTTCAATTTGACTATTGAAAAGCTTCTGTGTTGATAAGAAGTTCTATAAAAATAGGTCTAAATAAAAAAATGCTTCCCTCAAAAATAGAAAGAAGCATTACGCTATTGTTGGCCCACAAGGACTCGAACCTTGAACGACGGCACCAAAAACCGGAGTGTTACCATTACACCATGGGCCAATTGCGGATGCAAAGATACTAAAAGAATTAAAAATTGATAATTAATAACAAAAAATTAATTAGCATTCGATAAAAAAGCACTAATTATCGGATATCTATTTGATTATAAATCATTTATAATTTATTGATAACTAGTTCATTTTTGTTAAATAGCACAAGCCCTATTCTTTTTTCTCAATTCTACAAAAGCTTTGTACTTTTGCAAAACTAAAAAAACAGCAAAAACATGTTTGAAAACAAAGACAAATCGAATACTCCTTTAGATAAAATTGGTGAATTTGGACTCATAAAACATCTAACAGAAAATTTTAAAATTCATCACAAAAGTACTGTTAAAGGAGTTGGTGATGATGCTGCTGTTTTGAATTTAACCAATAATCAAACCCTAATCACCACAGATTTATTAGTTGAAGGCGTTCATTTTGATTTGGGCTATATGCCTTTAAAACATTTAGGATATAAAGCCGTAATTGTCAATTTATCAGATGTTTATGCTATGAATGCTAGTGCTACACAAATAACGGTGTCCATTGCAGTTTCAAATCGCTTTCCTTTGGAAGCTATTGAGGAATTATATAGTGGTATTCAATTAGCTTGTGATACGTATAAAGTAGATTTAATCGGTGGTGACACAACCTCTTCGACAAAAGGTTTATTAATAAGTATAACAGCTATTGGTGATGCCAAAAAGGAGGATATCGTCTATAGAAGTGGTGCCAAAGAAAACGACTTATTGGTCGTTACAGGAGATCTCGCTGCTGCCTATTTGGGTTTACAAGTTTTAGAACGTGAAAAGCAAGTTTTTCAAGTCAATCAAAAGTCGCAACCCGATTTAACAAAATACGCCTATTTAGTGGAGCGTCAACTTAAACCTGAAGCTAGAAAAGATGTGATTCAAATTTTAAGAGATTTAAAAGTAAAACCAACTGCTATGATCGATATATCGGATGGTTTATCTTCAGAAATTCTCCATCTGTGTGAACAATCTCAAGTAGGTTGTAATTTATTTGAAGAGAAAATTCCTTTAGATCCTCAAGTTATTGCTACTTGTGAAGAGTTTGAATTAGAAAGCACTACTGTTGCCTTAAGTAGCGGTGAAGATTATGAATTACTTTTTACCATTGATCAAAATGATTTTGATAAAATAAAAGGTAATCCGAATTTTACTGTGATTGGTCATATGACTGAAAAAAATCAAGGAGCACATTTAGTGACCCGTGCCAATCAAAAAGTGGCAATTATTGCACAAGGGTGGCGCTCGTTTTAAAAAACAAAAACAACCCTGCAAGGGTCTTAAACCCTTGTAGGGTTAAAATTATCCAATTCGTAATCCGTTTTTGGTAGTTTGCCCTGTATGTAAAAGAGTAACTTCTCCGTCCTTTCCAACAGCGCCCAACACCAAACANTCACTCATCATGGTCGCTATTTGTTTGGGTGGAAAATTTACAACGGCCACCACTTGTTTTCCTATCAACTCATCTAGTGTGTATAATTTGGTGAGTTGAGCAGATGATTTTTTTATGCCTAATTCACCAAAATCAATTTCTAGTTTATATGCAGGATTTCTAGCCTCTTTAAAAAGTGCTACCTTAAGTATAGTTCCTGTACGGATATCAACTTTTGAAAAATCTTCCCAANTAATTGTATGTGACATTTTAATAGATATTAATAAGCCTACAAAGATTTAAAACCCTTGTAGGCTTATAAGTTTTTTAGTACTTCCCTTTGGTAAGTATTTAGGATGGGCTTTTCATCAACTCCTCGATTTCTTCAGCAGTGATCGGAATATTGGCCATTAAATTGAAAGGCAATCCTTTTTCCTGTACCACATAATCGTCTTCTATACGAATACCAAAACCTTCTTCAGGAATATAGATTCCTGGTTCAACAGTAAAGACCATACCAGCTTGCATCGGCTCTGTTAAGATACCATAATCATGTGTGTCTAAGCCCATATGATGTGAAGTGCCATGCATGAAATATTTTTTATAGGCTGGCCATTTAGGATCTTCGTTTTTTACCTCATCTTTGGTGAGTAAACCTAGCCCTAACAATTCTTCGGTCATTAATTTTCCNACTTCGATATGATATTCNGCCCATAAAACACCTGGTTTTAGCATAGCTGCTGCGGCATCCTTCACACGTAATACGGCATTATAGACATCCTTTTGGCGTGCAGTGAATTTACCATTTACGGGTACCATTCGAGTCATGTCTGAAGAATAGTTTGCATATGCAGCTCCGACATCCATTAAGATAATATCGCCATCTTTACATTCTTTATTGTTCTCAATATAGTGGAGTACATTAGCATTATTACCACTAGCTATAATTGGCGTGTAAGCAAATCCATTAGCACGATTACGAATAAACTCATGGGTAAATTCTGCTTCAATTTCATGCTCCCAAACGCCTGGTTTTACATAACCTAAAATACGTTTAAGCCCTTTTTCAGTAATATCACAAGCTTGTTGTATTAAAGCAATTTCTTCAGGTTCTTTGATGGAGCGCAAGCGTTGTAAAATCGGTTGACTTCTGAAATACGTATGTCCAGGATATTGATTTTTTAATTTTTTCACGAAACGCGCTTCACGAGTTTCAGTTTCAACATTTGCACGATAATGTTCGTTTGTATTGATATATACATTTTCGGCCTGTGTCATAATTTCAAACAAGACTTTATCTAGGTCTTGTAGCCAAAAAACGGATTGAATACCAGAAGTTGTAAATGCGGCTTCTTTGGTTAATTTTTCTCCTTCCCAAACTGCAATATGTTCATTTGTTTCTTTTAAGAACAACATTTCACGATGTTCTTCTTTTGGTGCATCTGGGAAAATCACGAGAACACTTTCTTCTTGATCAACTCCCGATAAATAAAAAATATCACGATGTTGTGCAAAGGGCAAAGTACTATCTGCACTGATTGGATAAATGTCATTTGAATTAAAAATTGCTAATGAATTTGATTTCATTTTAGCTACAAATTTTGCTCTGTTCTTTATAAAAAGATTACGGTCTATTGGTAAGTATTTCATGGTGTGAGTTTGTAAAGTTATAAAGTTTATAAAGTTTAAAGTTTGTAAAGCTATAAAGTTCGTAGACTAATATACTGTTGTACTTTAAACTTTATTAACTTCCGACTCTAAAGTGTTTTAATTAATCCTGATAATAATTTTGATATTTCTAATGATAGATTATATAATTTAGTAAATTCATTTTCGTTTATCTTATTTAAGTCTTTTGCCAAATATAACATAGATCTAACCTCAGCACAAGAACCTTTTGCTACAAACAAAAAATATTTAAATTCTTTATTAGATTTTCTTTCAAATCCTTCCGCAATATTGTTCATTATCTAAACTGACGCTCTTTCTATTTGATTCTTAAATCCAAAATCTTTAGTCTCTTTAAAAATCTCATAGACTGTTATGGTTAGTTTTCTACTTTTTTGCCATGACAAAATATCCTCAAATTTTTCTATTTTCATATTTTTTTAGCTTTTTCTGTTAATAATTGAGTCACAAACTTTATAACTTTATAAACTTTCAACTATTTATATTAGCAACAAAGTTATAAATTTGCCTTCAAATTATACCAATTTTAATTAAATAATCTTTAACCTGTAGCCTTTGCGCTTTCGCGCCTTCGCGGTAAATTTTTTTTCATGAAAACTATTTTAACATCTCTATTAACATTCTTATTTTTAATTAGCATGCAGGCACAAGACAAGCCTGCTTATAAACTTTATAATACAAAAGGAAAAAAAACATCCTATAAAAAACTGATAAAAGAAGCTAAAAAAGCAGATGTCGTTTTATTTGGGGAGTTTCATAACAATCCTATCTCGCACTGGTTACAGTTAGAATTTACCAAGGATATGAATGAAAATCGAAAATTAGTTCTGGGATTTGAAATGTTAGAAAGAGATAATCAAGATGAATTGAATGACTATCTAAAGGGAAAAATTGATCAAAAAGCATTTGATACAGTAGCGCGTTTATGGAACAACTACAAAACGGATTATAAACCCTTAGTTGATTTTGCAAAAGATGAAAAAATTAAGGTTTGCGCTTGTAATATTCCACGTCGATATGCCAGCAAGGTGTTTAAAGGTGGTTTTGAGGCTTTGGAAGAGTTATCTAACGAAGAAAAAAGTTGGATTGCTCCAGCTCCTATTCCTTATGATGCAGCATTACCAGGTTATGTAGCTATGACTAATATGGAACACATGAATCATATGCCTGAAAAAATGAAACTAAATATGCCTAAAGCGCAGGCTATTAAAGATGCTACTATGGCACATTTTATTCTAAAAGATTTAAAAAAAGGACATTTAATGATTCACTATAATGGTGCCTATCACTCAAATGACTATGAAGGCATTATGTGGTATTTAAAAAAACACCGTCCTGAATTAAAAGTGATGACTATTACCACAGAATCAGTCCCTAATGTCAAGAAGTTTGTGGAAGAAAATGCAAAAGCAGACTTTATTATTCAGGTTGATGAAGACATGACAACGACTTATTAATTTAGCACATAGCATGTTAGAACATCGCTTTACTCTCAAGTTTTTTTAACTAAAAAACTATTAATAAAAAATGATTATTAAAAAGGTAAGTGATCTCAAACATTTTTAGTGAATAACCTTCCAGAAACAAAATATTTCTCTTGCGGTTTTTCTCTTTATCTTTGCCCATCTAAAAACTACTAGTAATGAATAAATTAAAAGATTTCATATTTTCAACACGCTTAATGAGTATTGTGATAGTTGCCTTTGCTGTCGCTATGGCAGTTGCCACATTTGTTGAAAATGATTATGGTACACAAACAGCAAAAGCATTGATATACAATACTTGGTGGTTTGAGGTTTTAATGTATCTATTAACGGTTAACTTTATTGGTAATGTTTTTAGATACCGATTATATCGACGTGAAAAATGGCCTGTGTTGCTTTTTCATATTGCTTTTATCATTACCCTTTTTGGGGCTTTTGTGACACGCTATTTTGGGTATGAAGGTTTAATGCCTATTCGAGAAGGAGCCGTTTCAAATACGGTTTTATCTGACAACACCTATGTGCATGTTAGAGTAGATGATGGCAAAGATCAGAGAGAATTTGAAAAAGAGGTGCTGTTTGGGGCGTTAAGCAATAATAATTTCAATATTAATAGTGACTTTAGAGACAAAGATTTTAGTGTAAAGTATGTAGATTATATCCGAAATATTAAAAGTGAATTTGTATCCGACGAAAGTGCAACAGAGCATATACATCTAGTCGTATCTACAGCAGATGGTCGTAAAGATATCTATCTTAAAGATAAAAGCTTAACAAAGTACGCCAATCAATTATTTAGCTTTAACAAACCGACTGTTGGTGCTATGAACTTTATCAGCTCCAACCAAGGCGTATTTCTACAAGCTACCATGGATGGTACTTTTATGGAGATGCAAACACAAGAAAAAACAGCGGTCTACAAAGACAGTATTGCACCTATACAGTTACTAAAGCTGTATAATTTTCCTGCTATGGCATTTGTGATTCCTTCGGCTCCTATAAAAGGTGAAATGGAGCAATTTAGCGCACCTGTAGCTGAGAAAAACAAATATGCCTATGATGCCGTTTATATGGAAGTTCGTGCTGGTGATGAAAGCGAACAAATAGTCGTGCAAGGAGCAAAAAATGCCATTACAGAAGCCAGAAAAATATCCCTAAACGGACTTAATTTTACCATAAAATATGGTTCAAAAGAAATTAAAACACCCTTTTCAATCAAACTTAGAGATTTTCAATTAGAACGTTATCCTGGCTCTAATAGTCCTTCGTCTTTTGCGAGTGAAGTTACTGTAATGGATCAAGATAAAAACTTTGATTATCGCATCTTTATGAATCATGTTTTAGATTATAAGGGCTATCGCTTTTTTCAAGCTTCTTATGATCCCGATGAAGGTGGCACCATTTTATCCGTAAACCATGATTATTGGGGCACACTTTTAACTTATATCGGTTATTTTTAATGGCACTTGGTATGTTTGTCAGTATGTTTTGGAAAGGCACTCGTTTTCATGATTTATCTCAAAAACTCAAAAAACTTTCTGCAAAAAAATTAGGAATAACATTGCTGCTTTTTGCTTTTTCTACGTTGAGTTTTGGACAAGAACATCCGTCGAAAGACCTCCAACAGTATACCGTACAGAAAGAACATGCTGCAAAGTTTGGGGAATTACTCATACAAGATTTTCAAGGTCGTGTTAAACCGATAAATACATACGCTATTGAGAACTTGCGAAAAGTTTATAAAAAAGATTCTTACAAAGGATTGACTGCTGAACAGGTTATATTAAGTGCACAAATAAATCCAACAAAATGGAGTGACTTAGCTTTGATTTATGCGAAATCAGTTCGTTTGGGATCGAATATGACTTCGAAACTAAAAATTAAAAACGGCCTAACAGCTGTTACTAATTTTTATACCAAAAACGCCTATGTTATTGGTGATGAAGTAAATACGGCACATCAAAAAAAGTTCATGGATCGCACGGCTACTGATAAAGAACTGATTAATTTAGACGAACGTGCCAATGTTTGGATTCAAGTGCTCAACGGTTCTATGATGCGAATTTATCCTAAAAAAAATGATCCAAATAACAAATGGTTTGCTGGAGTTGATACCAAAGCTCTTGTGGCACAAGACACCATGCTTATAAAAATGCACCAGATGTATATGCAGTCTTTACAAAAGGCAATTAAAACAAATGACTATACCGAAGCAGATGAGTTTTTAGGGTATATTGCTAGTTACCAACAAAAGATAGGTGCATCCATTATTCCATCTGATACTAAAATAGATTTAGAGATAAAATATAACCGATGGAGCATCTTTACAAAATTGATGTTTTATTATATGCTCATCGGATTTATTTTCTTAATTCTAGCTTTTATAGATTTATTTAATCCGAATTCTAAAATAGTCAACATCCTATTAAAATTGTTTAGTTTTTTAACCATTTTAGGGATGGCCACACATGTATATGGTCTTGGCTTACGCTGGTATATTTCAGGTCATGAACCTTGGAGTAATGGTTATGAAGCCGTCGTTTTTGTGGCATTTGTGACTACCTTAGCAGGTTTGATTTTTTCTCACAAGAAAAGTAAGTTTACGCTAGCTTCTACCGTATTATTTGCTTCTTTTCTCCTATCAATTGCTCATGGAAGTATGATGAGTCCTGAGATTACCAACTTAGTACCTGTATTAAAATCGTATTGGTTGATGATTCATGTGGCTATTATTACCGCTAGTTATGGTTTCTTAGGTTTGGGAGCATTACTCGGTTTTGTAGTCCTTTTACTCTACATTTTACGAACGCCCAACAACGCTAAACGTTTAAATCATACGATAAACGAATTGACCTATATTAACGAATCAACTTTAACGGTAGGTTTGTATACGCTTACTATTGGAACCTTCCTCGGTGGTGTTTGGGCAGCTGAAAGTTGGGGTCGTTATTGGAGCTGGGATCCAAAAGAGGTTTGGTCACTAATCTCTATGATGGTGTATATCTTTGTATTACACATGCGATTGGTACCTGGCTTACGAGGAAAATTTGCTTTTAACACGGCTAGTTTATTTTCTATTGCAACCTTAATTATGACGTTTTTTGGTGTGAATTTCTACCTTTCAGGTATGCATTCGTACGCAACTGGTGATCCGGTACCCATACCAAACTGGATTTATTTTGCCATAGCCTTTTTTGTGGTGTTTGCAATGGTTTCTTATTGGCGTTATAAAAGTTTCAAAAAATAATTCTGAATAGCTTTGTCAAAGTTTTAAACTTTGACAAAGCTGCACAAAATAGTCATAAGATCGTTGAGTAAAGTCAACTTTATTTTAATTCCGTACGATAAAAAGCAAAGAAATCTACGAGTATTTCATTTCGTATTCGTCTAAATTCAGATAGGATTTCTTCTTCTGTTCCTGTTGCAATTGCTGGGTCATCAAAACCAATATGCAATTGATTCTTTACCTTTCCTTCAAAAACGGGGCAAGTTTCTTTGGCATCACCACAAACAGTGATTACATAATCAAAAGTTTCTTTTACATAAGTAGCTACAGACTCAGGTTTACTGGCACGAATATCTACCCCGATTTCTTGCATAACAGCGATTGCTTTGGGATGTACTTCAGCTGATGGATTTGTTCCAGCTGAGTATACTTCAATAAAATCACTAAAAGATTTTAAAAAACCTTCTGCCATTTGACTTCGGCAGGAGTTTCCGGTACAGAGGATTAGTATTTTCATTGTTTTCTTACCGCTAAGGCGCAACGACGCTAAGCTTTTTTTATGTGGTTTTTGATTATCTTTTATTCCAGTTCTTAAAAGATTCTTTTAATTATCTCTTTGCAACTTCGTGTCTTTGCGGTAAAAGATCCTTTTAAAATACAAAGATACACTAACTAATACTATCAAAACAGGCACTTCAACTAAAGGACCAATTACACCTGTAAATGCCTGAGGTGAGTTGATACCAAAAACAGCAATGGCAACCGCAATGGCTAACTCAAAATTATTGCCCGTTGCCGTAAAGGCTACGGAAGCATTTTTATCATAAGGAACGTTCATCCATTTCCCAATAAAAAAGCTTAGTAAAAACATGACAATAAAGTATATAACTAACGGAATCGCAATCCGTAATACATCCATCGGAAGTTCTAAAATCATATCTCCTTTTAAACTAAACATTAATACGATAGTTCCTAAAAGAGCAATTAAGGTAATTGGTGAGATAAACGGTATAAACGTTCTTTTATACCAATTTTCTCCTTTAAATTGAGTCAAATACTTTCGGCTTAAAAAACCCGCTAAAAAAGGAATTCCCAAATAAATTAAAACACTTTTTGCTACTTCAGCAATCGAAATAGTTACTTCATAGGTTTCTAAGCCAAAATATTGTGGTAAAACCGTGATAAACAACCAAGCGTAAAAACTATAGGTCAAAACTTGAAAAATACTGTTCAAAGCGATTAAAGTGGCTCCATATTCTCTACTGCCACCAGCTAAATCATTCCAAACGATAACCATGGCAATACATCTGGCGAGACCGATTAGAATCACACCTGCCATATAACCTGGGTAATCTCGTAAAAAAATGATGGCTAAAAAAAACATTAAAAAAGGACCCACAATCCAGTTTAGAACTAAGGATAAACTCATTAATTTGATGTCTTTAAAGGCTTTTGGCAAGAGTTTGTATTCTACTTTTGCTAATGGCGGATACATCATCAAAATCAAACCGATTGCTAAAGGAATATTGGTAGTACTAACCGAAAGTGAATCAGTAAGGCTTGCCATATTTGGAAAATAATAGCCTAAGCCAACACCAAATGCCATGGCTAGAAATATCCAGAGTGTTAAAAAGCGATCGAGTAGTTTTAATCGTGTTTTCATGGGAATTACTTATTAATTTTCTGTAATAGTATTTTTTCTAATTCTTTAAACTCAAAAAATCCTTCATGACGGAAATATTCTACTCCATTTTCATCTAAAAAAACTTGTGTAGGAATTAAATCAACTTTATAAATATCACCATAAGGCTCTCCTTCTTTTGTCCAGACATCATAAAAAATAGTTTTTACTTGTTTAGGATACTTATTCTCAACTTGTTTAATTACTTTTTGCATTTTTTGACAAGGAATACATTTTACAGAACCGAGTTCAATAAAAGTAACTTTTGGTTTTTCTTGAGCTGAACAAGAATACAAAAAGACTGAAATGAGTACTACTAATAGTACAAGTGTTTTATTCATTTTATAAAAATTAATTAATAAAGAAAATCGTGATATAATAGATTCCTGTAAGGATAAAAACAATGCCAGCTACGTATCGCATAATTCTTTCAATTTTAGAAATCTTAGTATAAAATACAGTTATTTTACCTGTTGTAAAAGCCAATAAGTAGGTAAACAAAATTACCGGTAAACCTGTACCAAAAGCAAAAACAAATGGCAAGTACAGCCCTTTAATACTTATTATTGACATAGGAATTAACACACCAAAATACAAAGCGCCACTATAGGGACAAAAAGCTAGTGCAAAAACAACTCCTATTAGAAAAGATCCTAATAAGCCCTTATCTCTAAATTTTTCAGAAAATTTTTCTTGAAAATTTGATTTTCCTAAAAAATTTAGTTTAATAATATTCAACATTACTAAACCAATGATTAGTAAAATCCATCCTAAATATTTTTCTCCATTTTGATTTAGAAAACTTGCTAACTGAAATTTACTGGCACCGAAATAAAGGATAACTCCTATTAAAGTATAACTAAATGCACGACCTAATGAATAGATGATTCCACTGAATAAAACTTTTTTTCTATTCGTAATGTTTTTAGATATATATGCAGTCGCTGTAATATTAGTTGCTAATGGACATGGACTAATTGCTGTCATCAAACCCAAAATTAGAGCTGATAAAATAGGAATACTAGTTCTATCTAAAAGTAATTGCAGGTATTCCATTTACAGTTTATTTAATTCGTTTTGAATCAAACCTTGTAATTCCTTTACGAATGCTTCTTTATTAGATTCCCTCTTAAAAGCAAAATTGGTTAAATCTATGTGAGTTTCTTTCCCGTCTTTTATTACATTCAAAAAGAGAGAAGTCCCATAGGCGCCATATTCTTCAGTTATGGTAGTATTGATTTCTTTATCTATTTCAATAACCTTAAAACTAAGCAAACCCTTTTCAACTTGTGTCTTAAAATAAGTCTCGATGGTAAATTTTGTTTTTTCTTCAATAGAAATACAGGCCTTGCAACGATGTTTACCATAGAAATCTAAAACTTCTACCTGATCTGGCTTTTGTACTTGCATACTTTGCTGCTCTTTTTGCTTTTCTTTACAGGAAAACAATAAGATAAGACTTAAAATAAGGATTGTGTTTTTTAGATTATTCATTTTACAAAGATTACAGAATTATATTAAACAAATAACCAGATATGATAATGCAAATGGTCACAACACCAAAGAAAATTCCGATTAATTTAAAGCTCATAACTTTTTTCAATAACATGGCTTCTGGAAAAGATAAGCCAACAACTGCCATCATAAAAGCAATAGCAGTACCTATGGGAATTCCTTTTGCCACTAACACCTGAACTACTGGTAAAATCCCCGACGCATTAGAATACATTGGGACAGCCAAAATAGTAGCTATGGGTACTGCAAAAAAGTTATCACTACTCATATATTTTTCAAAAAAACCTTCGGGAATGTATCCGTGCATTAATCCTCCTATAGCAATTCCAATAATTACATAAGGCGTTACACCTTTTAAAATAGTTTTGGTTTCCTCCCAAATAACAGGTAACCGCTGTATAAAAGGTGTTTTTTCAATAACAAACCTTTCTTCCTCATGTTGGGCATTTGCTAATATTTCTTGTACCCAAGGAGTTAATAAGCTATTTAATTTTAACTGTTGTAAAACAATTCCGGATATCGTTCCCAATAAGATACCACTAACCACATAAATACTCGTGATTTTGATACCAAAAAGCCCAATAAACAACCCAATAGCCACTTCATTTACCAAAGGAGAAGTCACCAAAAAGGCAAAAGTAACTCCAAGAGGAATTCCACCTCGTACAAAACCTATGAACAATGGAACAGACGAACACGAACAAAAAGGTGTCACTACTCCAAAAAGGGATGCCATTAGATATTCAAATCCATATAATTTATTTCTTGACAGAAAGTTACGCACTTTTTCAATCGGGAAATAGGAATTGATAATGCCCATTAAAAAAATGATACTAAAAAGTAGGATTAAAATTTTTACCGTATCATATAAAAAGAAATGTAATGCTTCTGTTAGATGCGTTCCTTCTTGCATACGGAATACATCATATATCAATAAATCGGTAAGGTGTTGTATCCAATCAAACATAGTAAGCTATGGTAGTAAATTAACAACAAGGTTCTGACTTATCTTGGGCAGATGCAGATTCTCCACAGCATTGTTCATCAGATACAACAGGTTCACAGCATGATGTATTTTTATCATTACAACAAACTTCTTTTAATAAAGCTCTAATTTCATCTGGTTTTGGAACACGTCCTTTTATGACTACTTTTTCATCAATCACTATGGCTGGTGTGCTCATTACATCATAAGCTATAATGTCTTGAATATCTTCAACCTTTTCAATATTGATGTTTAGGTTTAATTCTGCTACAACTGATTGTACTATGGCTTCTGTTTTTTTACAGTTAGGACATCCTGTGCCTAAAATTTTGATTGTTTTCATTAAGTTATATCTTTAATTAGTCTGTTTATCTTAAATAATGGATTGTGTGAATTAAAAAACTCTTAACAACAGCTTATCTTACTAAAATCTTCTTTAAATAAGGTTTCAAACAAAGCTTTTGCTTTATTCCAATTTTCCTGATTAATACAATATTTTACTTTAGGTGGATTTACCTCCCCTTGAATTAAACCTGCATCTTTTAACTCCTTTAAATGCTGTGAGATGGTCGATTGCGCAAGAGGTAATACATCTACTAAATCACCTGTATAACAGCAATTTTGACTACTTAAATGCTTAAGGATTGTCAAACGTGCCGGATGTGATAAGGCTTTTGAAAAACGAGCTGTTTCTTCTGTGCTTATCGAATAGAATATGTTTTTTATAGTTCTTTTCATCATATATCGCAAATATACGATGAATATTTAAAATGTATAGTCAATGAATGAAAAAATGATATTTATTTTGAGTGAAAGTGTTTGAATATTTTTTTTGCCCGAGATTCACCAATAATTGTGCTTAACTCCTTCAATGGTGCAACACCAACCCGTTTTGCAGATTTAAAGTGTTTCAATAATGAAACTACTGTTTGCTGACCAATTCCTGAAATTCCTTCTAATTCAGTTTGAATGGCACTTTTACTTCTTTTTTGTCGGTGAAAAGTAATCCCAAATCGATGTGCTTCATTTCGTAATTGTTGAATGATTTTTAAGGTTTCAGAACTTTTATCTAAATATAACGGAATGGGATCATCTGGATAATAGATTTCTTCCAAGCGTTTAGCAATACCAATAATAGCAATCTTATCACGCAAACCCAGCAAGTCTAAGCTTTTCAACGCCGAACTCAATTGCCCTTTACCACCATCTATAACAATGAGTTGCGGTAAATCTTGCGCTTCATCACGTAAACGTTTATAGCGACGAAAAACAACTTCTTCCATCGAAGCAAAATCATCGGGACCTTCAACTGTTTTAATAGTAAATTTTCGATAATCTCGTTTACTCGGTTTGCCATTTTTAAACACCACACAAGCCGCAACTGGATGCGTTCCTTGAATGTTAGAATTATCAAAACATTCGATATGAACTGGCGCGTTAGGTAAGCGTAAATCTTTTTGCATCTGTGCCATGATTCGTTTGGTATGACGCTCGGGATCTAGTATTTTTTCTTGTTTAAAACGTTCTTGTCTAAAATATTTTGCATTGCGTATAGACAAATCGACAATGTGCTTTTTATCGCCAATCTTTGGGATGGTCACTTTAAGTTCCTCTCCTACAGCTACATTAAATGGCACATAAATTTCCTTTGATTGTGATTGGTATCGTTGTCGGATTTCAACAATAGCTAATTCTAATATTTCTTTATCCGTTTCTTGTAGTTTTTTCTTTATTTCTGTGGTATGTGATTGTATGATTGCCCCATTCATTATTTTAAAGAAATTGACATACGCATAACTTTCATCTGAAATGACACTAAATACATCTACGTTGGTAATACTTGGGTTCACCACAGTAGATTTGGCTTGATAATTAGAAAGCAGATCAATTTTTTCTTTAATTTTTTGAGCTTCTTCAAACTCCATTTTAGCCGCAAAACTCTGCATAAGTTCATTAAATTGCAGCATAGCCGATTTAAAATTTCCTTTAATAATCTGTCTAATTTCAGTTATATCTTTTTGATAATCAGATTCTTGCTGAAAGCCTTCGCAAGCTCCTTTACAAGTACCAATATGATAATCTAAACAAATTTTATATTTTTTATGTTGGATGTTTTCAACACTTAAATTATGTTTACAAGTGCGTAACGGATAGACTTCTTTAATTAATCCTAACAATGCTCTTACCGTTCTGACAGAAGTATAAGGTCCAAAATATTCTGATCCATCTTTAATGACATTACGAGTTATAAATATTCTCGGAAAACGTTCTTTTTTAATACAAATCCACGGATAGGTTTTATCATCCTTGAGCATGATATTATAACGTGGTTGTAGTTTCTTAATCAAACTATTTTCTAACAATAGTGCGTCCGTTTCGGTTTGTACAACGATATGTTTAATACGTGCAATTTTTTTAACTAAAACACGTGTTTTTCCGTTTTCTTGCGTTTTATTAAAATAGGAGGATACTCTTTTTTTAATATCCTTTGCCTTACCAACATACAAAATTGTATCCTCTTTATCAAAATATTGATACACACCAGGTTGGTGTGGCAAAGATTGAATACTCGGTTTTAAATGCTCAAAGTTCATAAAATAGTTCGCAAAATACGCTAAAATATAGCTGTAAATGTAAGAAATCCTATAAAAAAACAGACTAATAGCAAGCGCATTATGAAAAAATAACTAATTTTGCACCCGTTTAAAAACTTTCATCATGAATATTACAAAACAAGACATTGATACATTAAACGCCGTAATTACGGTAAATATTGATAAAAAAGATTTCCAACCTAAAGTAGATACCGTTCTTAAAGATTATCGTAAAACAGCCTCTGTTCCTGGTTTTAGAAAGGGTCAAGTACCTATGGGTATGATTAAAAAACAATACGAACAATCTGTAATTATTGATGAAGTAAATAAACTCTTACAAGATGCTTTGAACAAGTTTCTAGTGGAAGAAAAATTAGATATTTTAGGAAATCCAATCCCAAAACCTGATGAAAATTTTTCTTGGAAAAGTGAGCAGTTTGTTTTTGATTTTGAATTGGGAATGGCGCCTAAATTCGACATCAACTTAGATACCAAAAAGAAAATTACTCTTAACAAAATTACTGCAGATAAGAGTTTTATTGATGATGAAGTAAAAAATATTCAAAAGCAATATGGAAAAATAGTCTCTCAAACCGAATTGGTTGAAGGAGGTCGAATGGTTGGTCTGTTTACTTTTAAGTATAAAGATGAAGCACAAGAAAAAAATGCTACAATCGATTTAGATCAAATTAAAGGGAAACCAAACCAAAAGAAATTCTTAGGTAAAAAAGTAGGAGATGAAGTAAGCGTAAAAACAAAAGGCTTATTTAAAGATGATCATGATTTAATGCATGCTCTTGGTCTAGAACATGATGATGCACATGGTTTTAATGAAACTGTCACTTTCAAGATTACTGAAGTTAATAAAACAGAATTAGCTGAGCTCAATCAAGATTTATTTGACAAGCTGTTTGGTAAAGACAAAATTAAAACAGAAAAAGAATTACGTGAAGAAATCAAAAAAAGTGCAGAAAAACAATTTCAAAATCAAGCCGATCAACAATTCTTAAATGCTTCGACTGATTATTTGATTGAAAACACCAAGTTTGATTTACCAGCAGATTTTCTTAAAAAGTGGTTACAAGTTAGTGGTGAAAAACAAATGAGCGAAGATGAGGCAAAAGCAGAATATGAACGTTCTGAAAAAGGCTTACGCTACCAACTCATTGAAGGACAAATTGCTAAAGAAAATGAGCTTAAAGTATCTTTTGATGATTTAAAAGCTTACGCAGCAGAAGTAGTTATCTCACAGTTTGCTCAATATGGTCAACCTGCACCAGCTGAAGAACAACTTAGCCCAATTGTTGATAATATCTTAGCAAATCAAGAAGAGACTAAACGTATGTCTGAGCAATTAATGAGTCAAAAATTACTTGACTTTTATAAAGACAAATTAAGTTACAAAGAAAAAGAAGTGACTTATAAAGAGTTTGTTGAAGAAACGTATAAATAAGAAGCCTATCCTAAATCCTTCCCAAAGAGAAGGACTTTTTCTCTCTTATGATTACAAAAAAAGTGCTTTAAAGTTTTAAAACTTTAAAGCACTTTTTTTCTCCCTTACCTTTGGGAAGGGCTGGGAATGGGCTTACCCATTCATCGACATCAAAAATTCTTCATTAGAATTCGTGAACTTAATCTTATCATTGATAAAACTCATTGCTTCGACTGGATTCATATCTGCCAAGTATTTACGCATAACCCACATACGTTGTACTGTTTTTGGATCCATTAATAAATCATCTCTACGTGTGCTTGATTTAATTAGATCAATCGCTGGGTAAATACGTCGGTTAGAAATATTTCGATCTAATTGTAGTTCCATATTACCTGTACCTTTAAATTCTTCAAAGATAACTTCATCCATTTTAGAGCCTGTTTCGGTTAGTGCTGTGGCAATAATGGTTAATGAGCCACCACCTTCAATATTACGGGCTGCACCAAAGAAACGTTTTGGTTTGTGTAGTGCATTGGCATCGATACCACCTGATAATATTTTACCCGATGCAGGTGCCACCGTATTGTATGCTCTTGCCAAACGCGTGATTGAATCTAAGAGAATTACCACATCGTGGCCACATTCAACTAATCTTTTTGCTTTTTCTAAAACAATATTCGCAACACGCACATGTTTATCAGCAGGCTCGTCAAAAGTAGATGCTACAACTTCTGCGCGTACACTTCGTTGCATATCCGTAACCTCTTCAGGTCGTTCATCAATTAATAAAATGATTTGATAGACTTCAGGATGATTCGCTGCGATAGAATTGGCAATATCTTTAAGTAAAATGGTCTTACCTGTTTTTGGTTGTGCCACAATCATACCTCTTTGCCCTTTACCGATTGGTGCAAACATATCGACAACACGACTCGAAATACTTTTTCGACCTTTGGCTAAATCAAATTTTTCATCTGGAAATAATGGTGTTAGATGTTGAAACGCAACACGATCTCGAACGACATTAGGGTTTAATCCGTTAATTTTTGAAACACGAATTAAAGGGAAATACTTTTCTCCTGATTTTGGTGGGCGAACCATTCCCTTAACGGTATCACCAGTCTTTAACCCAAAAAGTTTAATTTGTGATTGTGATACGTAAATATCATCGGGTGATGATAAATAATTATAATCAGACGAACGTAAAAAACCATATCCATCAGGCATCATTTCAAGAACACCTTCACTCTCAATAATACCATCAAATTCGTATTCTACTTCTTTTTGTTTATGATGCTTATCTTGTTGATTTCCGTTTTTACCATTTTGAGATTTAGATCTTTGTGGATTCGGATGATTTTGTTTTTTTTGCTCTTGCCTAGGTTTCTGCGGTTGTTTATGCTGAGGTTTTACTTGTTGTTTCTCTTGTTGTTTTTCTTGAGAATTTTTAGCAGCATCACTAGAAACAATTTCTGGTTTTTGATCTTGAGACTTATCAGAATCATTTGATAAGCGTTTCCTTTCTCTAGGAGGTCTTTTAGTTGTATTACTTTGCTCTTTATCTTGCGCTTTTTCTCTTAATTTTTTTTCAACTTCTTTGCGAGGTGTTGGTTTATTAGGAGTTTTCTTTTCTTCAGAATCTGCTTTTACCACTGGGGTTTTAGTTTCTATAGGTGCTTTAGTTTCTGGGTTAGCAGCTTGAAAATCTAAGATTTTATACACTAAGTCTAGTTTTTTTAACTGACTGTGCTTCGGGATTTTCATAGCTTTTGCTAAGTCTTTTAATTCCGCAAGGCTTTTTGCCTTGAGTGCTGAAATTTCTAACATGTATATTTATGTAAATTAATAATTTTTCGACAATAAGAACTTGTCTATTTTTTTATGAAAACTTTGATCTTTTTATTTTTGAAAGAGATTTATACTACCGAGTAGTTTGTGATAGTATACTACAAAGGTATAAAAACTGTGCAAATAAACAACAATTTGAGGTTTTTTTAAAGATTCTGTTTTATAAACTAACTTCTATTAACTTATTTCTATATGCGGTTAGCATCTTTGAGCGAGAAATAAATCCAAAGTATTTACCTTCTTTTATAACGGGCAAATTCCAAGCTCCTGTATCTTTAAACTTTTGCATAACGCTATGACCGTTATCCTTTTCATAATTGATTATATCAGGGGCGGCGTGCATAAACTGGCTAACCGTCATTTGTTTATATAATTTTTTTGAGAACATGATATCTCGAATATCATCTAGCAATACAATTCCTAAAAACTCATCATTTTCATTGATAACAGGAAAAATATTTCTACTTGATTTAGCAACTGCTTTTCGAAGCATATTACCTAATAGTTGATTAGGCTTGATAGATATAAAGTTCGTTTCTACTAAATCATTAAAATTCATCATCATAATGACATTTTTGTCTTTATCATGCGTAATGAGCTCTCCCTTTTTAGCCAACTCTGACGTGTAGATAGAGTGTGACACAAAATGTTTGGTAATCGCAAAAGAGATTGCTGCAACTAGCATCAGCGGTACAAACAACTCATAACCTCCTGTAATTTCTGCAATTAAAAAAATGGCAGTCAAAGGTGCGTGTAGCACACCAGCCATTAATCCTGTCATACCAATTAATGTAAAGTTAGATTCTGACACCGTAAAACCCAATCCTATATTATTTATAAATTTTGCAAATACATTCCCTAAAGTACTTCCCATCACCAATGTTGGTATAAAAATACCTCCTACTCCACCAGCTGCAAAAGTAGTCGTCATCGCAATAGCTTTAAAAAGCGTAACACCTAATAATAAAGCCATGACTACCCATATATTATCTACATAGTTTTGCGCTAAGGTATTGTTGAAAATGAAGCCTTCATTTTCATGCAATAGATTATTGATTAATGAATAACCTTCCCCATATAATGGCGGAATTAAATACAACATAATACCAATTCCTACTCCACCGATTAGTAAACGTTTTACCATGCTTTCCATTTTTTCAAAAAAATGGGTAATCGCAAAATAAATTTTTGAAAAGTATATGGAAGCAACGCCACTTACTAATCCTAAAATTAAATAAAAGCCAATATCACCTATTTGAAATGCATCCTTTAAATCAAAACTAAATAATACGGCAGTGCCTCTAAAAAAATAAGACGTAAGAACGGCTGCTACAGAAGCTAGCAATAAAGGTATTAATGAAGTAAAAGCCATTTCTAAACCAAAAATCTCTATGGCAAAAACAATTGCGGCAATTGGAGCCTTAAACATGGCCGCCATTGCACCAGCTGAAGCACATCCTATCAATAACATTCTTGTTTTAACATTCATGTGAAATAACTGTGCGATATTCGATCCGATAGCGGCTCCTGCATTTACTGCTGGACCTTGTAAACCAACTGACCCACCAAAACCGGCTGTTATAGGTGCTAATAATAAGGAATAGTAAATTTGATATCTTTCTATAATCCCTTTCTTTTTAGAAATAGCATATAAAGTATGTGGAATCGCGTGCGTTGTCGGTTTTTTAAAAAAATACTTTTTTAGTAAAAATAACAGTACCAAACCTATGATTGGGAAAATAAAATAAAATGCCGTATGATAATCTTTAATGATGCGACCTTCTAATAATTCTTGTATAAAATGAGTAATGTTTTTTAAAAGAACCACACCCAAACCCGCTAAAAAACCAACGAAAACGGCCAAAATATAAATAAATTGTGTTTCTGTAATGTGCTTATAACGCCATTTATAAATATACGTTAAGACTAATTGCAACCGTTTTGGTAGAGATGCATGCATTAAGGAATTGATAATAATTTAATGCAAAATTACTTTTTTTTTGTCATTTTTATAAAATATGACGAAAATCATACAACTTAAAAAATCTATTTATGTAAATTTGTAGCCGTTTACAAAAACTAAAATTCCGACATCCGTATGTCTCAAGATATTCGTATCAAAAAAGGCTTGAATATCAAGCTCAAAGGTAAAGCTGAAAAAACACTTTCAGATTTGCCTCGAACTAAAGTATATGCAATAAAACCAACTGATTTTCATGGCATTGTACCAAAACTTACTGTTAAAGCAGGAGATAAAGTGCAAGCAGGAGATATTCTTTTTTATTCTAAAACGAATGAAAAAGTAAAATTTGCTGCACCTGTTAGTGGAGAAATCCTTGAAATCACAAGAGGTGCTAAACGCCGTATTTTAGATGTTCGCATCACAGCCGACTCAAAAGATAGCTTCAAAGATTTTGGAAAAAAAGATCCTTTAAAGCTTTCAAAAGAAGAAATAAGCACACATTTATCAGATGCTGGTTGTTTCCCATATATGATTCAAAGGCCTTATGACATTATTGCTGATCCTAATGATACGCCAAAAGCGATTTTTATTAGTTCGTTTTCAACAGCTCCATTAGCCGCAGATGAAGCCTTTGCTCTACAAGGAGAAGAAGAAGCATTCCAAACTGGGATTAATGCTTTATCAAAATTGACAGATGGAAAAATTCATCTTTCAGTTGATGCTAATACTAAAAGCTTTTTTAATGAAACTACTAATGTAGATCTACATAAAGTTTATGGTAAACATCCTGCAGGAAATGTAGGTGTACAGATTGCTAGTATTGATCCAATAAATCAAGGTGATCGCGTTTGGACTATTAAACCACAAGATGTTGCTATTATAGGTCGTCTCTTTTTAACTGGGCACTATGATGCAACAAGAATTATTGCTTTTGCAGGAAGTGAAGTAGAGAATCCTAGATATATTAAAACCAAACAAGGTGTAAAAATTGAAGATCTCTATAACAAATGTATCGTGAGTACCGCTCAAGAAATGCGAATCATCAATGGTGATGTGCTTTCTGGAAAATGGGTTCGCAAGAATAATTTCCTCGGATTTTACAATACGTTAATATCTGTGATACCTGAAGGCAACTATTATACGTTTTTTGGTTGGATGCCATTTACACAAAACAGAATATTTAGTATGTCTCGTACCTTCTTTTCTTGGTTAACACCTAACAAAGAATATACGCTAGACACCAATTTGAATGGAGAGGACAGAGCTATGGTTATGACAGGAGAAATGGAAGCAGTATTCCCAATGGATATCTATCCCATGCAACTCTTAAAAGCCACATTGGTAAGTGACATAGAGAAAATGGAAAACTTAGGAATATACGAAGTAGCTCCTGAAGACTTTGCACTAATAGATTATACAAGTTCCTCAAAAGTAGAAGCGCAAGCGATTATTAGAGAAGGATTAGACTTAATGATAAAAGAAGTAGGCTAATGCAATTTTTAAACAACATAATGGAAAAATACCGACCCCATTTTAACAAGGGCGGTAAATTTGAAAAGTATGGACCAGCATGGTTTGGAATAGATACTTTTTTATTCACACCTAATCACACAACCAAAACAGGTGCACATATACGTGATGGAATTGACTTAAAAAGAGTCATGATTATTGTCGTATTTGCTTTAATTCCAGCTATATTTTTTGGTGTATGGAATATTGGATTTCAACATTTCTCTCAATTAGGCTTAGAAAAAACATTCTTAGAGCTTCTATGGTTTGGAGCTGTACGTTTTATACCAATGGTTGTTATATCCTATGGAGTTGGTTTAGGAATCGAATTTGCTTATGCTATATTTCGTGGTCATGCTGTAAATGAAGGTTATCTTGTAAGTGGTTTGTTAATTCCGCTAATCATGCCCATTGATATTCCGCTTTGGATGCTTACTGTATCCGTAATATTTGCAGTAGTGATTGGTAAAGAAGCTTTCGGTGGAACAGGTATGAATATCTTAAATCCGGCTTTAGTTGCACGTGCGTTTGCCTTCTTCTCCTATGCTGGTAGTATGAGTGGTGATAAAGTTTGGGTTGCCGATGCNGCNNTAACAGATGGCGTTTCAGGTGAGACCGTCTTAGGAACTTTAGCTTCTGGAAAAGAAGCTAGTCTCAGTGTTTTTGATATGTTTATGGGCTATATGCCTGGCTCGGTAGGAGAAACTTCTGTGTTCATGATACTAATCGGAGCCGCCTTTCTTGTTTTCACAGGTATTGGTAGCTGGCGCATCATGCTTGCAACTGTTTTAGGAGGTGCTTTCACAGGTCTCTTATTTAATTTATGGGGATTAAATACCTTAATGAGTTTCCCTTGGTGGCAACATCTTATGGTAGGTGGCTTTATCTTCGGTACGGTCTTTATGGCAACTGACCCAGTAACTGCAACTCAAACGTCAAAAGGAAAATGGATATATGGATTCCTAATTGGAGTAATCGCTATTTTAGTGCGTGTATTTAATGGTGCCTATCCAGAAGGAATGATGATGGCAATTTTATTAATGAATGTATTCGCGCCAACAATTGATCATTATGTGATTGAAGGAAATATCAAACGAAGAGCAAAAAGAAAATTAAAAACAATAACAACATAATTATGAATACCAATAGCAACGCATATACCTTTATTTTTGCCATTATCTTGGTGACAGTGGTAGCAGGTTTATTGGCTTTTACTGCTACGAGTTTAAAACCTTTACAGGATGAAAACGTTCGAAATGAAAAGATGCAAAGTATCTTATCAACAATCGGAGTAGATGAAAGCCGTGAAAACGCTGGGAATGTTTATAAAGATTATATCAAAGGAGAGTTTGCCTTAAAATCAGATGGCTCTATTGATGAAAATCCTGAAGTAGAAGCATTCAAAATTAACCTAAAAAACGAAATTAAAAAAGATGCTGATCAACAACGATATCCTATATATATTGCTGAAGTTAAAGGCAAAACAACCTATATCGTACCCCTTCAAGGCACCGGGCTTTGGGATGCTATTTGGGGATATTTAGCTGTTGATGCTGATGAAAATACTATAACAGGAGCTGTTTTTGATCATGCTGCAGAAACACCAGGGCTTGGTGCAGAAATAAGAGAAACATGGTTTGAAGAGCAATTTATTGGTGAACAATTTCTAAAAACAACCGGCGATTTTTCGGCTAATAGTTTTGTTTCTGTTAAAACTGTAAAAGGAGGATCAAAAGCCGATGATAAACACGGTGTTGATGCCATTTCTGGAGGAACCATAACATCTGATAAATTATCAATCATGGTAGAAGAGCGTTTAGAGCGCTATTTACCTTACTTTGAAAAAAATTAGTTTTTGAATACTAGTAATTGAAAGAAAAATTGATACAAAGATAGTTCAACTTTAAACATTGAACTTTAAACTTTAAACTTTTAAAATGTCTGAAGAAAACGAAGCATTATTCTCAAAGAAGAATATAAAATTATTAACCGATCCGCTAAACGACAACAACCCTATTACCGTTCAGGTATTGGGTATTTGTTCTGCCTTAGCAATAACCGTTCAACTCAAACCCGCAATTGTCATGGCAATTGCAGTAGTTTTTGTACTGGTGTTTAGTAACTTGATTGTATCCTTACTGAGGAACTTAATCCCAAATCGTATTCGAATTATCGTGCAATTAGTAATTGTAGCTTCTTTGGTAATAATCGTAGATCAAGTTTTAAAAGCCTATGCATTTGATGTCAGTAAACAATTATCTGTATTTGTAGGTTTAATTATAACTAACTGTATCATCATGGGACGTCTAGAAGCATTTGCTTTAGGAAATAAACCCTGGGCAGCAATTTTAGATGGTTTTGGAAACTCAGCAGGTTATGCAGTTATCTTAATTATTGTAGCTTTTTTTAGAGAATTATTAGGCTCAGGAAAACTAATGGGATATGAAGTTTTAGGTCACAAAGCAAAAACTGTTGCAGAATCAACAGGCCTTTATGCATGGGGTTATGAAAATAATGGGTTTATGTTATTGTCTCCTATGGCACTTATTGTTGTTGGGGTTGTAATTTGGATTCAACGAAGTAAAAACAGAAAATTAATTGAAGCTTAA
>JGI24023J19991_10000494_pt1 | contig 30668 bp, 24 predicted proteins | sample Cruoilmetagenom1_FD_19991 | JGI IMG/M metagenome (IMG submission 19991) | reverse complement strand
CTCGGCCCCATCCACTCCCTCGGCCCCATCCACTCCCTCGGCCCCATCCACTCCCTCGGCCCCATCCACTCCCTCGGCCCCATCCACTCCCTCATGGGAATCATCAAGACCGAGGAGAGCCTCCAAAACCTCAATTCTCTGCTGCAGGTGCGCCGCGCGTTCTCCCACATTTCCCGAGAGGCCGGTTTTCGATTCGAGCTCTGCCACACGCGCATTGGCAAGATCCAAACGCTCCAGGGATTCCTGTCCGAATTGGGAACGCACCCGCATCCGATAAAGGACGAAACCCGCCTGCCCCACAAGCACTGACATGATCAGGACACTCACGAGCAAAGAGCGACTCGCAGCAGGCAGACGAAGAAAAGGCGGCCATATGCGAGAGAAAAACCGAGAAACCGGGATCAAAAAAAAGCGAGACACCAAAGCGGGGAATCCTCGCACAGGAGGAGGAAGCTTCACAGCAAGGGTACCGATCGGCGCTCCTGCCTTTTTTACGATATCCCCGACAATCTTCTCGCTCTTTAAAAACAGAGGAGAACGTGCAACAATCCGGGCAAAAAAATCGGGCAAAAGGAAGAATTGTTGAAGAAATATCAGCAACACCGCAAAAATACTTAAACGTTTCTCTGACCGCCCTCTCAGCATGTCGGTAAAGATATCCATGTCGACGTCGACATGACTGCCCCTACGCGCAGCCTTCTTCCGGGCCTTCTCGCCGGCGCCGGCCTTTTTGCCGGTACTCTTCTGCTTGCCGGCACCGACCTTGCGCACAGTGTCCTTGTCCCCAACCACGCTTTCCTCATCGGGCACAACATTGCGGACCTCTGCAGGGTTGTCGCCTTCGCGTTTTCCTGTCGTGGCCAGTACTGTCGGTTCCTCCACCTGAGTCGCTGCATTCGGTCCGGGGGAAGAAGTGTCTTGAAGGAGCGACTCAGGCATATCTCTCCTGTCAATCATGCTCCGCATCGACCACAACAGCACGTCCATGAAAAGGCTGTACAGGACGATTGTTTGGCTCGTGCAAAGTATCTTTCAGTACATCAATCTGATGCTTTGAGAATTGCTTCACTCCGGCAAGCACGTTCCAACGCACTCTTTCGCTGCAGGGAGGAGTGGTGAGAGAGCCTTCATAGCGGTACGCGCGCCGGTCATCCGGCAGAAGCGAGAGTGCATTGAAAGGAGCCTTGGTTGCAGATTCCTCGCCTTGCACAGTCGGGAAAACTTCGAACAGAGCATTAAATGCCGCATCCTCTTCTCCCTGATATATCATCACACCGACAACTGCGAGCGTCCTATCACTGGCTTGGTGCACAAGGTGAATTTCGGCGTGCGCAAGTTCGCCTTTTATCGCGTGCTCGCTCGGAGCGTGGTAGTGAAACTGTTTGAGTTCATAACGGTCCCCGTCGAGTAGGAGGAAACTCCCTGGGGCATAGTTGGCTTGTACGGTGTGACCATTGTTCACAAGCTGAAGTGGCGAAGAATGGTAGTCAAAGACAAGATCAGTGAGACCAACGGAGAGTTCGCCAACAAGATCGATCGGCGACTGTTTCTGTCCGTCCGCACAAGCCACAAATTCATCTGACAAACTGCCCCAGTGCGCAGGGCCAGACTCTCCCCCATAGGTCCAATGAAGTGCGCTATGGCCACCACTCCCGCTGGATCCTGTCACTGCGCTTCCTCCGCCCTCGCCGACCTTTTTTTCGATCACTTCCAAACGATCTTCGAGGCTGTTCAGCATGTCAACGGGATCTTCTGCCGGCGAACATCCCGCAAGCGCTCCGCCGACAAAGATGCCTGAAAGCAGGTATCGAGCAATGCGAAACCGATATTTTCCCATGAAACGAGTGTCCAAGTACACCATAGAAAACTCCACGTCCTCAGGCATCGGCCACTTTCCCAACGTGATGAGCAGGACGCTCCCAGAAAACGCCGGAAAAATCTGCGCACACCTATGTACTGTTCAAACAATGAAATATCCCACATATACATGACCAAATAATCAGAAATAAACTCTCCACAAATCCCGAAAAATACAGAGGAAACAGGGCAAACTTTCTTCCACTAGCGGACAGACGATACGATCGCCTCGGAAACCGCGCGAACTGCGCACAAAGTTGGCACAACAGACCAACTCGCAAGAACATTCATGTATGACTATAGGGAAAGTCGGCTAAGCGCCGGAGGGGGGACAAAACCGTGGCAGATACTACTCCACGATTGTCAGAAGAAGAACAAGAGCAGCGGCGTAAAGCCCTCACTGACATGATGACCAAAACCCCATTCATATCGAGTCTCGGTATGGTTTTCGACAAGTACGAACCTGACGAAGTCATCATGCGAGTGCCTTTTCAGGCAGAACTCACGAACGACGGAACTTTTTATCATGGGGGTGTCGTGGCATCAGCCATCGACACGGCCGGTGCCGCTGCTGTCTGGTCAAACCATGACTTCAACAAGGGCATGCGCGCCTCCACCATCTCTATGACAGTCCAGTATGTGGGCGCTTGTAAAAAATCCGACCTCGTATGCCACGCCCGATGCATCAAACGAGGAAAAGAACTTAGTTTTAGCGAAATCACTGCCACTGACTCCGATGGAAAAGTGGTCGCCCACAGTGTCCACACCTATCGCATTGTCTGATCTCGACTCCCCGTCGACCCGCGCCTTTGTCGCCTTTGTTCTCTGGCCAGGCCGTCCGCACGGGGCGAGCGGTCTGTGTCCGCCCGCGCAGGCACGCCACTCGCACGCGAGAAACAGCCCGCACACTCGGAGGCCATATGCGTTCTCTAGCAGCTCTTCTTCTTACAGGATGCCTCGTACTTGCTTCTTGCGGGGGAGATGACGACTCCGCGTCTGCCTCTGCAGACAACGCCCCATTCTGTAAGGATATGCAGCTTTATCTTGACCAAGATATCAATGAAGACCCTGATAAATTCCTCGCCTCCCTAGAAACAACTGCTCCCGAAGAGTTCAAATCCACCATCACAAACCTCCGGGCGATTCTCAAAAAACAAGCAGAACAAGAAGTGCAGCCTGACGACGAAGAAGCCGTTCTCGCTCTTATTGAAACCATCGCCAAAGAACAAGAATCCGCGGACAAACTGATGGAATACGCAGAAGAAGCCTGTGGCTCTTTGAAAGTGAACAATCCTGGCGCTAACCCTGAGATACCAATCACGGACCTGCTGGAAGAGAAAACTTGCTCCTTCTTTGACCCCATCCTGGACCGGCCCGGCACAAAAAATATCATTACTGCCGGCGGCCTCAAACAACATCTCGATGCCACACAAAGTGACAGCGGCCTTTGCGAAAAACTCAACACCATTCGCGTCAACAGCAACGAGGACACCTTCACTATTCGTCTCCGTCTCACGGAAAAAGACAAAAACCTCGCAACCAAAGCGTGCGAAGCCGCCTCTGCGTATCTCTATGCAGAGAACAACAAAACCAAGAGCGGAAAAGAAGTGACGCTCACCGTTATTGGCACCGAGTCCACTACTGCCAAAGAGATCACACGCGTTACTCGTTCCCGCAAAAAAGGAACGTGCACCTTGCTCCCCCAATAGGCAATCTGCAGGCAACGGACACGCCAATCTCAAAAGAGGGAATCCGCGGGAAAGGCAATGAGACAACGCTCGGTTGTTCGCGCTCTCCCAGATTATTCACTCTCTTGAAAAAGAGTGGAGTACTGCAGTATCGCCCTTTCTTTTCCCCCGGTTTATCCTCAGGGGCGCGGGCCCGCAAGCCCTGCGGCGTACGCCCCTGAGGACGCTCCTGGAAAGACGCGACAGCGCATTCCCCCCACAAAATTCTCACACACACCTGCACGACACAGCTTTAGAACATATTTATACAAAATAACTGCAGGAGACACGACCACGCGCAAAGCCTGGCCGCAGGACAGGAAAACAGGCAGAATTTTTCCCCCATCTCTGCCCTTCTCGTCCCTCACCTCGGAACTACACCTGGGACGACCACCCCCCTGACAGACCTCGCCGGCGTCGACCCACCCCTTCACACCCGCCCCTACAACAAGGAAGCACGTGTTTTTCAACAGGTTTCCTCTCGCGTTGGAGACTTATTGCAAATAATTCGCAAAAAAGCTACCTTCGGAAGACATCAGCGAAGGGAGGACCCGCTGTGCACATACCCGATGGATTTTTGGGCGTTCCCATGTCCCTGGGAATGGGACTCATCGCCGCAGGAGCTGTCTCTTTTGCACTACGACAAGCTGCACTGGAACAACCCCTCCCCTCCCCAGAAGATTCTTTTGAAGATTCTTTCCAGGACTCCTCCGGCAACGTTTCCGCCCTCTCCTCACCCGGTTTCTCTTCTCTTGCAAGAGAAGAGCTTTCCATTGAAGCCGGCGCACCCGTGGCAGGATTGCTCGCAGCCTTTGTCTTTGCTGCCCAAATGTTGAACTTTCCCGTCGCAGCAGGAACCAGCGGGCATCTCATCGGCGCAGCACTGACTGCGGTCCTCATTGGGCCAAGCCTCGGCATCGTCTGCATGACAATCGTGGTAGTCCTTCAGGCATTTGTTTTCGCAGACGGCGGTCTCACTGCAGTCGGAGCAAACCTGATAAACCTCGCGGTCATTCCAGTTCTGGCGAGCACAGTCCTCTTTCGGTTGCTGCGCCGGGTCACCGGAAGATCTCCTTACGGAGTGAGTTTGGCGGCTGCCATCACCGCAACAGTGTCTGTTCTTCTGGCAGCTACTGCGTTTTTTATAGAGTTCAGCCTGGGAGGAAGCGTCTCACTCGACACAGCCTCATTTGCCCAGTCTCTTTTTGGCATTCACCTTCTTATCGGCCTCGGAGAAGGCGCAGCAACCGCTGCAATTATCGGAACAATTGCAAAAACACGTCCCGATCTCTTGGGAGACTCCCTCTCGCAGGACTGCTTTCTCGAAGACAGCAACCGAACCGCTCCGCCTCGCCAAATGTCTCTGGAGGCCGGCCTCTTTCGAGGAGAAAAAAGCAAAGGCCGGCGATGAAGAAGAGGAAACTCACTTCACGCACAGTACGACACTGTCTCTTGGGGGGACTCGGCATCTGTATCGCGCTCGCCTTTCTCTCTGGGTTTTTTTCCTCTTCCGCTCCCGATGGGCTTGAGCGCGTCGCCATTGACGAGGGATTTACACAAGCTGCGCACGAACATGCTCTTTCCAAGAGTCCTCTCTCCGGCTACAGCTCTCCAGGAATCGAGGATGAAAAAACAGGAACCGGCATAGCCGGAGCAATCGGTATTCTCGCCAGCTTTGCCGCCGTCTGGGGCCTCTTGCGTGTCTTGTCCTGGCGCGCTCGGCCTGCTCGCTCTCACCCACCCCGGCTCACACCGGAAAGCCAAAAGTGAACGAAGCACACCGGGCAGGCAGAGGCATGCACGTGCCGGGAAACACCCTCCTGCACCAAATGCCAGCACAGTGCAAAATTCTCGCTGCCATCCTTCTTGCAGGCGCAATTGTGACAACCCCCCGGAAAGCATTTTGGGCCTTTACCTGCCATCTCATCCTTCTGCTTTTTTTGCTGCTCGCAGGGCACGTCCCCTGGAGCCACGCCCGCGGTCGTCTCCTGATCGATCTACCTTTTCTCGTTGCCGCCTCTGCTCTTCCCTTTGTCGGCACTGGCCCTCGTGTCGAGGTGCTCGGCCTGTCTCTCTCCATTGAAGGCAACTGGGGAGCATGGAATATCGCGGCAAAGTCTCTTCTCGGCGTGATCACAGCCCTCGTCCTCACGGCTACCACCACGCCTCGCGACCTCATCACCGGATTCGAACGCCTGCGAGTACCCCGTGCGCTCACGCTGATCGCCCACTTCATGTTGCGCTACCTTGATCTTGTGATTGGGCAATTTTCTCGCCTCCGTGTGGCCCGTATCTCACGTGGCCATAACCCACATTTTTTTTGGCAGGCCCGCGCGGTCGCCGTCACAGCCGGCACTGTCTTTGTGCGCACTTTCGAGCGAGGTGAACGACTCCAACAGGTCATGCTCTCACGCGGTTTTCAAGGTACTTTTCCCCCTGGACCCAACAACAAGAGCCCTGACCGGCAAGACTGGACAGGAGCCCTCTTCCCTTCTTTCTGCGCCTGGAGCGTAACAATCATCGCACTTGTGCTCCACTAACACATCCTCTCGCACCCGTCCACATGCTCCAGCACACATCACACAAACAGGTATGCCGGAATGAGCCACCCGATCTCGTAGTCCTCGCCCTCCACCCCACACACTCTTGACACGCTCATGAAGGGCCATATTCTTTTGACATCCGCTTTTCCAGATTCAACGCCCGTACCTCCAGGGCAGTCTCCCGAGACTGCCAAAAGTCCACCTGCGGTAGAAATGCAGGATGTGTACTACACACACCCTGACGGACGAATCGCCTTGCATGACCTGAACCTGCGCATCCCACAGGGCGAGCGCACCGCACTGCTTGGGCCAAACGGGGCCGGAAAAACCACACTGGCACTGCATTGCAACGGGGTACTCCGCCCTCAGGCCGGCATAGTCACTGTGTTCGGACGCCGGCTCACGCCTCGCAATGCCCGGTCAGTGCGCCAAGAAGTTGGGATCGTCTTTCAAGACCCAGATGACCAGCTCTTTTTGCCAACAGTTGCACAAGACACGGCTTTCGGCCCCGCAAACCTCGGCCTGCGCGGAAAAGAACAAGAAGAACGGGTCGCCCAAGCCCTTGCCGCAGTTGCACTCTCTCATCTTGCAGATCGGCCTCCGCACCATCTCAGCATGGGAGAAAAACGGCGCGCTGCTTTGGCGGGGGTGCTTGCCATGCGGCCTCGCCTGCTCGTGCTCGACGAGCCTACCGCCAATCTCGACCCACGGGCACGCCGTCTTCTTGCCGATTTTCTGCGCGACCAAACCATCACTCAGCTCATTATCACGCACGACTTGCCCTTCGCACTTGACCTGTGCCCAGCAGCGATCCTGCTCTCCGCAGGATCCGTTGTGGCGCATGCCCCGACTTCTTCCTTATTACAAGACGCGGCTTTGCTTGCCCAACATGGCCTGGAACTGCCCTACGGTTTGGATCCTGCGCTGTTGCAGCCTCCCCCTGCCTAGTGCAGGCAAAAACAGCGTTTCCCTGATAAATGGACTCAGTAAGACCCTGTTTCTTCTTTCTCCGCGCACTGCAGACAGACGCAAGAGAGCGCAAAATGGTGGGAGAGGCGGGCAGCACCAAAAACCTGCAGCAATTGGTCGAACGGACCGATTTCTTCTCTACTGAGAGGGCGTGTCCAACCGCAGCGTTCACAATGGAGGTGATGATGAGATCCTTGGGGGAGACGCAACTTCCATTGGGCGGAACCATGCCCTACATGTACATGCTCCACAAGACTAATTTCTTCAAAAAACTCTAGCGTACGATAGACTGTCGAGGTGTCGACAGTCTCTTCGCTTCCCTGCAACAGGGAAGTCAGCCGCTCTGCAGTGACATGATCACCAGCCTGCACAAGCGCGCCATAGACACGACGGCGCTGGCCAGTCCAACGTCGCCCCTGTGCACGTACTGCTTTCGCGACAAACGCGAATTCTTCTCGTGGCTCTTGTATCAACGAAACCGAAACATGTGCGGGAGTCTCTGGAGTTTTCATTATGTTGCCGGGCAATCAGAAAAGACAGGAAAACACACGCAATGCCTCCCATCTCACACACTTTTGCGTCCCGTCCCTCCTTAAAAACCCGTGAAAGCTCACAAAAATCTTGCAAATTTTTACGCGACAAGCTGACAGTACCTCAGGAAAACAAGGAAAAACAGTAACCCGTTTTTCACCTGGATCCTTCCTTTTCCTGAGCGTTCTCCCTTCGAACCAGGCAAAGGGAGCAAAGGGAAAAAGTTCCAACCCAACAGATCTTCCACGTACACACTACTCGGAAGGAACCAGCATGACAGATCCTCTACGCGTATCGGAAAAAGCTNCCCCCTCCTCCCCTCTGGCCTGACCACAAGGCATCTTCCGGCTTCCATGCCACCCGAGACAGCAATCCAGACAACAGCCCGGACAACGGCGCAACACGGCATACGACGCAGTCCGATCAGACTGTGCACAAAAGGAAAAGCTACAATCCAACACCTTCATCCAAGGAGATGGACAGGCTGAAGAGGAAAAACTCCAATCACAGACAGATTCTCCTCTCTCTCCACAAAATTTGACATCTTTTCTCGTGAAACCAATGACAAAACCCACACGTCCCACACCCGAACGTCCCTGGTCGTTCCCCCGTCCCGCACCTGGACCAATGTCTGCTCGTTTCACGAGGCCGGCAACGATGCCAAGCGACGACACCTTTCCCGCCTACATCGCGCGCAATCTAAAGTGGGCAAAAGGAAATCGTGCCTTCAGCTGGATGCACACAAAGCTTCTCACCAGATTCGCCCATCTTCGCCTCCATCAACCTTGGGTCGACACCGATGGTCCCGTTTTTATGGGAAAAAACTGCGACATCATGGCAGCACATGGCATCGGACACATGAGCTTTGGCAAATGGATATGGATCGGAAACGGCTGCGCAATTCGCTGCCACGAAGGACACCTCCGCATCGGAGACAAAACCGTTTTCGGGTCAAACAATGTCATTAATGCCTATCTTGACATCGAAATCGGACGAGAGTGTATTTTTGCTGACTGGATCTACATCACCGACTTCGACCATGTGTTCGACAACCCCCACTTGCCGATCCGGTCTCAAGGTATCCGTACCTCCCCAGTCAAAATTGGAAATGGGGTATGGATGGGCGAAAAAACGAGCATACTCCGCGGGGTCACCGTCGGTGACGGCGCGATCATTGCCTCCCATGCGTGTGTCACAAAGGATGTACCTCCCGGTGCCATTGTGGGAGGTGTACCCGCCAAGATCCTGAAAATGCGGCCCGGCTGGGAAGATGGCATCCCTGAACAACGAAAAGGCCATGCCGGCTGGGGAACCACCATGACATCAGACCATAGTGTACCGAATGCAGGCTGGGACGACCGCCCCACAGAAAATCCGGAAGCACACGATACTTTCCCAGCGCCGGCACCAGCAGCAAAAGCGCCGGCACCGTCTTCGCTTGCGCCGTCTCTCCCACCCTCAATAGAAAACGCCCCAACTGCAAAAAGCGAAAAACTCCACCCCAAAAATCCCTCTTAAAACCACGCACTTCTCAAACTTGCACGCTGATCCTGCTTTTCGGTGCAGGAAGCAATCAGCGGCCTGGAAGAAAATACCAGTCCTCCCGAGTGACCCGTCTAGGATACCTTGCACGTGTCGATCGCAGGAGTGGCGTGACCCGGGAAGCTTTGTTCGTCATCACCGACAGGTACGGATCAGATCTTTTTCCCGACAATCTCAGCGCCTCTGACTCCGCCCGCCTGATCGAACTGTTGAAACGCCCGACTGTTGGGGGGTTTGATGCTGTGCGCATGGCCCGCAACACCCCCTCTTTCCGCCTCGCCAAGATGATTGAGGAGTTCTTCCTTTCACGACGGGGACGCGGGGACCTATTGGTTCTCTATATCAAAGGATGCTTGTTCCGTGACAATACCGGGGCGCTGCGTTTTGCCACAGTTGACACCCGGCAAGACCGGCTGCAAAGCAGTTCTTTAAGTGGCGCATTTCTCGAAGAAAAAATGAATGGCAGCCGTTCTGACAATCAAGTTCTTTTGCTCGATACTGTTTTCTGCACTACCTCGAAGAATACGCCGGTGTTTTCTTTACATCTGACCACAGAAATTGGAAGTACGCTGGCAGGCCAAAAGAACCAGCGTGTCGTCCTCGCCGCGCCTGACGCCTTGCGGGTTGTGAGCATGAAAGAAGAGGCACTCTGTGCTGAAGCTGCTTCTCCAGAGCCTTCCTTTACAGAAGTAATCATTGACGGGATCCAGAGTGGGGCTGCCGACACGGATCACACAGGAAAAATCACAGTCGCCAACCTGTTTGAACATCTTTTTGACCGGGCCGTAAACGAAGATCGCTCCCCACCCCACCGCTGGCCTCCCAACGCGGGCGAGGGAATGGTTCTGGCAAAGCACCCGCGGGTCTCCCATTTCGAGGTTTTCAGCGCGACAGAGCAGACGAACAAGGCTGACACCTGGATGATCAATGAGGACGAGAGGGGTGCCCTGACTGATGTACCGGTGACTTCTCGCGCAGCAGACCTCTTCGGGAGACATCCATATATTGAGAGTCTGGCCGATATCATCGACAATTCCACAACCCAGACGCCACTTGTGATCGCGCTCGATACTGCAGATGGCAGCGGCAGAACGTCTATTGGCCACATGCTTTACGAAGAGCTGCACCGTCTACGTGCAGGATTTCACCCGGTGGGTGGACGCCATATTCTCTGCTGGTTTGACGCTTCATGCCATAAGGAAGCACCACATCTTTCCTCAGTGCTTCTCGCAAGCCTTCTCACGTCTTTGCAAGCTTCTCGTTCCCTCCAGCATCGCGTACAGCACCCAACAAGCGCCGACTTCGTCTGCGCAAACTGGTGGCAGCAACGCGCATGGATCGGGAGTGCCGTACTCACTTCACTTGCCACAGGCGCCTTCTTCTTCCCGGCACTGGCATCTGCCCTGGGGGGTGCAGCCCTTGTTGGCGCGTGCGGCACGTGGACAGCGCACCTTTACGGCACACGCAGTCCTCTCGGCACTTTTTTGCGGGACCCCCAGCGCTGTGCGCGCCTCGGTGCTGTGCCTGCAGCACGGGCCCAGCTAGGCCGTTTGGTTGCACACACGACGGCAGAAGCAGGAGGGCGTGTGGTGCTTCTGCTCGACAATCTCGACCAGTGCCCCCCTTGCGCCGTGGCCGAAGTACACACCGCTTTGGAGCAATTGTTGAATCATCCTGAGGTGGTCATCGTGCTTTTGGGAGGAGAAGAAAGTATCGGCAGCAATTTTGCAAGTTCCCCCACACACACGCGAGAAGACAGAGAGGAAAAGAGAGAAGCCAAAATAAGACAACAACGTATCGAACGCACAGTGCAATTACGGGTTGTGTTGCCCGCACCACACCATACACAGATCCGTTCGCTGCTGCTCTCTGCTGTCATGCCAGAAAAACGCGCTTTTTCTCTCGGGGAACTTGATGGTCTTCCTGGAGAAAGTACGCCGGAAGGTACCGCACCGGAAGAGTGCCCTCTTGTCGATGATCACCTGACAGAAAGTGCAGCAGCAGCGGCACGACGACGCATGCAGCGCCGCGCTCATGTTCAAGAGGCGCTTGTCCCTGCTTTTCGCGCCGCGGCACCTTGGGCAGGCCCAAGGCCACGAGACAGCCTGCATCTGGCGAACCGTCTCATCCTCTCTCTCTCGATCGCCGCGGGAACAGGCCTTCTCGATAGAGAGGATGTCACACCAGAACATATTGGAAAATGGACGGTACTCGCGCAACGATGGCCCGAGCTCGCTGTTTTGGTCACACGCGATCCGGCATGTCTCGCGGAGATTGAAAGCCGCATGCTCGCAACACTCGCAGCAACAGAAAAAAGACAGCCGGAGAATTCCGGCGGGAGAGACAAGGAAAACACGGAACTTGCGCTGTTTCTGGCGACGCCACCGGGTTTGTCGCCTGTTGCTTTTATTTTGACACAGACACTTCCGCCCGCTGCTGCAGCATTGCAAGAGAGAGGAAAAATCGAACTTGACGTGAGCGAGCACACCCCGAGGGAGCAATCTCCGCCCATCACGCAAAGGCCGGCACAGAACGACCGAGTCGTCCTCCCGGAAAAACCTTGCAATAATGCGCACACCCCGCTCATCTGATCTCGCTTTTTGCAGGAGATTTCCAGAGGAGCTTTCCCCAAAAAAACAACACAAAAAGCCCCGTATCCACTGTTTTCACCCTCTTGGCCCGCAGCAACACGAAGCGGAGAGGAATTTTACGAGGAAGCCTCGCATTCGCTATCTTCATCCTCGCTATTCACAGAAGTATCGAAACGAATAGCATCCCGGTATGCCGCGGATTCTTTCCAGACGAGAGAGAGACGTTTTTCTTCAATGCCAGACCCGGCAGCATTTTCGTCGATTGCCTCCTGATAGACAGCAACCGTACGCCGGGCGATCTGATCCCAGGAAAGCTCTGCTACAGACTGCAGACCTCCCTCTATGAGACGGCGACGAAGGGAAACATCAGTCAGCACACGGATTATGGTGAAAGAAAGAAGCCTGACTCTTTCCGGCGGAATACGCAGGCCATTTTCTCCGTGTTGCACAAGCTCCCGCAACCCTCCGGTATCGCCCACAACAACAGGTATTCCACAGGCCATTGCTTCCAAAACAACCAGACCAAAGGGTTCGTAGATACTTGGGGCGACCAGCAAAGATGCCTGCTGATAAAGGGCTGACATCTCGGATTCCTCCACAAAACCGAGGAACTCGAAACTGTGGCTGAGACCGAGAGTTGCGACTTGTTTGCGCAAGTCGTCTTCGTAAGTGCCATGTCCGGCCACAAGAAAACGGGTATGAGGGAGCTGATCAATCACACGGGGTGCAGCCTCAATGATGGTCTGCACACCTTTTTCATATTCAAGACGACCAACAAAAAGCACAGTGTGCCGAGTTTTTTCGACAGGGTCACAACACGGGTCAATGCGAACTGCCACTCCGTTTCGTATGACCCTGATTTTGAAAGCAGGCAGGTCAAAGATCGAACGGATCTGTTCTTCCATGTAGTCGCTACAGGTAATGACACGACGAGAAATATGGGCGAGTCCGCAATCTATCTGGTGAATGCGGCGGTTCATGTCGTTCGGGAGCCAACCTTGATGGCGACCATACTCGGTTGCGTGAATGGTGGAAACGAGCGGGACACCGTAGGCGCGGCGTAGATCGTCTGCGACATGCGCGACAAGCCAATCATGCGCATGGATGAGATCAAAATCTTCAGCATTGAAGAATTCATGACCTTTTTCGAGCAGTTTACCATTCAAATTAACAACATACTGCACAAAACCATCTAAATGTACATCGATACCGCCATCAGACACGCGGTGTACATGCAAATTTCCCTCATGTGTTTCCACTGCCTCATCAGGGGCAGCTCGAGTAAGCACATGGACTTCATGACCGTCAGCCACGAGCGCTTCGGAGAGACGATCAACGTGTCGACCGAGCCCACCAATAACACTCGGCGGAAACTCCCAGGTGAGCAGTAAGAGGCGCATTGTTAAAAAAGTGTAGAGATTTAGCTGTTCAAGAACAAAGCAACGTCCATTTCTGCATGGTGTGCAGAAAAAATCTACTTCACGAAGGCAAGAAAAAAGACCTTCCCAAAATCATACCCAAAACAGGCAGAACATATACCAAAGACACATTTACCTACATTTCCCGAGAGGTGCTACCACTACGTCCGCACAGGATACTTTCTCGCCTTTTTCGGAAAAACCTACAGCAGGAGACATCGCACAGGCAGTTTCTATGATGATCCCGGTCGGGCTGACCCCCAAAGCCCGCAGCGAACGGCGCGAACGCACCAGCCAGTCATGCACCTCAGCAAGGAACTTCTGCAGCCACTCCTGCAAAAAATCTGGCGCGTCGGGAAAGAGATCCACCACCAAAAAGCCATTCTCAACACGGGAGAATACCGTACACGAAGTCTTTGCTGCGGTCTCCACACGCCACGCCAAAGCATCACGAGGAGCACGGTCAACATCGATCAAACGACATCCCTCAAATGATTCTGTAACGAGCACCATAAGGTGCGAAAAAGTGATCTGCAACCGATCAGTGTCGCCAAGGAGTAGGCAAAAAAGATCCGTTGCCGTTTTCCTCCCGAAACAACGTCGGAATATCTCCAGACCAGCCCGGAGCAAAGGAGGGAACAGAGAGGGTACCTCCTCCTGACAAAAAATCTTTTTTGAGGAAACGTGGATCTGACGTTCAGTAATAACCTGATCACAGGTCTGCGCACTTTGCACCCAATGAGAAAACGGAGGACGTACAGAGAAAAAATCTACTCTGCCCGCAAGACTCCGCTCCCCTGTCTGTGCTCGTGCGACACAAACCTCTCGGTCGCCCTCTCGTGTTTCTCTCTCCAGACACAGGGCTAAAGCCGTACTCCGCAGCGCGTCGTCCACAGGAATCGGCGCACCGTCCTCAAAGAACTCCACAAAACGCTGGCAAACTGCCTCGGCACGTTGCACCACGGACAAGGATAGCCACTCCTCTGGGAGCAAACGCACCATGCCATGTCCCCGTTTCACCACCACTTCGTCAAAGCACAGCCCCACCCTCGCCACTCTTTCTCCCTTCTTGCATCACCGGTTCTCTCTGCCCCACATTTTCCGCGAAATGCGCAGAGGTTTTCCTCCCAGCCAAAAGGGAAACAGGTGCTTGCAACTCACCAACGAGTGCTTCGCGCACATGTTTCTCCACAAGTGCTCGATCAAGCTCCTCAATCACAAGGAAGCGGGCACCAATCAGCCAGTCTCCTCTTATGTCTGCAGCATGGTCTCCCGCGAGGTCTCCAGCTTCCCTGTCGCCGTCATCGGCCTGCGCCTGCCATTCGCCTCGATCAAGCGCACTCTCCGCCATACCCCCCTGCCCGTTCTGCGCAACACTCTGCACACTTTCTGCTCGTCTGCCACCTGACTCACCCAGGTCTCCGGAACAACATTCCCGTATCCGTACTACTTCAGCGATGGCCACCACCGTCACCCCCTTTTCCAGACGAAGATGCAGTTCCACAAGCATGCCCAGAGCAAGACGGATATCTGACAGAAAACCCACCCCTCCTCCACTTACGTCCACTGTGGAAGTGAGTACTCTCTCAGGAGCAAAAGCGGTCCGGTCCAAGAGACGAAACCGTAACGGTAAATGGAAGTTCCAACGACTATGGGCGCGACGCACACGTTCTACTGCGTCGGGGTTTGCCACAATCAGAAGCGAGCGCCCGTAGACTGTTTGAGCCTCCACAAAAGACGGAAACACTTCGTCTGCGTAGAGACTGGGAAAACAAAGTTGCAGAGCAAGTCCCTTTTCCAAATCGAAAGGACCATCTTCCCTGTCGTCGAGCCGTAGGATCAAGACCGTAGACAAGGATTCCACAACACATGCAGAGAGAATCGTCTGTGCGTACATTCCCTCCACGATTTCAATCTCCGCAACATCACCAGGGAAAACACGACACACGTGCTCGCTCATGAGAACTCCGCCGTCACACTCGGTGTCCCGGCTTATCAAAAACTCCGGCTGTTTCTTTCATCGACAGCAGGCTTTGAAAGTCAACAAAAAGCAATGAAACATCAGAATTTACCGATCTTCTGCTTGTCATCTTCGGAGTTGCCCGTGCATTAAAAAAAGAAAGAAGACGTCTTGTTTCGCGTCTCGAGACAAGACTTCGCTTTCTCACCTTGCAAAAAAGAGGCCATCAACAGTCCAAAATGAGCGACCAGTCATCTCTTTTTTGCTGTCATATCTTTGCCTAAACCCAGTTGCTTGTCGATACGCTGAGATCGCGCAGGCATCGACCACAATCACCAAAACAAGCACATCCGACAAAGAGGCAGGTTGTACGGTGTGGGACAGCCGACATCACATGCTCATCGCCACGATTCGTGGCATTCCAATAAAAACCCATGCAATCAGCATTCTGATTCTCATGATTTTCACGCTGGATTTCACGCAAGACGCCCGCTCTTACGGTTTGCGTGGACTCGATATCATGGCCGTTGTGATCGGCAGTGCCGCACTCATGATCGTCTCTGTCTTCGGCCAGGAATCAGGGCGACTTGCCCTGGCAAACTTCAGAAAGGCGAGAGAGAGAAAATCGGGCCTCACGCAAATCAATCTGGCATTTTTAGGTGGACAGCCTCTCAGAGAACAGCCACCCGCGTCTTGGAGTGCCGCAGTCGTGGCAAGTCTCGTCGGCCCTCTCTTTCACATCCTTTGCGGTTGGGGTCTGCGCGTCGCGGGATTTGAAGAGATTCGTCTGATCGAAAGCCTGATAGTGCAGGATCCCATCAGCGGGATACCGGCCATGGATGTACTCCTCACGCTCTTTGGCAGCTGGAGCATCTATCTCGGAATCATTAATCTGATCCCGGCTCTTCCCCTCGACGGTGGGTATATTTTGAGTGCGACCATCCACCGCGCAGGCAATGAATGGCATCGCGCCCTACTCATCACTGCACGCATAGGAGTACTTTTTCTTGCCGGCATGTTGTTTTTCTGCCTTTTGAACTGGGCGGGAATCAGTAACCTACTCGATACCGAACATATCCGTACGGTGTTTCTCGTTGGGATCTTCGTCGTACCTGTTTCTTATCAGCTCACAAAACAGTATTCAGTCTCTCTCTGGCGTAACCTGCCCTGGCAAGGACTCCCTCAACAGAAAAAACAAAGACAACAATATCCACGTACAACACGTACCACCCACCCGAAACGGCGCAAACGCCCACGTCTCCACGAAGTACCCGACATTTCTCCAGTGTCCGAAAAACCGTCTCCTCACCCTTCGCGTCAACCAGTCGAGAAACCTCCTTGGGAAATCGAGATCGAAAACACCTGGATACGCGCGACCCATTACGCCGACCAACGCGGAAACGAACGTGTGGGAAGCGGGGAAATTCTGCTCGCAGTGATTGCCCAGGAACGCAATCTCGCAGCGGCAGAACTCCGGAAACAACACATCACTTTTCAAGACATCTGGCAACTTCTCGAAGAAGACAACGCTCAAAAAAACACACGCAAGAGCAATGTCCGCATGGAAAACGGGCGAGAAGTCATTGACCATGCAAGAAAACTGCAGCGCGGAAATGTTGGAGTTTTTCTGGCACTCAAAACAGAATCCGAAGCAGCCTGGCTATTGTCGCAACTCGGTGTAGATCTGGTACTCACACAGCAAGCCATTACCACACAACAGTGAAAACACCCGATAGCCCAATAGTTCGCAAAGAACTCTGTCATAAAAAAATACAGACAAACACACCCTGGCCATCCAAAGACATCTATCATCTTTCAAAATGGGGATACATTTAGGGGGATAAGCCTGATGGAAATGCACTTTGCCACGGTCTGGGAAGCAATCGCTGACAACATCGGCGACAAAACCGCGCTCGTCCACGGCGACGCACGCTACACCTGGACAGAATACGACACCAACGCCGCGCGCATCGCCACCGCACTCACCGAAGCAGGCCTCAAACCCGACAGCAAAACCGCCCTCTACCTTTACAACAGCCCTGAATACCTCACCGCCCAATTCGGCACTTTTAAAACAAGCGGCGTCCCCATCAACGTCAACTACCGCTACCTCGACGACGAACTACACTACATCCTTGACAACGCCGACGCCGAAGCCCTCTTCTTTCACGACGCCCTCGCCGACCGCGTGGCCCGACTGCTCGAGCACAAGCCCATCCCCCTCAAACTGCTCGTCCAAGTACCCGACATACCCGGAACACCCCTACAAAATCCACTACCCCAAGCCATCCCCTACTCCGACCTCCTCGCCAACCACGACCCCGCACCCCGCATCACCCGCTCCGAAGACGAGATCTACATGCTGTACACCGGTGGCACCACCGGCATGCCAAAAGGCGTCATGTACAACATGGGCGCCTTTTGTCGCGCCAATACCACAGGGCTGCATGCCCTTTTGGGTTTGAGCGTGTCGAACGTAAAAGAGGTCGGGAAGGCAGCAACAGACATCCATGCTCGCGGCGAAGGCATGGTGAGCATCCCGGCTTGCCCCCTCATGCATGGAACCGGCATGTGGCTCGGTGCCATGATGCCCCACGGTACAGGCGGCACAGTCGTCACACTGCCAAACCGTTCTTTCGACCCCGATGAACTCTGGCAAACCATGGAACGAGAAAAAGCCACTTTTCTCGTCATCGTGGGCGACGCCTTCGCCAAACCCCTGCTACGCGCCCTCGAAGCAGCAAAAGCACAGGGCAAACCCTACGACTTGTCCAGCGTCAAAGGCATGATGTCCTCTGGAGTAATGTGGACAAAAGAGGTGAAGAAAGGCCTGCTCGAGCATGGCGACTTCATGATTACCGACGCAATGGGCGCCACAGAAGGCGGCATGGGCATCCAGATCACGACACGCTACAACGTCGACTCTGAAACCGCGAAGTTCGCGCTCATGGACACCGCAAAGGTTTTCACAGAAGACGGTCGCGAAGTCGTTCCTGGCTCCGGCGAAATCGGCCTTGTCGCATCTGGGGCCAATCCCCCTCTTGGCTACTGGAAAGACCCCGAAAAATCGGCCCTCACCTTTAAAACCATTAACGGAAAACGCTACTCATTCCCCGGTGACTGGGGAACAATCGAAGCCGACGGTACGCTCGTACTGCTCGGACGCGGCTCACAGTGCATCAACACCGGCGGCGAAAAGGTCTATCCCGAAGAAGTCGAAGAAGCCATCAAACGCCACACTAGCGTACGCGACTGCCTCGTTGTCGGCCTGCCCGACGAAAAATTCGGCAACCGTGTCACCGCCCTCGCCTCCCTCAACCCAAATACCCAAGCAACTCCCGACGAGATCCGCTCTGTGCTCGACGGCGCACTCGCCCGCTACAAGCACCCAAAAAACATCCATATCGTGAAGCAAGTGCACCGCACCGCCCAGGGAAAAGCCGACTACCCCTGGGCAACCAAAACTGCCGCCGAGCTTGAACTCTCGTAGACATCCCAAGGTTTCTCTCTGAGGATCTGCTTCTCAGAGAGAAACCTCAGCCCAAAAAGACTGCACAGCCCACGGACATGTCCCGCTCCTCTGCAGGCCATGTCCTCCTTCTTCCCGCCGTCCTCTTCCACCGGCCATATCATGCTCTTTTGCCCTGTAGAAGATCGTGATATGGGGACTTCACGTTATCAGAACACGCGGGCACAACATCGGGACACACGGGAACACAGCACCCGGCAACCTCCCCCACGCCACCTGTCTCCCCCACGCCACCTTCCTATAACCCGCCACCAACCAACCCGCCACTACCCAACCAGAAACAGAAACTATCCCCTCCCCTCATATTCCTCTTCAGCATCCTCACCCTCTTCATCCTCATCGCATTCATCGCCTTTCTTCCGAACAACAACCCCGACAACACCATTACTACAATCAACCTCCTCCACACCCTCCAACACAACAACGAAGTGTGGGACGCGGCTTTTAGTCCCGACGGCACCCACGCCATCACCACAAGCCTCGACAACACCGCGAAAATCTGGAACACCAAAACAGGACAACCACTCCACACACTCCAACACAACAACGAAGTGTGGGACGCGGCTTTTAGTCCCGACGGCACCCACGCCATCACCACAAGCCTCGAGATCACCACAAGTGAAGATGGCACCCTAAGTACAGATGGCACTGCAAAAATCTGGAAGATCAACTAACCCTCAACACCACTCCCGCCTCGCGAATCTTGTGTACATGTTTGAAAGTTATCAACTTTGCCGGCGAGGTTCTTGCGGCCTGATCTTTTCTCTCTCGTGGTGAAGCGAGACAGAAAATCCGCGCACACACGCCACTCCGTCAAGACACGAGGCCACCAACATGCCACCATCCGACACTACGCACCCACGCCCACGCCCACGATCCGGCAATATGCCAAAAGAGAAATACCGGGGTTGCCTTGAGAGAAACCCCCACATCCCCTTATCTGCTTTTCCCAGACCCCTTTTCCCAGACCTTCCTGCGATAAGACTTCCTGCCGCAAAGCTTTTCCCAATGAAATTTCATCCTCGCTGAAACCCGAACAAGAAGAAAAAAGAACACTCTAAAAAAACAAATTGACAGTGGTAAAAATCGAGTTGCACCATTTCTTCACGGAAACGAGAAAAAGACCAGGAGACAAGAATTCCACGGTCATCGAGATACCAACCACGACAGGGGCCTCGCATTCGGTCGGTCCGGGGTTGGACAGGGTCTCGGTGGACGATGGCACCTATCTGCGTACCGACCATGGCTGCGTGGTCATGGTCACGGGTGGGTTTTTCCGCTGGGTGATCGGCTGATCAATCGCTCAACACACACGTACCGCAATGGTTGTCGTTCCCGGATATCCTCCACAAACCTCGTAAATCGGCGCTTTGTCGGAGATAACTCGCAGACAGGGCCAGGAAACGCGCATAATTTTGGCGAGGGGATACATTTAGGGGGATACAGCTTCATGGAAATGCACTTTGCTACGGTCTGGGAAGCAATCGCTGACAGTATCGGCGACAAAACTGCGCTCGTCCACGGGGACGCACGGTATACCTGGACAGAGTACGATACGAATGCTGCGCGGATCGCTACTGCACTCAGCGAAGCAGGTCTCAAACCCGACAGCAAAACTGCCCTCTACCTTTATAACGGCCCCGAATATCTCACTGCCCAATTCGCTAGTTTTAAAACACGCGGCGTCCCCATCAATGTGAATTATCGCTACCTCGACGACGAACTGCACTACATTCTCGACAACGCCGATGCCGAAGCTCTCTTCTTCCATGATGCCCTCGCCGACCGCGTGGCCCGCCTACTCGAGCATAATCCCACTCCCCTCAAACTGCTCGTCCAAGTACCCGACACGCCCGGAGCACCCCTAGAAAACCCGCTGCCCCAAGCCATCCCCTACGCTGACCTCCTCGCGAACCACGACCCCGCACCCCGCATCACTCGCTCCGAAGACGATGTGTACATGCTCTACACCGGTGGCACCACCGGCATGCCAAAAGGCGTGATGTACAATATCGGGGCCTTTTGTGGGTATCAGTCGACTGCCCTTTATCCAGCGTACAAGGTCGAAGCAGGCGGGCCAGAGAACATCGTCACGGCAGCGCGCACCATGCATGAGCGGGGAAAACCTATGGTGAGCATCCCGGCTTGCCCTCTTATGCACGGGACCGGCATGTGGCTCGGGGTCATGATGGCACACGGGCTTGGTGCCACAGTTGTCACGCTGCCAAGCCGGTCTTTTGATGCCGATGAGCTCTGGCAAACCGTGCAACGAGAAAAAGCCACTTTTCTCATCATTGTGGGCGATGCTTTCGCGAAACCCCTGATACGCGCCCTCGAAACAGCAAAAGCACAGGGGAATCCCTATGACACTTCTTCGGTGATTGCAATCCAGTCGTCTGGGGTGATGTGGACCGAAGAAGTGAAGCGGCAACTGCTCGAATGGGATGACTTCGTTTTGAACGACTCAATGGGCGCAAGCGAGGGGGGAGTCGGCCTTCAAGTCACAAAACGCAGCAATGTCAATGACCGCGCAAAAACTGCAAAATTTCGCCGACTGCCCAACACCAAGGTTTTTACAGAAGATGGCCGCGAGGTTGTCCCCGGCTCCGGCGAGATTGGCCTTGTGGCAGCAGGGGGAAACGTTCCCATTGGCTATTACAAAGACCCGAAAAAATCGGCAGCCACCTTCAAAGTCATCGACGGAAAACGCTATTCTTTCCCGGGAGATTGGGCAAAAGTTGAAGCCAACGGCACACTTGTGCTGCTCGGACGCGGCTCACAGTGCATCAACACCGGCGGCGAAAAAGTCTACCCCGAAGAAGTCGAAGAAGCCATCAAACGCCACCCTAGCGTACGCGACTGCCTCGTTGTCGGCCTGCCCGACGAAAAATTCGGCAACCGCGTCACCGCCCTCGCCTCCCTTGAAGATGGGGCCACGACAGTCTCTGATGACATCCGTTCGGTACTCGATGGCGCACTCGCCCGCTTCAAGCATCCAAAAAACATCCATATCGTGGACCATGTGCACCGCGCTCCCAATGGCAAAGCCGACTATCCCTGGGCAAAAGAAACCGCACTCGACAGAGAAAAATAAACAGCGGGGAACGCATCGAACGACAAACAAGGAAGTCGTTTTCCACAATTGTCGTGTCTTCGCGGCGCTGCGACGCGTCAGTTTGCAGCGCGCAGGCGCCTTGCCGGACGCTTTCTCCTGATCCCCTCGCACCTTCTCGGGAAAGATCCGTGTCGGACCGAAAAAACAGGGATATTTCTCGTCGTTCTACCGGCATTTGTGGAGGAAAGTTTTCGTACTCTCGTCTTCACTATGTATACTTTCTATACATAGTTCTATACTTTTCCACAGGGATCGTCCCCCCCTGCACCGAGTAAAAAAGTGGGTTTCTCACCCCACACCCAATAGGGAAAACGGTTTCTACCGTCACCGGCGATGGCAGGAACCGTTTTCCCTCGGGTTTCACCTCATTCCGCGAGCCAAGCAGAAACTCGTCCTGCCACAAGAGAACGAATTTCCTCCCGCTTCTCGATCATCAAGTGCCCCACGCCGGGGAGAAGCTGCAATTCTGCGTTTTTCCCCAACACCTTGGCCACTTGCCGGGAACAAGTCGGTGGCAACACACCATCTCCCTCTCCGTGCACCAAAAGCACGGGAATCTCGGTTTTGGCAAGAAGAGGCGCCGCTTGCATTGCTCCCGCGGTCTGGGTTGCCAGACATACTGTTCCCGCTACAAAAGACGCAGGCAAAGAAGCAGCCGCCTGCAACGCAACTGCTCCACCAAAAGAATGCCCACAAAAAGCAAAACGCCGCGCGCCGCGCTCCCTCAAGGCACGCGCAACAAACATCACATCCCCCACACACTGCACCAGGTCATTTGGCACACGGTAGTGAATTTGCAAAGCAGAATGGCCCAAGGTGGCGAGATCTTCTCCCCAGTCATAATATAAACCCATTGCCGGACCGCTAAAACCGCCAATCGCCCCACACGCCATGATCATCGTTCCAGGTGCGTCCAAAGGACCATGCGCCTGCGCCAAGATCATGCCGGCAGTCGTAAAAATTTCGAGCGTACAAAGAGAATCCGTGTGCACACGCTCATGCATGCCCAACACACTTGGCTTCCCGGACTGCATTTTCTCGGCATAGGCCATCATAAATGCCTTATCCGCATCCGTGATTCCCGATGGATCTGCCACAATGTCCCCCTTCCGCCAGCACAAAGCAGCACGGAGCAAGACCGCCTCTGACAAAACGCGCCGATCAGCCACAGAAGTTGCCCGCACCAAGCCCCAGCCTACTTGGAGGAATCGCCCAGCTGTCCACAAGAGACGCAAAACCACGAGTACCCCACAGACGGGAAAGACGAGCACAAAGGTCATTGGACAGAAACAACAATACAATACTGCACCAAAAATGGAGCCAAAGCGTTCCACCCACAATCCCGGACCAGAGACAAGAAGTCCTGTCTTTTCGCGCACGCCAATCAGCACAAGCCCAGTGCAGAGGCAACATTGTGCGCGAGTTTTGCCCGACAAGACATTTCTGCGATGATCGCCGCTCTCCTACCCGAAGAAAAGGATCGAGCAGATGAGGAGAAGTCTTGTGAGTCTGTGCGCAGTCATCGCGCTCAGTAGCCTCGCCGCATGCGGAAGCAACGAGCAAAACCCGACCTCTTCCGCAACAGACCTCAACAATTCTCTGATCGCAGTGGGAATCAGCCCTGCACGCGCGAGCTGCGTGGCAAAAACCATCGAACAAGAACGTGGCCCCGAGCGCGCTGCAGAAATCGCGCAAGACACCACTCTCATCCAAGAGGAGGTCGATCTCCTCATGCGCTGTTCTGATACTTTTTCCGAACAGGACCTGCAGGCCACTTCTGTTGGAGAAGACTCCCTTCCCCCAAGCACCGAAGCAGATATCCCAGACACCCACACCAGCACCGAAGCCGCCTGGCGCGAAAAGATCATCGAGGGAATGCAACAAGCCGGGGCAGACCCTCTCCATGCGGAATGCCGCGCCGACGCGCTTCTGCAGGCATTCGGCGTGGAGAACATCGCGAGTTACACCGACCCTGCAGCAATTCCTCCAGAGACACTTGCGCTTTTTGCCGAAATCGCGAAAGAGTGCGGATAGCGCCCCGCCACCAAGCTGACAGGCACGCCACAAGAACGCTTCCCCTCCCTTTTCTCCCTAGCGCTTTCTCCCGCTTGCAAAAAAGCCATAGAGAAAGCGGAGAAAAGGGAGAAAGAGAGATATCCGGTTAGGGGGTCAGGACTCCGTGGATAGGAGGTGCCTCGCTACCTTCTCCAGCCATCTTGCCAAGAAGGATGCTTGTCGTGTCGAGGTCGGCCACTTCCCGGCGCAAATCGGCAAAGGGGTAGGCACCAGAAGAAAGAATCTCAAGAGCCTTCTTGTAGGCCGGAGCGTCTACCCCGAGCGCACCCACAATGTGAAGCTCCTTGTAGACGATCATGTCAGGCCAAAACCCGGGCGTTTCGCCGGAACCACGCGTCCCAGCCATCACGATCACACCCCCTGGGCGGGCTATCCCAATCGCCTGCCCCAAAGCTGCAGGGGCTTTTGCTGTCACATCGACCACAACGTCAGCAAGCACACCTGTGGCCCCGTTCAGCGCGACTCCGGGATTGTCCACCGCCACGTCCACCACAAGGTCGGCCCCAAAGTTTTTTGCCGTCTCCAAACGAGGCGCATCATTTGGGCCATAGCCAGTCACCATCACAAAAGCAGCGCCGGCTTCTTTTGCCGCAACGAGGGCAGAAATACCGCGGATGCCAGGTCCGAGAACTGCAACCACATCCCCCTCTTTTGTGCCCGGCACCGTTGCTCCCCAACGTACCCCTGCACCAAGAGGGTTGAAAATGGTTGCCAGCACAGGATCCAGATTTTCTGGCACCTTGTGCAGCATGGTGTCAGGAGCAAGGTACTGGTACTCGGCATACCCTCCCCAGAGACTCGGAGCCTGAGAAATAGCAACCCCGCCGTACATATCTTGGATACCGTGGGATTCGCAACGATTGTACTCGCCACGACGGCAAAAATCGCACGTACGGCACGACTGGAAAACTTCGATCGCGACACGGTCCCCTACTTGTACCCCCCAGCGTTCCGCGGCAGCCGAGCCGATCTCTTCGATCACACCCACGGCCTCGTGACCCGGGATAAAAGCAAAGCGCGTCGGGAGATGCCCTGTGTACTGCTCATGGTCAGTCCCACACAGGCCGCAGGCCTCCACACGCAGGAGAGCGTCCTCATCCTTAATTTCAGGAAGAGAAAACACCTGCTGTTGCAGGTTTTTCACCCCGTCGAGGACAAGTGCCCGTGCCTCGTTCTTCTTCGCCATTTCGTTTCTCCCCTTGTTTTACCGTCTTCTGCAGCTTTCCCTCTCAGAAGACGCGTCTCGCAAGCTCTTCCCGCGATTCATGCCACAACATGGCCAGGAAATACCGCCACCTGCCCACAACCAGACAAAACCTTCTCAAAGCACATTATCGCACTCTCTGGAAACACGCATCGCGAACTGTCCCACCTCTGCGTAATCCTGCCACACACCTCTGGAGAGAAAAACTCGGAACTGTGAATCCCGAATTCTGAGCTACCCCATATGCAACCGAGAAAACTCATCCGATAAGCATAACTAGTCGATAGCACAGGAAAACACCCTTTCCCAAGGCGGAAAACTGAAAGAAAACACGGCACGCTGAAGAGAAAAATCTCTCAATCTTTTGTGCGGGTCTTCTTTCTGTTTGCGCCTCTCTCGAACAGAGACCTTCCCAGGTTCTCCCTCTGAGAATCCCAACAACATCACAAAGCGACAAATGCACACTGCCAACAGAAAAAAAGGGTTTCTGCGCCGCGTCCTTGTGTTCGTCCGCGCTTATGTGGACCGGGGAACAGAAAATACCGATCCTGCCACAGCAGTTATCGCGCGCTACTTCAATGCCTTCGTCTTTGTCATCCTCGCGTTCCTGCCGATTTCAATCACCACAGCCATCCTGTACAAAGAAATAAACCGCGCCCTCCTGCACGTTCTCCTGTACATCCTCATCGCAGTGCTTTACCATTGGACAGCCAATGGCGGGAAAAAACGACTCCTCGTCAGCATGCACCTCTCACTGCTTGCAACGCTCGGTGTGGTCACCTTGGTCATCCTGAAAGAAGGTCCCGAACACCTCTTCATGCGTCTCACCCTCTTCGCGCTTTTTCCTCTCGCGGGGGCAACCTTTATAGGCGTACGGTCGGGGTACACATGGGCAGCAGGCGCGACCATCGCGCTGCTCTTGAGCATCACGCAGACGATGGCCAGTCCCATTTCCCCAGAAAAATTTCCCACATGGCATCGGATTTTTGTGTACAACCTGGCAGGGGTGGGCCTCTCTCTTGGCATCGGGGTGTCAGCCCGAAAGTTCGCCGACGACCAGGCTTTCCTCCTGCAAGAAGCAAGAGACCAGGCGATCAACCTGGCAAAAATGAAAAGCGAATTCCTGGCCAACATGAGCCACGAGATACGTACACCCATGAATGGAGTGCTCGGAATGACGGAACTCCTCCTCCATTCCGATCTCACTCCTGAACAGCGAGATTTCGTGGGAATAGTGCGTTCTTCCGGAGAATCCCTCCTCACTCTTGTGAACGACATTCTCGACATGTCGAAAATCGAATCAGGCAAGTTCCACTTAGAACACATCGAAGTAGACATTTCTCGCGTCACAGAGGACACTGTCCTCCTCTTCGCGGAAAAAGCCCAGAAAAAAAATCTCGAGATCGCCTGTTGGATACACACAGGCACTCCCGCTTTTGTGATAGGAGACCCCACACGACTCCGTCAAATCCTCACGAATCTCCTCAACAACGCGGTGAAATTCACCAGCGAAGGAGAAGTCACGGTCCATGTCCAACCGGTAAAAACAGAGAGAGTACGCCTCTTGCCTGCTCTCTCACCTCCCACCCCTCAACACCCCAGCCCCCCTGCGCCTCCTCCTGCAGACACTTCTCTTGAGGCCGGTACCACTCAGCAGACACACGAGCAGATCTGCCTCCGGTTCAGTGTGACAGATACTGGCATAGGCATCGCGCACGAATCCCGGAAACGTCTCTTTCAGGCGTTCGAGCAAGCTCACACGTCCACAACCCGTGAATTCGGCGGAACCGGTCTCGGTCTCACTATTTGCAAACAACTTGTCACTCTTATGGGTGGAATAATTGAGGTAGAGAGCACCAAGGGCAAAGGAAGCACTTTTTCTTTTGAGATACCCTTCTCCCTGCAGACAGCAGGCCGGTCCGGGGATTCCCCACCTCTGCCCCCCCTCGCTCCCCTCACAAATGAAAAAGGCCTCGAACCCCAAACCGCAGTCATCATCAACGATTCGCCCATTGTGCAAGGACTTCTCACAGAATATTTGGCAGAACAGGGCATCTCCGCATACACAGCCACCGCACAAGATGCCGAGAACGCCCTCACAAAAGCCCGCCAAAACACATCAGCATGCCCTTTTCTTTTCTTGAACTATGAGACCCCCCACACAAACGCCTCAGCCACCGTGTCGCATGAGACCGCTGCCGAAAACTTCGCGACCCGTCTTGACACGTTCGGGCCTGCCCCTTTACGGGTCCTGCTCCTCACCAATATGGCGGCTGACCTCGCTCCGCGAGAACACGCAATGGTGCAAGGCATCGTACGCAAGCCCGTACGGAAAGCACAGCTGCACACCCTTATCCACAAAGTGCTGCACGACGAACATCCACAAACCACAAAAGACCACAAACCAAGCACTGCTTTGCCAGAGAAAAACGCACAGCCCCCTATCGCCCCTGTCGACACCAAAGAGATCCTCGTCGTCGACGACAACCCCGTCAATCGCCAAATCGCCTGTAAACACCTCCAGCATCTTGGATACAACCCCATACAAGCCACAAATGGCTTAGAAGCCCTATACCTCATCGACAAAAGGGAAAAACCTCTGCACGCCATTCTTATGGACTGTCACATGCCGATTCTTGATGGCTGGGGAGCAACCCGAGAAATCCGTCGGAAAGAGCACGAGCAAGAACTTCCTCCAACTCATATCATCGCACTCACCGCCCAGATCTTCACGGAAGACATCGAGCGGTGTCACGAGATCGGAATGAATGGGTATCTGGCAAAGCCCTACTCAAGAGATGAGCTCGAACAGGCNTTGGTGTCCCGGGAAACACGCGCTGCACTTCCACTGGAAATAACCACACCAGCCACACTCCCTGCCCACACAAAAGANTCCAAGACCAACTCCCCCAGAGGAGAGCCCCCTCCCTGATATGCACAGCATCACGGCCTTGCCACCCTCTTGCTGCTCCCTCCGTGCTCTCTGTTGCGTGTCACTCTTCTCCCTGCGCCCTCTTTTCCACGACAGGTGATGCACAACAGGATTCCGTTACCAGAGCGCAGTCCCCGCAAAAAATGGGAAAAGTCCTGAATCTCTCGCCCTATGGCAAGCTCCCTCTTCCTACACAATTCCCCTGCGGTTTATGAAAGCACTCCATAAAGCAGCCTATATTGAAAGACGACCGCACCAGGTGCTTCCCACATGGCAATGCACAAGTAGATGCGGTCGTGGCACGCTGATCATGCTTGATGGCGCTCTACATGGCACCTCGCATGGCAAGGTCAAGCTTCGATCAGAAGGCGTCTCACAAGGGGGGAAAATATGAAGCTGCTCTGGTTCCATCTCATGCCGTACACTGATCTACCGGAGACTTTTCAGGATGATCACCGGTCGGTCTGGGTTGATATTGATCCCAGTCTCTACAATCCGGCCAAAGGCCACCGGATGTACCATGAGTTCTTGGATGAACTCGAATTCGCAGCACACGCGGGATTCGATGGGATTTGTGTCAACGAACACCATTCCAATGCCTATGGGATGATGCCAAGTCCCAATATCATGGCATCCACTCTCGCCCGGAACACACGCGACCTCGACACTTCTATCGTGGTCATGGGGAACTCTCTCGCTCTCTACAACCCTCCGGTCCGTGTTGCCGAAGAGTTTGCCATGCTCGACGTCCTCTCAGGCGGACGGCTGGTTGCAGGCTTCCCTGTCGGCACTCCGATGGACACTGTCTATGCCTACGGCATGAACCCAGGAAGTCTGCGGGAACGCTATCACGAAGCGCACGACTTGATCATGCAAGCATGGGCAAGCGAAGGTCCCTTCATTTTCAACGGCAAATTCACCAAGATCCGCTATGCCAACCCCTGGCCCCGCCCAGTACAAAAGCCCCATCCGCCCATTTGGATTCCTGGCGGTGGCTCGGTCGACACCTGGGCCTGGTGCGCGGAAATGGACTATGTCTACGCGTACCTCTCCTACTTCGGCTACAAATTTGGCGAGGCCACTATCCGCGGCTTCTGGGAAAAGATGAAGAGCCTCGGCAAGGAGCCCAACCCCTTCCAGTGTGGCTTTCTGCAGTTCGTGGGTGTCGCAGACACTGACGAAGAGGCCATGGACATCTACGCCGAACCCGCAAATTACTTCTACAACCGCTGTTTGCACGTTTACTCTGGCTTCTCCGACCCGCCAGGCTACAAAACAGAAAACACGGTCAGGTCGGGTGTGCTTAGCCAGGTTGAAGCGGCAGCTCAAGGCGCTGAACTTGCCGAAAAAGCCGGCGTCTCCATGCGATCCCTCATGCCGTCTTTCGAGCAGATGGTCGAAATGGGCTACGTGATCGTGGGCTCACCCACCACCGTGGCTGAAAAACTCAACCATGTGGCCACTACTTTGAACATTGGTCAGCTCATGTTGCTGCTTCAGTTCGGCAACATGTCACCTGAGCTCACCAAATACAACACCAAGCTCTTCGCCGAGAAGGTCTATCCGGAACTTACCGGGATCTTTGCTGACAAGTGGGAAGATCGCTGGTCGCCCTCTCCCCTCTCTACAGAACAACGCGTCGGCATGCCCGCCGCAGGGAAGTGAGGAAAACAAGCATGACGGTGCAAACCATCTCCTTCCGCAATGGTGACATACGGGTGATCCGTGCAGGCAAAGGTCCTGTGCTGGGATATCTCCACGGCACCATTGGAAACCCGAGCGAGCATGCCTTCCTGGAGGAACTCGCGAAAAAACATGAAGTCGTGGCACCTTGTCTGCCTGGCTTCAGCGGCTCCACCACAGACCCATCGTTGAGAGACCTCCAAGATTGGGTTTTTCTCCTGAGCGAGGTCATCGACCTCGTGGGCCTGACAGGAAAACCTGTCGTGGCGTCCTCGCTCAATGCCATGCTCGCCCTCGAGCTCGCAGCGATACGACCTGAAGCGTTTTCTGAGCTTGTGCTGCTTTCTCCACTCGGTTTGTGGGACAACGACGCTCCCCTGGCCGATCTTTACGCCACACGTACCACGAAACAAGCAGAGATTCTCTTGCAGGACCCAGCAAAAGGAGCAGCCTATTTCGAGACCGACCCCGCCCTCTCAAAAGATGAACAGTTCCAAGCCGGAGTCGATCGTTATCTCACGAGTCGTGCTGCTGCTTCGATCGTGTGGCCTTTCCCTGCCAAAGGCCTCGAAGACCGTATCCACCGCGTGTCCTGTCCGGTCACCATCGTATGGGGTGACAGTGACCAGCTGGTCCCCGCGAGCTACGCTGCTCTCTACGACAAGGCCCTCTCTGGACGCGTAAAAAAGACCGTGCACATCTCCGAGGCAGGCCATCTCGTGGAATGGGACCAAGCCGAGAAAACTGCGCAAGCCGTCGAAAAAGCCCTCTGATATAGCAAGGGGGGAAGGAAAGTTCCTTCCCCCCTTGACTCCCCCGCCCTGTCGCCACTTACTTTGTCACCTACGTTCTGCCACACGCGCCGTTTCCCACACCGCCCTCACGCTCACGCCGTTTCCCACACCGCCCTCACGCTCACGCCGTTTCCCACACTTTCCTACCACATACGCCATTCTGTCATAAATCAGAAAAACCCGCATATCTCCCATTT
>JGI24023J19991_10000492_pt1 | contig 30673 bp, 33 predicted proteins | sample Cruoilmetagenom1_FD_19991 | JGI IMG/M metagenome (IMG submission 19991) | reverse complement strand
CATCGCGCCCGGGAATTCCTTGGAGAAGTGCAGCGCCTGCATGGAAAGGGTCGCGGGGAACTCCGGCACCTTGAGCGCCATGGAGGGCCCGGCGTAGTTTTTCATGTGCCAAAGGTCCGCGCCGACGCCAAGCGCCATGGTGATGCCGTCCCCTTCGTTATAGGGCGTGCCGGAGGGGTAGCAACGGGACACGCCGGGAAGATAAGTCTGGATCATCTTCTGGTTATTCTCAAAGCCGCCGCAGGTCAGGATGACAGCCTTGCGGGCCTTGACGAAAACCGAACGTTCGCCCTGCTCCGCGCGCACGCCGAGGATTTCTTTTGTCTCGGGGTGCTGGATTAATTCGCGGCCCGGCGTTTCATACAGAACCGGGATGGCGCGATCCCTGGCGAAACTCTCAAACCGTTTCCAGGTCAGNGAATATCCGTATTTCGGCCCGTCATGGAACTTGTGGACGCAGTCGGACCCCGGCAACTCGGGAAATTCGATGCCCTCGGGCTGNAACTGGTGCTCCTGGGGATCGCCGCCGAGCCCGGCCACCCAGTCCGTNTTGCGGCTCATCTCCTCTGCCCANACCCGGATCATTTCATCCGGCACCGTGTAGGGACCGCAAAGCGCCTTCAAATAGGTTGCCGCCTTTTCCTCGCACGAGGTGTTGAGATAGCCCTGCGCGGCGATGCGCGTGTTGCCACCGGCGTGGGCTTGCGGTGCCTTTTCGAGGATCTCCACTTGGGCGCCCAGATCATGTGCCGTCACCGCCGCCGCGATGCCGGCACCACCAAAACCGACGACGACGACGTCGGCTTCCCTATCCCATGTGTCCGGGTTCACGTGCTGCGTCCCAATTTTCCGGTCGCCTCACGCGCCGGGTTCGTGGCACGTGCGGAGTGATGATTTGTTGGTTGGTGTCAGGGGCCCGTTTTGGCGGATATCGATTGCGGGTTCAAGGGGCGTGCGGGATTGGCCATGTCTGATGGTGGTACGGTGCAGCCACCTCCCCCAAAAACAAAGACGGCGCCTCAACGAATGCTGAGACGCCGTCCTGAATTCTTGTTCCTGACGCTACAAGCGCAAGGAGAGCTTCAAATGAGGACTAGGCNGTGAGGTCGAACCGGTCGCTGTTCATGACCTTGCTCCACGCCGCCACGAAGTCGTTGACGAACTTCTCGGCGCTGTCGTCCTGGGCATAGACCTCCGCGTAAGCCCGTAAAATCGAGTTGGAGCCGAACACCAGATCCATGCGCGTCGCCGTCCACTTGACCTCGTCGGTCTTCTGGTCGCGGAGTTCGTAGACACCGTCATCCGAAGGCACCCATTTGTACGCCATGTCCGTCAGGTTGATGAAAAAGTCGTTCGTCAGAGAGCCTTCACGGTCGGTAAACACGCCATGCTTGGTGCCACCGTGGTTGGTATCCAGCACACGCATGCCGCCGACCAGAACGGTCATCTCGTTCGCGGTCAGGCCCATCAGCTGCGTGCGGTCGAGCATGAGCTCTTCCGGGCTGACGATGTAGTCCTTCTTCAGCCAGTTGCGGTAGCCATCGGCGACCGGCTCCATCACATCAAAGGAACCAGCGTCGGTCATCTCGTCGGTCGCGTCGCCACGACCTGGTGCAAAGGGAACCGAAACGTCATAGCCGGCAGCCTTTGCGGCCTGCTCAACGCCGACATTCCCGGCGAGGACGATGACGTCCGCGACGCTGGCGCCCGCGTCCTTTGCGATCGGTTCGAGAACGGACAGCACCTTGGACAGGCGTGCCGGCTCGTTGCCTTCCCAGTCGTTCTGCGGCGCCAGGCGGATGCGGGCACCATTGGCGCCGCCGCGCATGTCCGAACCACGGTAGGTGCGGGCGCTATCCCAGGCGGTGGAAACCATTTCGCTGACGCTGAGGCCGCTGTCGGCGATCTTTGCCTTGGCGGCATCGACATCGTAGCCCGCCGCGCCGGCAGGGATCGGGTCCTGCCAGATCAGGTCTTCCTGTGGCACCTCCGGGCCGAAATAGCGCGCCTTCGGGCCCATGTCGCGATGGATCAGCTTGAACCAGGCGCGGGCAAACGTGTCCTTGAAATAGTCAGGATCGGCACGGAACTTGTCCATGATTTCGCGATAGGCCGGGTCAACCTTCATCGCCATGTCGGCGTCGGTCATGACCGGCATTGTGCGGATCGAAGGGTCCTCGACATCAACCGGCTTGTCTTCTTCGGCGATGTCCACAGGTTGCCACTGCCGGGCGCCTGCGGGGCTCGACTGGATTTCCCACTCGTGATCGAGCAGCATGTCGAAATAGCCCATGTCGAACTCTGTCGGATTGGTCGTCCAGGCGCCTTCGACGCCGCTGCTGACCGTTGCGCGGCCCAAGCTCTTGCTTGCGGGATTCTTCCAGCCGAAACCCTGGTCCTCGACACTGGCCCCTTCCGGGTCCGGGCCGAGCTTGCTCGCGTCGCCATTGCCGTGCGCCTTTCCGACGGTGTGGCCGCCAGCCGTCAGGGCAGCGGTTTCCTCGTCGTTCATCGCCATGCGGGCAAAGGTCTCACGAACGGCCTCTGCCGTCTTGTGCGGATCCGGTTTGCCGTCAACGCCTTCAGGATTGACGTAAATCAGGCCCATCTGTACCGCTGCAAGCGGGTTCTCAAGCGAAGTCTCGTCGCCTCCGTCTGTATAGCGGTCCTTGCCGAGCCACTCCTTCTCGGCACCCCAGTAGATGTCCGTTTCCGGGTGCCAGATGTCTTCGCGGCCGAACCCGAAACCGAAGGTTTTCAGACCCATGGACTCGTAGGCGATGTTGCCGGCCAGGAGGATCAGGTCGGCCCAGGAGATCTTGTTGCCGTATTTCTTCTTCACCGGCCAGAGAAGACGACGCGCCTTGTCGAGGCTGACGTTATCCGGCCAGGAATTGAGCGGAGCAAAACGCTGGTTGCCGGTGCCACCACCGCCACGGCCGTCGGCCAGGCGATAGGTGCCCGCAGCGTGCCACGCCATACGGACCATCAGACCGCCATAATGACCCCAGTCTGCCGGCCACCACACCTGGCTGTCGGTCATAAGGTCGGTCAGATCCTTCTTGAGCGCCTTGACGTCGAGTTTCTTGAGTTCCTCACGATAGTCGAAGTCCTTGCCCATCGGGTTCGTCTTCGTGTCGTGTTGATGGAGAATGTCCAGGTTCAGGGCATTCGGCCACCAGTCCATGTTCGACGTACCGACCTCGGTAATCGCTCCATGCATCACCGGGCATTTGCCTTCATTCTCGACTTTAGCGTCCATTGTTCTCTCCGATCGCGACTGCGGTTATTCAACATGTTTCGTTTAGGAATATCATGGCGTCACCGGAAGGTAATCCCGGTTCAGGGGGTGGTTATATGACGCGGGGTGTTCCTGGCAGCGGTTCCTCCTCGACTGCACACCTGTTGTGTTAGCAGATGTGGCCCATCAGCTGAAGTTGTATTTTCTGATTGTTTCAATAAGATAATCTGATGAACCACCTTACCCTCAAGCAACTGCGCTATTTCGAGGCACTGGCACGTCATGGCCATTTCGGACGCGCGGCAGATTCCTGCGCAATCTCACAGCCCGCCTTGTCGATGCAGATCAAGGAACTGGAGGAAGCGCTGGGCGCGGTGCTGTTCGAACGCGGTGCGCGACAGGTACGGCTGACCAATTTCGGTGAAGTGGCCGCGGGGCGCATCCGCAACATCCTGCGATCCGTCGATGAACTGGGAGATTTGGCGCGTGCCTCACAGGACCGGCTTGGGGGGCGGCTGCGCATCGGCGTAATCCCGACGATCGCGCCCTATCTGCTACCCCGGGTCATCGCCAACCTGGCGCGCATGTACCCCGAACTCGACATCCATGTGCGCGAGACGTTGACGCCGACGCTCATACAGGAACTGGCTGAAGGGCGGATTGATACGGCCATCGTTGCCCTGCCCGTGTCGGAGCCCTCGTTTACCGAAGTGCCTCTGTTCTCGGAAAATTTCGTGCTCGTCCGGCCGGGAGCCGATGAGGGAAGCCCGGTTCCGAGCGGCGAAGCCCTGCGCGAAATGCGGCTGCTTCTGCTGGAAGAAGGGCACTGCTTTCGCGATCAGGCGCTCTCCTTCTGCAATATGCAAACCGCCCTTCCACGCGAGGTGCTGGACGGGAGCTCGCTCTCCACGCTCGTGCAAATGGTCAGCGCCGGCATCGGCGTCACGCTTGTTCCTGAGATGGCTCTGGGCGTGGAGACGCGTTCAGCGTCCGTATCCGTCGCGCGCTTTGAAGATCCGCAACCCTCCCGCACCATCGGCATGATCTGGCGCAAGACAAGCCCCATGGCCAAACAGCTTTCGGCGGTCTCAGACGTGGTTCTTCAGAGTGCGTAATAAGAGAGTTAGCCTTGCGTCAAATGCCGTCGGGCACCGGTTCGCCGGCACCTTGCAATTTTGCCCGGAGCCTTTTGAACAAGGCTTCCAGTTCTCTTGTATCATCGGCATCCATGGCCGGACCGGGGGCGCGTGCCAGCGGACATGAGAGCGCTCCAAACCGTCGCAGTGTCTCTTTTCTGAGCGCCAGGCCAAAACCAAACTGTTGTTCGTGCCGGATCAAGGGCAGATAAAGATCGAACAAATCCTCCGCCTCATCCGTCTTTCCGTCCGCGAACAGCTCATAGACCCTGACCAGCGCGCCAATGAAGGCAAAGCCGGTCATGATCCCGTCAGCGCCGCGATGCAGTTCCTGGGGCACGTACAGGCCGCCATTGCCCGTCAGGATCGAGACACGGCGCACGCCCTGCGTTTCGGGCGCGCCTCGAAGTGCCGTGAGCTTGCGGTGGCCGGGGCAATCCTCGTGCTTGAACATCTTGATGCGCGGATGATCGGTGATCAGCTTGTTGACCACGGCGTTGGAGAAGAAGACCGTGGTGGTGGGTGGGTAATCCTGCAGACAAACGGGTGTTGCGTCATCGAGCTTGGCCATCACCTTGTCAAAATAGCCGAGCACCTGCTCGTCGGTCTTCAGGCCACCCATGCCGGCGATCATCACGCCCGCAGCGCCTGCATCCATTGACGCCCTGGACAGCGCAGCCAGGTTGTCGATGCCGGGGCTTGAGACTCCCACCAGCACCGGCACGCGGCCATCGACACGGGCGATGTAGCGCTGCATCAGTGCTGCCTGTTCTGAGTCAGTCAGCTTTGGCGCCTCGCCCATGACGCCCAATACCGTCATGCCGTGCACGCCCTGACCGATATAGAATTCCGTCAGGCTGTCGACACTGTCGAAATCCACCGCGCCGGAGGCGGTGAACGGTGTCGCGGCGATGACGTAAACCCCTTTGGCCGACTCATCCAACATTTCGATTGCCATGCTTTACCTGCACCCCCTGCATCCTCAAAAATTGTCTGGTCTATCACACGTGAGCATATCCCGCTTGCAGAGTGAAGGTGCGGTTGTCGGGATGCGACAATCGGCTGGACGCCAATCGCCACCTATTGTTTGGTCAGGGTCAAAGTTCCATTGCACGACCCGAAAACGACGTGATAGGTCCCACGGCCGGTTCGGCTGGCGAGCTTTCCGGTGTACACGACATCACGACCCGTGTTCGCCTGGTTTGGCCCTCTTATGCGGAAATCGCCTGAACTCGTGACCGAGCCGTTGCGCGAATGGTCTTGCGGGGCCTTACCAGTGATTGCGTTGCCCGTGATGGTCATGATCCATGTGGTTTTCCGCGCATAGCAACCGGAGTCACCGTTAGCCACCACGCGCCATTTCCCGTCGAATCCCGCAGCTGCGGCAGGTCCGGTTTCCAAAAGCAACATGAAGACCACAAACAAACTGGCGGTTGTTCTCAACATCGCTCGCTCCCTTTCCAACGGGGCCGAGTTTCCTGGTGATGCTGCTGGCCCTTAATGAATTGGTCGCGGCGGGACGCGGAAAGGTTCAATTGGAATTCGGGAGTAGCGGAACAGCGGCTCCTTGCACTTGGCGGATGTTCGCCGCCATCACGAGCCATGCCGACCACAAACAAACGGTAAGTTTGCGAAACACTTGAATTGTGCCAGATTGTCGCAGGGCCGATAGTGATAACTGGATCGCGGGGCCATCAGCACACGACAAGCACGCCGGATACTGACATCCCAGATGGACCGAAGGTCATCGACCAACTCACGGCGACGAGCAGGCCTTAGAGCTTTCGTTTGATAACGTCCTGCAACATGGCTTTGTCCAATGACAGATCAGCAACTAATCGCTTCAACTTGCCGTTCTCATCCTCAAGCTGCTTCAGTCGCCTCATCTCAGAGGGCATCAACCCGGCGTACTTCTTACGCCAATTGTAAAACGTAGCCTCCGCAATATCTGCCTTCCGGCATACCTCCAATACCGGTGTTCCTTCCTCAGCCTGTTTCAAAATGAACGCCTTTTGAGCGTCAGTGAACTTCGATCTCTTCATGGAATTCTCCTTCTCCCTCACCGGGGATCATAAATGGAAAATTCCAGCTCAAAACGGTCCAGTTTTCGGGCAGCAGGTCACCAAATGGGGTGGCCCTCCCCCTGCGCCGAACCCCAACATGATCTCCATCCCGGCACAGGGCTGCACAATTGCTCCGCTCCAGCCTTACAATCTTCCTGGCGCTTGGGTTTCATCTCACCAATAGGGCAAATACTGCCAACGCGGAGACCGATGGATTCGATGCCTATCAATGATGCGCCATGGAGTCGTATTTTGTTTTAGGATATTCCGTTGTAGCTTTGTTCCATATCCAAATCACAAGGGAGGAGTATCAGTCTCATGTTCAAGACCATTCATCGCCGGGCGTTGATTGTTGGGATGGCGATTGCCGCTGTTCTGCCGTTCACGACGAGCCTGCCGTTGCAGGCGATGGAGGATAAGCTCGTCATCGTCACATCTTATCCACCGGATACCACGGAGACGGTCAAGAAGGCCTTCGAGGCGAAGCATCCCGGTGTGAAGGTCGAGATGCTCAAGAAGAAAACAACCGCCGGCATCAAGTACCTGCAGGAGACCGCAGGCAACAACACATCAGACATGTTCTGGGCCTCGGCGCCGGACGCGTTCGAGGTTCTGAAGGGCGATGGCCTGCTGCAGAAGTATCAGGTCAAGGTCACCGGCATCCCCGAAAAGGTCGGGGCGTTCCCGATCAACGATCCGGAGGGCTATTACAAAGGGTTTGCCGCGTCGGGCTACGGGATCATGTGGAACGACCGCTATTTGAAAGCCAAAAAGCTGCCGGTGCCCAAGACATGGGCGGATCTGGCCAAGCCTGTCTACAACGGTCATGTCGGCATGAGTGCGCCGTCACGCTCGGGCACGACGCATCTGACCGTCGAGACCTTGTTGCAGGGCGAAGGCTGGGACAAGGGCTGGGCCCGCTGGAAGGACATCGCGGGTAACTTCAAGACCGTGACGGAGCGCAGCTTCGGCGTACCTGACGGTGTCAATTCCGGTCAGTTCGGTCTCGGCATCGTAATTGACTTCTTCGGTCTGTCGTCGAAAGCCTCGGGCTTCCCTGTCGACTTCATTTATCCACCGATTACGACGCTCGTGCCGGCTAATATTGCCATCGTCAAGAATGCGCCCCATCCTGAAGCGGCCGCGGCCTTCATCGAATTCCTGCTTTCACCTGCAGGCCAGGAAGTGCTTCTGGACCCGAAGATTCGGCGCCTGCCCGTCAACCCCGCGAGTTACGCGAAGGCACCTGAGGGTTTCCCAAATCCATTCAAGGATAAATCGATCGGATCGGCCGTAAAATTTGATCTGCAGAAATCCAAGAACCGCTACAATGTGGTCAATTCGCTGTTCGATGTGATGATCACTTACCGGCTGGACGATCTGCGTAAGGCCACACAGGCGATTCAGGCGGCCGAAGGCAAGCTTGCCGGAAAGTCGAATGCGGATGCACAAAAACTAATTGCCGATGCCAGAGCGCTCGTAAACAAGGTGCCGATTACCGCGGCCCAAGCCAGCGAGAAGGGCTTCAACGATGTCTTCAAAAAGAAACGAAAGAAGGCATCCACGAAGGTCACCGGACGTCAGGCTGAGATCGAGCAGAAATGGGATAGCGAGGTAAAAGCCAACTACGCCAAGGCGAAGGAACTGGCGGATAAAGCCGCATCGATGCTTTAAGCCGCAATGAACCGCAGGGTCCGGCGACGCGTATGCCGGGCCCTGCAACCCAACTGTTTGAAGTCTGCCGGGAGGGGCCGCTTTGAAACTTCTTGCACGCGGTCAGTGGGGCCCCGGTGCCGTAGCCATTTTCCTTGGGCTGTTCCTTCTTGTCTTTCTGATCATTCCAGTCGGCAAGGTGATCTACGTCGCCTTCCAGGACCCAAACTCCGGCGCGCTCACGCTCATCAATTTCATCGACTTCTTCAACACATCCCTGTTCCGGGAGTCGTTCGTCAATTCCTTTTACGTANCATCCATGTCGGTGGTGCTGGCGTCCGTATTTGCGCTTCCGCTTGCCTATTTCACGACACGGTTCAATTTTGGCGGTGCGGTTCTCATTCAAACGCTCGGCATTATCCCGCTGATCATGCCCCCCTTTGTGGGTGCAGTGGCGATGCTTCTCCTGTTCGGCGAAAACGGGTCGGTCAATCTTTTGCTCGGGGATTGGTTCGGCATCAACATTCCCTTCATGCAGGGGCTGAACGGCGTTATTCTGGTGGAGAGCATCCACTATTTCCCGTTCATCCTGATCAACCTCTCCGCGGCACTGAACAATATTGATCGCGCGATGGAAGAGTCCGCGCAGAATCTGGGGGCGAGCGGGTCGCGCCTGTTTCGTCGCATCGTTTTCCCGCTTGCCATGCCAGGTTACGTGGCCGGTGCCTCGCTCGTTTTTCTGAAGGTGTTTGACGACCTCGGCACGCCGCTACTCCTCAACATCAACAATATGCTCGCGCCGCAAGCCTATTTGCGTATTACATCGATCGGCATATCCGACCCGATGGGCTACGTGATTTCGGTTATCCTGGTTGCCTTCTCACTGCTTGCATTGTGGACCTCATTTCTGGCCCTGCGCGGCAAGGATTACGCCACCGTGCAAAAAGGTGGCGGCGGGCTGATGAAGCGCGATTTGCGCACATGGGAGAAGGTTGGCTGCTACGCAGTTGTCATCTTCATTCTGCTGCTCGTGCTGTCGCCGCATTTGGCCCTCGCCATCCTGTCATTCGGAACCGTCTGGTCATACAGCGTTCTTCCCGACGCATTCACTCTCGATCACTATTACCGCGTCTTCTCAAACTCATCGCAATTCATAACCAATACGCTGCTTTACGCTGGTCTTGCCGCCACCATAGACGTCGTTTTTGGCACAGCGATCGCCTATGTGGTTTGGCGGACCAAGCTGATTGGGCGGCAATGGCTGGACTATGTGGCAATGGGAGCCGTGGCCATTCCTGGTGTCGTTCTGGGTATCGGGTATTTGCGCACATTTTCAGATTTCAATGTGCCGGTAATCGACAAACCTTTGGCGTCCTGGTGGGTCATTATCGTAATTGCGCTCGCCATTCGCAGATTGCCCTATGCGCTGCGCGCCTGTGTAGCCGCGCTGCAGCAAGTGAGTATCATGCTCGAGGAAGCGGCGGAGAATCTGGGCGCGAGCAAGCGCAGAACCGTCACACGGATCGTCGTACCCCTGATGTCAGGTGGATTGGTTGCAGGATTTGTGACCAGTTTTGCAACCGCCTCCGTCGAACTGTCCGCGACGATCATGCTGGTCTCAACAGAGTCGGATGCACCGTTGGCGTTTGGGATTTATGAGTTCATGCAATCGGCGTCGGGCCGTGGTCCCGGTGCTGCTCTTGGTATCATCGCCGTCCTAATCGTTGGAATTGCCACCTACGTTTCCCATCGCATAATCGAGCGCAAGGACGCCGAACGCACTCCAGACGTTGCGGCAGCCGCAGGAGTTTGAAAATGTCAGCCCGGACTGTCAAAAGCGCCAGCGGCGTAACAATTGAGGATCTCAGCCTGTCTTTCGGTTCGACCGAAGTGCTGAAGGGCGTCAATCTCGAAATCAAGCCGGGTGAGTTATTCACGTTTCTGGGCCCATCCGGCTCCGGCAAATCCACGCTGTTGCGCGCCATCGCCGGTTTTGGTCCGGACCCGACTGGCCGGATATTTATCGGCGACGACGATGTGACGCGCCTGCCACCCTGGCAACGCAATGTCGGCATGGTCTTCCAGTCCTATGCGCTGTGGCCGCACATGACGGTTCGCAAGAACGTCGCTTTCGGCCTGGAGGAGCAAAATGTCCCTGCAAAAAAAATCCCGGACCGCGTCGATGCAGCGTTGAAGCTGGTTGGCCTGTTGGAACTGGCGGAGCGGCGGCCGTCGCAACTGTCCGGTGGTCAGCAACAGCGCGTTGCGCTGGCGCGCACCATCGTCGTGGAACCACGGATCCTGCTTCTGGATGAGCCACTCTCAAACCTCGACGCCAACCTTCGCGTCCAGATGCGCCGTGAAATCCATGACCTTCAGCGGGAACTCCAACTGACGACTATTTTTGTCACGCATGACCAGGAAGAGGCGAACACCATATCCGACAGAATTGCCGTCCTGGACGAAGGAATAATCCAGCAGGTTGGCACGCCCTTGAAACTTTACGACGAGCCTGCCAACCGCTTTGTCGCAAAGTTTCTGGGCACGGCAAATCTTGTAGACGGCAGAATCGAGACCAAACGGGGAAAGCCTGTTTTCTCTGCCTTGGATGGCATCATCATTCCTGCCGGAAATTCCGGCCTGAAATCCGGAATTGACTGCACCGCGATGTTCCGTCCCCAAAGCCTTCACATTTTGACCAGCCGGAGCAGAGCTCCCAAGGGGTCACCAATTATGAACGGCAAGGTCGAACACTGTGAGTTTCTGGGGCATCTGATCCGGTATTCGATACAGGTTGGGAAGCATGTCTTGATGGTTGATGAAACACACGAGTCCGGCGAGGCTGCCTACGACGTCGGTGAGGATGTCGCCCTGAGCGTGCGCAGGAGTCAGGTCCAGTTTCTCAAGGCGTAAGATCTGACCCCCAGAGCCATACGCGGCAAAGCGCTCTTTCGGGTTACACATACCATATGTAGGTGTTCGCTCCCGGTGCAGAGCGGACAAGGCACTTCTGATCTTCTGGACTCCGACCGGTGACATCTGAAGAACCACTTCAAGGCGTCCGCAGGCACCACGCATTTGCCCGATCCGCGCTTGCCGGTGGGGCGACACGCCGCCTATCTCGGGTCGCCCTCGAGGATCGCGTATTTGGCCTCCGTCCACCACTTTCCCTGTGCCCAGATGCAGTCGCGCGCGGTGCCCTCGTGAGCCATGCCGAACTTTTCGGCAATGCGCCTGGAGGCTTCATTCTCGATTGCGATGTCGGCTGCGATGCGGTGCAGCTTGAGTTCATCGAACCCGTAGGCAATGACCCGCGCCGCCATTTCCACTGCGAACCCCTGCCCGCGGAAATCCTTCGCCACGCTGAAACCGATGCTCGCCAGGGTGGAACCTGAACGATTCAGGCTCGCCTGGCCGATTGGCGTATTGGTTTCCTTTTCCCGCGCCACGAAATCGTAGAGCCGCCTGTCCGCACCCGATCCCTGGTATTTGTGATAGCCCTCGACCCGTTGCACACCGTTGGCAAAATTTTCCGGCTCAACCGCCTGCAGCCGCCAGTGGTCGGGGCCGTTCTGATACGCCTCCAGAAAGGCTGCATCCTCAGGCTGCGTTTCCCGCAGGACAAGGCGTTCGGTTTCAAGTTCGGGCAGCATGCTCACACGCCCCTTAGCGATGGTCCGACAAACTATCCACGCAGCCAGACGGCACAATCCAACACAAGTATTGCGTATCGACCCCTTGCCCCTGCCTGGTCCCCGGTTTTGAACCTTTCCTGTTTCCCACGCGACCAAAAAGTATCGGCCGTCTCGACGGCCATTACTCAACCAACGGGAGAAAAGCGATGAATACGTTCACATGCCTCAAGCATACTGCCATAGCGGCCGTCATTGCGACGCCGTTGATTATCGGGTTTGCCACGCTGGCGTCCGCGCATTCCTTCAAAGCCTGCATAAACGACATTATAAATTTCTGCACCGCTGCCCACGGTGACGCCGCTGCGCGTCACGCCTGCATACAAAGTGGCGCAGGTCCATGTAATGGCCACGGTCATCCTGGCGGCAGCGTTCCCCCTGCACCAGACCCCAATATGACCTCCAATCCGGGGCATCCGCTAAACAAGACCTTCAAATTCAAGAGGCGGTAATGCACGCAGAGACTGAGAGGACGGCGCCCATCGACTTATGGGCGCCGCCCCAGGTTGCGCACGCGTAGCGCTCTCAACCAGGGTCACAGCAGAAAAGCCGACGACACCCTCTCCCGGCTTCGAGAGGAATGACACCAGCGCGGCGGCTGCCTGTCGCTTAAGGCGGACAATGGCTCATGTGATCGCTCATGGGCATTCGGGCAGGATGTTATCGAGGCACTTGCGGCGCAAAATACTCAACGCGAGAAGGCTGGATGCATCGATGGCGGCGGGCGGCGGTTGACCGCCGCTCAGCTGTTGCGAACCTTGCGGTCTGGCGCGCGTTCTACCCTGGCGCTTTGCGGTGTTGTTGCCGCCTGAGTTGGTGGTATGTGCTCCGTTTTTCTGCCTGAATTGTTGCGCCTCCGCGGGACGGGTCATTGGTTCTTCTTTTCGACCCCACGCTTGCCCGCAACGCGGGGATGCCGCGCGATCGCCGTGTCCATAGCCACCGTGTCGTCGTCGGGCGATGGCACATACCCAACCAAGACGCGCAGAAGAGCGATTGGGTCACGGACATCAGAAGTATAGAGCACGCCCATGAGCAGGCCTACTGGGAAGCGGATCCTGTGGCGCCCACGCACTGGTCGCCGCTGCCACCTCCTCCCCCTGGGGACGGCTGGAATGACGTGAACACCCTGCCGTTGGCCTATGAGTATGTCCTGCTTTATGTCCCGGACCTTCACCAGTCGCGGGAGTATCCGATGAATGTGAGCGAACCGCCCGCCACGTCTTTCAACATGGTCATCGGGTGCTGCGTCGACGAACCACAACGGCCGTCTCCATCATGGCTTACCGACGTTTGCAAAAAACAGGAGAGCCCCGACGACCCGGGCGGCCTCTCCGCTGATGCAGCCATGTTATGGCCAACGCACTGGCGAACAAGTCTGCCATCACCACCAACCCAAGCGCCTGTAGGGTGATGTGAAGAACGGATTCAGCACCGGGGAGGCAAAAATGTCCCAACCGCCGTCTCGTATTTGCGCGTTGGAGGTGTTTACGGCAGACTTGTTCGCCAGTGCAAAACTGTAGCTGGCGGGAGGAGAGCTGCGATGACCACAGCAGAGATTGAAGTTGAACCTTTGACAAGCGCGCTGGGGGCGGAAATTCGCGGTATCGATCTTTCCGAGGCCCTTTCAAACACGGAGCTCAACGCCATCCATCAGGCGTTTCTTGAAAACCAGGTCATCTTTTTTCGCGATCAGAACATCACTCCCGAGCAGCATCTCGGGTTTGCCCGCAAGTTCGGCGAGCTCGATATTCACCCCTTCGCTGCAGGTCTTGATGACTATCCCGAAATCATGCCGGTCGTGAAGGAAGCCGAAGACACCGTCTCCATCAATTTTGGCGGCACCTGGCACTCCGATGTCACCTTTTACGAGAAGCCGGCGCTGGGCTCAGTCTTGTACGCGCTCGACGTTCCACAATCCGGCGGCGACACGCTGTTTTCAAACATGTACCTCGCATACGAAACGCTGTCAGACGGCCTCAGGGAAACGCTCGACGGGATGCAGGCCGTGCACAATGCCTCGCGCTCTTTCGGCCTCAACAGCCGCACAACCTTGCGCTCAAGAGAGGGCGGTGACGTTTCGATGAGAGTGCGCGCCGATGAGGAGGCCGAAAAGGAAGTTGTTCATCCCGTCATCCGGACGCATCCGGAAACCGGACGCAAACTGTTGTTCGTCAACTACAACTTCACCCAGCGCTTCGTCGGCTGGACGAAGGAGGAAAGCGAGCCGCTTCTCACCTATTTGTGGGACCACGCGGCACGGCCCGAATTCACCTGCCGGTTCCGCTGGCGCAAGGGCTCGATCGCCTTTTGGGACAATCGCTGCACCCAGCATCTGGCCTTGAACGACTATCATGGGGCTCGCCGGGAAATGCATCGCGTCACGATTTGCGGTGACAAACCTTACTAGCTCAAAGGCGCAGGGTTAGCGGGAAGCAACGCGGCGATCAGCTATCATCGATCATCGTCAAAGCGGCTTTTCGATCGCCCGACTTCAGCTTGAGAAACAGGGTACGGGCAGCTTTGATATCTCTTTCGCTGCCGCTGACGGCTGCTGCCTTGAGGGCCACGGTGGTTGGATGGTCCGCGCCGCAAATGAAAACCAAGGCATTCGCCAGGCGCCCCAAACTTTCGCGATCGATTGTTTTTTCATCCATTTTGGATCCAGACCTGAGGGTGAACGCTTCTTCTTGCCCTGGCTTTCGGCCATCGGGCTTCAGCATATCATACAGTGGCAGGCGGGAAGAGCATTGTCATGTCAACTGGCAGGCGTGTTCTCTTACGAGGACCTGAGCGAAAAGCGTAAATCCTTTGTTTTAGCTAAAAACCACCGTCTCTCACCATATCCGCTTGCCGGCACTTTGCGGACGTTCCAAGCTTTAGCGACTAGAGTCCGCTAGTGACCCAAAGCGGACATTCACCATGCGGATGTTTGATAACTGGCTGCGTGAGGACTGATTAGGGGTGATGTAATCCCGTTAAGCTGTTACTGTTCGGCCTTCAGCTTACAAGGAGTGCAGATGTCTCGCCGCCGGCGGTTTCTGATTATCCTGATCAAGCCTTCCCATTATGATGATGACGGTTATGTCATCCAATGGGCACGCTCCCCCATACCTTCCAATTCCCTGGCATCGGTCTACGGCCTGATGGACGACAGTCGTACCCGGAATGCCCTCGGGCAGAATGTGGACATCGAAATCGAGGTGATTGACGAGACCAACACGGTCATCCGCTTCAACAAGTTGATCAGCCGTCTGAAGGCGGCGGACCGTGCCATGATCGGCCTCGTCGGCGTGCAGACAAACCAGTTCGGCCGCGCCGTCGACATCGCCCGCAATTTCCTTGATACCGGCATTGAGGTCATCATGGGCGGCTTCCATGCGTCGGGCAGCATCGCGATGCTGCCGGAAGTCCCGAAGGAAATCGTCGAGGCGCAGAAAATGGGCATCTCGATCTACGCCGGCGAAGCCGAGGGGCGCATGGACGAAATCTTGCAGGCGGCATGGGCCGGCGAGCTCAAGCCCCTCTACAATCTTATGAAGGATTTGCCGGATCTTGCGAGTGCCACGCTGCCGTTCTTGCCTGCGGAGGCGATCCGCAAGATGGCTGGCGCCTATACCAGCTTCGACGCAGGTCGGGGCTGCCCGTTCCAATGTTCTTTCTGCACCATCATCAATGTGCAGGGCCGCAAGTCGCGCCATCGTACACCTGACGACGTAGAGGCGATTATCCGGCTCAATGCGAAACAGGATATCCGGCGATTTTTTATCACCGACGACGATTTCGCCCGCAACAAGAACTGGGAACCCATTCTCGACAGGCTGATCTGGCTACGGGAGGAAGAGGGTCTCAAATTCAAGGTGACGCTGCAGGTCGACACGCTCTGTTACCGCTTGCCGGGTTTCATCGAGAAGGCGGCCCGAGGCGGCTGTGCCCGCGTCTTCATCGGCCTGGAAAATATCGACCCCGACGCCCTTGCCTCCGCCAAGAAACGGCAGAACAAGATTTGGGAATACCGCAAAATGCTGCAGGCCTGGAAGGATGCAGGCGTGATCACCTATGCCGGCTATATCCTCGGCTTTCCAGATGACACCCCGGAAAAAATCGCTCGCAATATCGAGATAATCCAGCGCGAAATGCCGCTCGATCTGATCGAGTTCTTTTTCCTGACACCGCTGCCCGGCTCGGAGGACCATAAGGTTCTCCATTCCAAGGGCGTTTGGATGGACCCGGATTTAAACAAATACGACCTCAACCACCGCGTCACGCATCACCCGATCATGTCCGACGAGACGTGGGACAAGGTCTATTTCGACTCCTGGCGGCAGTATTATACGCCCGAGCATGTCGAGACCGTGCTCAGACGCGACGCGGCGCGCGGCGCGCGAACCAGTGCGCTCTATTCCTCAATGGTGCATTTTCTTGGCTCGATCCTAATCGAGAATGTGCACCCACTGGAATGCGGTATTTTCCGGCGTAAAATCCGCACACAACGCAGGACGGGAATGAAGCTCGAAAACCCGATGCTGTTTTACCCGCGCCGCGTCCTGGAGTCGCTTTTAGCAGGCGTGCGCTGGGGGCACCTTTTTTTGAAGTTCCGTCCCGCTATGAAACGCGTCAAGGAAGACGAAAACGCCAGGACATATACCGATCTTGCCCTGTCGTCGTTGAGCGACGAGGACCAAAACGACATCGACCTCATTCAGGTATTCCAGAACGCGATCCCCAATACGCACGGTGCGCCGGAAATTGCTGCCAAACCTGATTCCGCGGCGAGCGTCCCCCCTGGATAAAGCCGACCTAATGGCCTGCTCAATAAATATAGGGTATGAGCCGCTTCGTCCGCCTGGCCCAATCCTCATATTGCGTGTCATAGCGTTTTGAAAGATAGGCTGACAGTTGGGGAATGAACATGAATACAAACCCCGCGGCTGCGAAAACAGGAATTAGCAGCGCCCAGATGTCGCGTGTCATGAAGGCCCATCCCAACGCCCACAAAATGTCCCCGAGATAATTGGGATGGCGAACAATGCCGAACAGCCCCTCCGTGTGCAGCTTGCCTTTGTTGAGGGGTTTTTCCTTGAAGCGTTTGCGCTGAATTTCAGAACCCGTGTTGAGATAACTCCCAAGGCCGAAGAGCCCCGCAGCGATGAGATCAACCCAACTGAGTGCTGTGGCAGTGGTGGCGCCCAGAGCTGCGAAGCCAAGCTGGTAGAAGGCGACAGCCCCGATAACAGCGATGCATTCACTCCAGTCGAACCGGCGGCTGAGTAAAACAAATGCGGTAAATGTCATCCGGATCCACAGGATGAGGCCGAATGCCATCAGGACCATCCGCCGACCCAGATCGCCTGCCTGCCAGGATTGCCCAAACCGGTTTCCGACGACCGAGACGCCACCGCCAAAATAGAACCACGCGACAGCAAACAGGATTAGGAGATGGGCAATCGTCCATACAGTGCGAGGCAGGTAGTTTGTCTCTTTCAATCCATGCATCGACTTAGCCTGCTTCCTGCCGGAATAGTTCAACGCAGGGGCAGCACTCCTGTTTCAGCCATCCGGGGCTGATTATCGTGTGTGTTATTTGGGTTGCCGCAGACCATAATCAACGCGCCGGTATTGATGTCCGCATCCTGGCGCAGAACAGTGTTATCGGCGCAGCTTGGTCTTGCCGGCTATCAACTGGAATCCATAATACAAAAGTGCCGCGCTGATCAGTATTCCGATGATGAAGCGAAAGGGCGCTCGCCCGAAACTCAACGGCAGGTCTGGGTTGTAGCCCAACGCAGCCAGGCCGCCCATATCATTCGTAATGATGCCAGCCAGGAGAGACCACCCGCCATACAACACCATCAACCAGCCAACTGTCTTGTCCATCGCAGTCCTGCCTTCCTCGCGGGCCGGAGTCCGCCCGCGCGCTTGAACGCGCATTCAAGTTCTGACCCTGAGTGGACGCCAGTGTCTCAGATCGCCCCTGTCAGCCACGCGACCAGCAGGACGACCGCCACAAGGCCAGCCAGGCCGAACGCCATCCCGAACGGACCAACAAAACGTTCCGCACTATCCTTGCGCTTGAGGAAATAACTCTCTGAACTCTTCTTTTCAGACCACAGTGACATCATGTTCCTCCATGGAAAATTTCAGATATCCCAAGATGGGTCACTACCAACACTCATGATGCGGGGTGAGGGTCGCGGCGGCAAGTGGATTGGATGTTCTTTTTGATCACAGGCCCTCTAACGCCTGCATTGGTCGCATACAGCCAGGCGCAGACCGGGTCAATCCCCGAAATTCAGCACATATCTGGAAAGCTCCACTCTGCCCACCCAACCGGGCCCGCGCGCCTCGATGGTGCCACCGGGAACAAACCCGAGTTTCTCCAGCACCCGGATTGAACGCTGATTGATTGGCAAGGTCGCCGCCCTTGCTGACGTCAGACCGAAATTCGCCGATGCATCGCACAGTGCCGCCCGGGCGGCCTCGGCAATGTAACCGCGGCCCCAGAATGATTTGCCAAGCCAATAGGCGAGTTCGGCTTCGTTTTCTGCCGGCGAGCGTTTGCGCAAGGTCAGGCAACCGATGAGCAGGCCATCGTCATTCCGCGCTATGGCGTATTGGCGTAGCAGCCCCTGTGCAATCAGGCCGGAAGTGTGGTCAAGCCAGAGTTCCGCCGCGCCTTGCGGATAGGGATGCGGAATGGTTCTGGTCATCCGCGCCACGTCCGCGTCGCCTGCCAGGAACCTGATCCGGGAGGCATCGTCCTGGTTGAACGGCCTGAGCCGCAACCGTTCAGTGGAAAGTGCGGGAAACTGATCTGATGTGTGCTGGTTTGATCCCATGGTACGCGATGTCTCCCCGGCTTAAGGGGCCAGTGCGATGCTGGAATCGTGACCGGGCTCCCCTCTCCCATTCGTCTGGTTCTTGAGTGTTGGTCGCGGGAAGCGGTGAAAAGGTTCAAGCGCCAGTGACCGTTGGATGCAGCCAGGCTTTGGCAGGCCTGCCCTGCCCTCAAGTCCTTTCCAACCCCGGCAGGCGACATTTATGCCATTTCGGCAGCAATCGATATTGCGCCCAATCGCTCGTGACGCTAGGTCATGTCGGCCATGAGTGAGGATTCGATCACATTACAGGAGGCGCTGTGCTTCCGACTGTCCAACGGTATGATGCTGGGGCAGCTCAGCGAGGCCGATTGGCGCCAGGAGCTTGCGCGTGTGGATGCTGAGCTGAAAGAGCTGGGCACTCTTGATCCGGGATTCATGACAAGCGGAGATCGCGAGCGCTTCCGGAGCCGCCTCGAACACGCGGTGGGCATGCACGAGGCCCTTCTGGCCATCATGAGCCACCGCTCCGCCCCCAAACGAACCGGTTGATGCGACTCTGATTGTCCGCTAATGACCCGGAGCGGACATCGCCGAACAATGTACTCAAGCTGGAAACAACCGCCCGATCGGCGGTTCAGCCGCATCCTCCATCGGGCGGGACAGATAGAACTCGGCCAAGAGGTGGCCCTGGGTCTCCTCTCTGGTCGGATCGATGCCCTTCTCCCGCAATTGCTCTACTATCTGCCCCTGTTCTTCGGCAGAGGAGAACTCGCGCTGAACGAAGGTTTGGCCTTCAAGTTTCTCCGTTACATAGTCCCAGTCAGACAAGGTCTCCTCGATGGCGTCAAAAGGGAACATCCGCAGCACGAAATTGGCAATCCACGGTCGTCGGTCACGCGTTACTGCCGGTAGCAGGCTTTCGAAGCTCTTCTCGGTCACATAGCCAACGCACCCGGTCGATGTCACCAGATCAACCAGCGCCAAGTCCTCCCTCGCCGCTTCGGGCAGCGGTTCCGTTTCAAGATTGACGACGAGACCCTCATCCAGCAGGCCTACTTCCTCGGCGAATGCAACGGCGGATTCAGCTTGGTCGAGACCTATCACCTCGATGTTCTCGGGTTCGCTACGATCGGCAAAAAAGTGCTGGTCGCATTCAACGACCTCCTCCGTCGAGGCACCCGTTAGTCTTCTTTGCCCCCAGTGTTCGTAAAGGTCATTCATCGACAGATCGTGCTTGAGAAGTGCCGCGTTGACGCCATATGAACATCCCAGGTCCAGGACGTGGACCGTGTCGTCCCGACGTCGCTGTAAGTGGCAGATCAGTTTCTGGAAGATGGGCTTGGCGGTGTCGGGTATTGCGTAGTCAAGCTTTTTCAGTTCACGGAAGTAAGCCCTCGGGTCGGACTGATTGTAAATATTATCCATATTGGATTTGGCTTCATTGATCTCCTCGAAGGCGGCGTCGCTCATTGTGGTCCTTTCCATGGCGTTCCCCATTAGCGCCTTGGTGGTCCGCGAACGCCACACAGTGGCCTTCGACCGCCTCCCGGCATACAAGACGCGCAAACACGCCATCGCTGTCCGAATGCGGCACGGGCTAAAAAGTCGTCATTTGGGTTTATTTGGGGATGTGTAACACAGCTGTCCGCAAAAGCTCAAATCTACGGGCGGAGCACAACAGCGCAATGTCCGTTACTGGCACTTAGCGGACTTTTTGAACGGGGCGGAACGTGTCCGCTTTCGAGGGCCAACGGAAAATTCCATGCATTGACGGACGAGCGTTCCACACCCGTATTGATCAGGGCTGACCTACGCGCCCTGAGCGTATTTTCAGGCGGCTTTGTGATTGTCGATCTGCTTCGTTTCCGGCTCCCATTTGTGTTCGGCGAATTCCGTGTCGACGGGAACATGCGCCAGCTTGCTGGCGAAATTGGTCATTACCTTCGCGATGATGCCAAGAAGCAATTCGAGAATTTGTGCCTCCTTGAACCCGGCAAGGAGAAACACCTCGATATCGGCCTCACTCACCAGGCCTTTCTTGCGCACAAGCGAGGTGGTGAATGCCCGGAGCGCTTCAAGACGCGGGTCGTCCGCACGTGCGCCTGATCTGATCTGTGCCACGTCGGCCGGCGATACACCGTGCTTAAGGGCAAATGTCGAGTGTCCGGCAACGCAATAGCCGCACTGGTTTTCCACGCTGGTCGCAAGGGCAATGACCTCGCGCTCGGCGGGCGTGAAGGAGGTCTTGTCGAAACACATATTCACCGCAGCAATGCCTTCCAGCACCACCGGGGCTTCCGCGATCAAACCGAAAACGTTGGGAATGAAGCCCTTGCCGTCAAGGATCGCGTCCAGGATCTCCCTGGACCTTTCGGGAGCTGTCGATACGTCGTGAATTCTGAAATCGGCCATTGCCTTGTCCTTCATGTTGCTCAGTTGAACCATGCCAATGGAGATAGGCGGCGGATCACCGTCTTGATACTTCAGGATCAGAAGCAATGCACTTCAGATTATGAAGTATTCAACTTCAGCATCTGAAGTTACAGTGGCGGGAAAGTCCGGGAGACACGCAGATGCAGTACGGGCAGTTTTGCCCCGTGGCGAAGGCCACGGAAATCCTCGGCGAGAGGTGGACATTGCTCATCATCAGGGAGCTGTTGATGGGCGGGCGGCGCTTCAACGAATTACAGCGGGGTCTGGGATCGATCTCACCCGCACTCCTCACCGCGCGGCTCAAAATGCTCACCGATTACGGTCTTGTCGTCAGGCGGAAAATACCCGGAAAGAAGGGTTACGAATATTTTCCGGCAAGTTCCTGCAGCGACCTGCTGCCCATTTTGCGCGCGCTGGGCAACTGGGGCATGCGCTGGGCCAAGGACAATCTGGCCGATGAGGACTATGACGTCGAACTTCTGATGCTCTATCTTGAGCGCAGCATCGCGACGGACAAGCTTCCCGGGACCGAAACGACGCTGCGCTTCGAATTTACCGACCTTACCAGACAGCCGAAATGGTGGCTCATCGTGAACGGCAACACTGTCGATATCTGCGTCAAGGACCCCGGCCGCGACGTGGATATCTATTTCACCGCGACGCTTAAAACCATGACCGACACCTGGCTCGGCCATCGCTCCTACAGGAACGCAATTGCCGACGGTGATCTTCTCATGGTTGGTCCCACATCTCTGACCCGGACCGTTCATTCCTGGCTGCGCTGCACGGAATTTTCCGCTTGAGTCATCAATCATGCGGTGGGCATGAGCTGAACCCTTAAAACGATTGCTCATCGCACTTTCGTGATCCCACCCCCGATGGCATCATGACCCAAAGCCTTGCCTCACCGGGCGGAAAGACCCAATCTCGGGTGTCCTGCCGCCGGTCACCACCCAGAGAGGATACTGATGCGCATCGCCAACGCCACCCATATGCTGATGGCTCTCATCTTCAGCCTTGTCTTCGTGACATCCTCGCACGCAGGCGAGCTGCCGGCAGACCTCGACCAGACCATCGCCACGGGCATGAAGGCATGGAAGATCCCCGGGCTCTCGATCGCGGTGGTGAAGGACGGCAAACCTGTCCTCATCAAAGGATACGGGGTGGTCAAGGCCGGGGGACAAGAGAAAGTGGACGGCGACACCATCTTCGCCATCGGTTCCGCGTCCAAGGCCTTCACAGCGGCCGCGCTCGGAACCCTGGTCGATGCCGACAGGATCAAGTGGGACGACCGCGTGTTGAACCATTGGCTGGAATTCAGGATGTCGGACCCGTGGGTGACACAGGAGATCCGGGTGAGCGACCTGCTGGCGAACCACAGCGGGCTCAGCGAGATCGCGGAACAGCTATGGTATGGCACCGGCTATAGCCGCGACGAGCTGATCAAGCGGCTGGCCTATGTGCCGATCACCCAAGGCTTCCGCTACCGCTTCCAGTATCGCAACCTGATGTTCCTGGCGGCGGGCATGCTGATACCGCGCGTGATCGGCTCGACCTGGGACGACTATGTGGCGGAGACATTCTTCCAGCCGTTGGGGATGGACCGCACCACGACCCGGCTGGCGGCACTGGAAAACCAATCCAATGTCGCGCGGCCGCACATGATCGGCTATGACGGCAAACCGCTTTCCATCCCCTACCGCAACATCGAAAATGTCGGCCCCGCCGGGTCGATCCTGTCAACCGCACGGAACATGGCCAACTGGGCGGCCATGTTGTCGGCCGGCGGCACCTTTTCCGGAAAGACATATTTAAAGCCCGAAACCCTGGCCTTCATCGAGCGCAGCCAGACGCCGGTTGACACCGTCGGTCCGGGCGGGCAATCCCCGTCGCCGCCCGCGGAGCTGCGCTCCTACGCCCTGTCGTGGGTCACGGAGAGCTACCGGGGCACGCGCCTGGTCTGGCACAATGGCGACATCGACGGCATGGCGGCCTGGGTCGGCATGGCACCGGATTTGAAACTCGGGGTGGTGATCCTAACCAACCTCAACGGGGCCAGGCTGCGCGACGCCCTGTTTTACCGGATCGTGGATTCCTACACGGACAAGCCGCTGAGCGATCTCGATCCCGAGCTGCTGGCAAAGCACCGCAAGGCGCTTGAGACCCGCGACGGGAAAGAGAAAAAATGGCTGGCGCTGAAGGCTGACGCGATCGCCCCCGCACTTGCCATTTCCGATTACGCCGGCACCTATCTGAGCCCTATCTTTGGCGAGGTCGAGATCACACTCGCCGACGGCCAGCTCGTCTATAACCGGAGGCCGTCCATGGTGCTCGATCTGCGCTGCAAACAAGACAACATCTTCATCGGAAAATACCGCAGCGCCGCCGCCGACCTGGGCGAGGGCAAGATCGAGGTCGAATTCCAGATCAAGGACGGCAAGGTCACAGGATTCACAGACGGTGAGCTGAAATTCGACGACGTCAAGTGAGTGCGGCGCGCCGAGACCTCTCCGCCGCTGATCGCTAACTCAGACCGTATCAGCCGAAGGGTCACCCAATCGGCTGATGTGACTTGGGGCCGAATCGTGAAAGTCAATTGGCGGTGATCAGGGACCGGGGACGCTGGCAAGGAAGAACTTGATGAGCCGTTACAATCTCAATGAGATCATGCCGTTTGTATTGCTTTGGATTCCCTGGCTGCTCGCAATGCGCGAGCTGTACAACCATTTCCGTCACGCACACATGACCGAATATCTTCGCCGGAGCTCGGAAAACGACGTGAATTCGGCGACGCGCAAAACCACAGCGGCACAGCACCCCTTCAGCTATCGGCTGTTGTTCCTGTTCTATGCGGGCGTGGCGATCCTTGTGCCGGTGCTGACGGTCTATGTACTTCACACCCGATCGGCAGCGTGAGTGATGCCGGCGCGCGGGTGCCGGACGGCGTTGCTGACGAAGTGAGCCGAAAGGATCATTACGGCCGCTTCTGACCCGGAGCGGGCATGTGCGTGCCAACAGAATATTCAGATAGGAACGAAATCGGGGTCGGGACCGCGCTGATCTACCAAGGTCGGCGCTGGCGTGCACCACGGCGGCGATAGCTTTGTGCCGGGGCGGAGGCGTTACGGTCGAACCTCTCCCAGGTCACGACCACCTTGGCACCGACCGGCACACGGTTGTAGAGGTCAAGAATATCGGCATTGTAAAGCCGGACGCAGCCATTGGAGACTTCCTGACCGACCGTCCAGGGCGCGTCGGTGCCGTGTATGCGGTAGAGGGTGTCGCCGAGGTAGAGCGCGCGGGTGCCAAGCGGATTGCGCGGGTCGCCACCCTCAACGGCAAGCGGCAACTCCGGTTTTTTCCTGCGCATATCCGCTGTGGGGACCCAGCGCGGGTTCGCGCGCTTGTCGGTTACCTTGAGCACACCCTGCCATTTCTCTTCCAGTACCGGCGTGCCGATGAGGTAGCTCAGGGCCTGACCCGGCCGAACGACGTAGTAGAGACGCCGGTCTGCGAATGAGACGACTATGGTGCCGGTTTCATATTTCCCGGTGAATGGAACAAGCTTCTGGCTTGTTACATGGGTCCAATCACGCTGCGGCTGACCGCCTTTCCCGCCACGCAAAAACCAGAAAATTCCGGCTTGGGCGGTCTGCGGGACACTCGACAAAAGAATAGTCAAGATGACAAGAACTGGAACGCTACGATTTATGCCACTAACTGAAAATCTGCACATACTTACTTACCCGGGTGCCGTCCGGTTGATCGCGGAATAATCGTAAGCGTATTTCCTTAAGATGAATTTTATGAGGCATGAAGCGCTTCGAGGCGTCTTAACAGACCCGGGGGACGATACTGCTGCGCGGCGTGTCGCCTTTCTTGCCATAGGCCTGCCCAATGACCGCCATAGAGCCATGAGACTGGTAGAGCCGCGATGACAGCAACCTTCTTCATCCTCCACCAGTCCGGCGACTGACACGATGTCGTTCCCTGAGTACAGTCGGGCAGAACGGATTGCCGATGGCTGTGTCCATTCTCTGGGCCTGGTCGCAAGCTTGGTGGCGATGCCAATCCTGGTGGTTCTCGCCCAGCACCATCTGCCGGCTGAATCGGTAACCAGCGTCGCGGTCTACGGGCTCAGCGCCGTTGCGATGTTTGTTTTTTCTGCAGCCTACAATCTTACAGAGCAGCCGCGCTGGAAGGAGTTCCTGCGCCGCTGCGACCATTCCGCGATCTTCATCATGATCGCTGGCACTTATACGCCCTTCGCCTTGATCAAAATCGGAGGCGACTGGGGAATTGCGCTTCTCGCCGCCGTATGGACAATTGCCATTATCGGTATTGCAGTCAGGTTTCTGTTGCCCCGCCGTTTCGACCAGGTCTCGATAGGCCTTTACCTGTTACAGGGTTGGATCGTGCTCGGAGCCATCGACCCTCTGACGTCAGCAGTCTCGATGCGCGTGTTTACGCTGCTGGCCATAGGCGGCTGTCTCTACACGATAGGCGTGGTTTTTCACCTCTGGTGGCGTTTGCCGTATCAGAATGCCATTTGGCACGTCTTCGTGCTTTCCGCCGCGGCCTTTCACTATAGCGCAATCCTGGACATGGTGGTGCCGGGTTTCAGCAATGCCTGACCGGGGGCGCATGGGTCTGACCCGAAGCGAACATACGCGACGTCTCCCCAGGCGCCGCCAACGTTGCCGTTCTGCCACATTTCTGACGAAAGACGGCAAGAGCTGGCCGTGCTTGTTGTGGAATATCCGTAGGCGGATATATTTCCAGTCAAAATGAGACGCAGGAGAATGGGAGCATTACAAGCAGCGCGGTAGCCAGTAGCGCGGCAGTAAAGCATCATAATGGAATTTGTCCCGCGTTCTGGGGAGATTATCGGCTACATCGCCTCCGGTCCGGTATTTCCAACATTCTGCATGAAGACCATGATGCCGCTTCGGCTGACAACCATCGCCAGCAAGGGGGCACTTACCACCCCGCCCTCCCACCTTCTTGCCGACGCAGCCGTTTAGACCAGGCGGCGGTCATGCTGTTGGCCATATTGACGTGATACTATTACGGCTCAGTGCCGAATCACGAATGATTCGGAATACGCATCAGTAACCGCGAATGATGAAGCAATGATCGTAAGTAGGAATCGTCACTCCAAGGAGTTCGAGCAACTGGGCGAGGAAGGTGTGCGCTCGGCCATTGCGCTCGGGGAATATGTCGGCGCGCAACTGACAGCTGCGCAAAAGTGGCTGGACAGGCGCGAACAGCATCGGGCGCGGCAATACAAGGTCGAGAACAGAAAGGCCAACGCCATTCTGGCAGTGGCCATGGCGACGGGCGCGCTCATCGTCTCCCTGGCGGCCATAGACTAGGCGTCATCGGCCAGAACCGTACGCACCAATCACTCTTGGCCCGGAGCCGCTGCTCCGCGCGCCCGAACGCAGCCGTTTACCGAAGCGTACCTTCAAGCCGCGACAGGCAACGGGTCTGACTTCGGCTCCCCCAAACCAATCCACTTTTCCATGAAATCACCAAGCCATTGACGCTGACGCGGTCCATAATGACAATGGTCAACCAGATGCGTGGAGGCAGAGCACGCGCGGGGCCTGAGCGCTTGCGACATTGAGCGGGATGCGAGGCGGATGATCGCGCTTTTCGTGATTTCCGGATGAAACTGCAGGGCGACGGCCGATCCATGACGGAACGCCTGGTTCCGAAAGTTCTGACCTTCAGCCAGTACGACACTAGTCTGCGGCGCGGTGAACCCTTCCTCATGCCACTGATAGACCCGGTCGGGCCAGTCCATCGCGGCTTTGCCCTGGTTGGTAGGTTGAATCGGGTGATAGCCGCGTTCCACAAGTGCCTGCCTGTGGGTGTGCACCTCTGCTCCAAGATGCAACGCCAGCATTTGCGCGCCGAGGCAAATTCCCAAGAACGGCTTGTCTTCTTTTAAGGCGACACCGATCCAGTCAATTTCGCGGCGGATGAAATCGTCGTTGTCATTGGCACTCTGCGGTCCGCCGAACATGATCGCGCCGACATGGCCATCGAGGTTTTCGGGAAGCGGGTCGCCGAAACGGGGCCGTCGGATATCGAGGGAGAATCCGTGGGCAGTGAGCCATGTGCCCACATGGCCAGCCGATGAGTGCTCCTGATGCATGATTGCGAGCACCGGACGCGGCCGGAAGTGACCGGGATTGCTCAGGCCGTTTGCGCTGTGTCGGGTGTTATTGAAATACATGCCCTATGTCCCTTCGATCCGGAGTGGGCCCTTAATCCGGAATGGCGGCCCCTAGCGTTTCTCCTCGATGCGGAGATTGTGTTTCAGCCAGTCCTGCACGTCGTCGCCGTACAGGCGCGTTGCCAACTCAAAAGCCTCGTTGTAGGACGCGACCGGTTTTCCGATCACTTTCCTCTTCCTGGTGACGATCATGTAGGTCATGGGTTCTGGTCCTTTTTCGGCCCGCCCATCGGGTCCACATCTATTGGTCGCGGAACGAGGGGAAAAGGTTCAAATCTCCCGCGAAAATTGTGCCGTTCTCCGTGGGGCGGGTTGCAAAGGGGGGCGGGACACGCCGCCCCCGCATTGGTGTCGTGGCGATCAATGGGGCACGCTTAATGATGCCGGTGGCACCTGTAGACCCAATGACCTCTCCAAAGGCGCCAGTGACAATGACGCGGTCCGCGCCAGCCATGCTCGACGATATCCACAAGCTGCTCGGACATCGCGGAAGTGGGCCTGCCGGACGCGGCTTCGGCATTCTGGGTATTTGCAATCATAGCGATGCCGACGGCACCAAAGAGTGCTACTGCGGCGGCGAAACGAACGACGGCTGGTTTGAATGTTTGCTTCAACATCGTTTTCTCCATTCAAATGTTGATCTTGCGTTACAATTGAAATGGAGGCGGGGTTGAGAGATGACAGTGATCCCGATCACACATTGTGCGGCGGCATGCTTGCTCCTCAACTGCACCTGGATGCGCAATGGTTTGGGAGCACGCTCGCCCCAATATAGGGTGTTTCCCCTACTCAAGTGAGGCGGGGTCATCGCTACTTTCCCTATCAGCAGCCGGCAATCACGCCGGGGCACGAAAGCTGAGAGAGAAAACCGATGACCAACACAACCAACATCATTCACACCACCACCCGTGCCGCCAGCCTCTTCGCGATGTCCTTTATCGCCGCGACGGCAGCCTTCGGGACCATCGAAGTTGCCGATCCGGGCCAGGCCCAGGCAAGAAGCAATTCAATCGAGAAGAACAAGCGGGTGAGCACCACCAGCCAACGTGTTCGCCTGCCGGGTGGCACCACGACGAAGATCAAGGCGCCGCGGAAGCCCCGCAAGCCGCGCAGCATCAAGACCGGCGTCCGGCAGCTCAAGGGCAAGTCAATGGGTAGCGTCCGGGTTCATAGGAATTCAGGCCCGAAGCTCAAAGGGAACGCCTTCACCAAAGGCACCAAGATCCATCTCGCGCCGGGCGCATCGCGTCACCTGCCGCATGAGCTGGGGCACGTTGTGGACCAGGCGAAGGGTCGCGCACGGCCTTCGAGCATCAAATCCTTCAAGAGCACGAAGTCCCTCTCAAGCGCCGGTCGGACGGCACGCACGGCCAAGAACGCGAAAGCCGCCAACAATGCCCGCAAGGCCGCGAAAGCCCTGAAGGCTGCCAAGGCCGCCAAGCTTGCCGTGGCAGGTACGGGCGTGGGCGCGGCTGTCTCCATCGGTGCCAGTATGGCGGGCCTCGACCCGGTCGAGATGGCCACGCTGAAGGCGACCAACCCGGCGGAATACAACCGGCGGATGCGCGACCTCAAGAAGAACCCCGTGAAATACGTGGGTAAAAACGTCGCAAACAACACCAAGAAGGCCGCCAAGAACGTCGGCAAAGCCGGCAAGAAGGTCGGCTGTGGTATCGGCAACGCCTTCAAGAAGAAGGGCAAGAGGAAAAAGTGCTAACTTCGCTCATTGGGCGAAATGGCCAACAACCAGGCGGTCCCTCGGGGCCGCCTGTTTTTTTGTGGATTGTCCGCGCGTGGATTTATGACGTGGATACAGTAGCATGTCCGGTTCAAGCCATGTGGAGGGGCGTCAATGGCCGGCAATTCCAGCGCATCTCATAGCTGTGATGTCATGGTCATCGGCGGTGGGCCGGCGGGATCGACGATTTCGTCTTTGCTAAGCGACATGGGTTGGGACGTGGTCCTTATCGACAAGGACCGGCATCCGCGCTTTCACATCGGCGAGTCGCTGTTGCCGCGCAACCTGCCGATATTTGAGCGCCTCGGTGTCCTGGAGGATGTCTCCCGCATTGCGGTGACCAAATATGGCGCCGATATCTCGCTGCCGACAGGCGAAGATTACCGCAAGTTCGAGTTCGCCGAGGCCAATCCGAGCCAGCCGAGCGCCTTCCAGGTGAAGCGGGCGGAATTTGACGACCTGCTGCTGAAGAACAGCCAAGCCAAAGGCACCCGCGTCCTTCAAGGAACGGCAGCAACCGCGGCCGCCTTCGGTGCTGATCGGCGTGCGCAGATCACAACCGTCAACGACGCAGGGCACGAGTGCGTCTGGCATGCGGATTTCCTGGTAGACGCCTCCGGCCGTGACGCGTTTCTCGCCAGCCGGCTGAAGCTGAAATCGAGAGATCCGCAACACAACAGCGCGGCAGTCTTTGCACATTTCAGTGGCGTGCAGCGGCGCAGCGGTACTGACGCCGGCAACACGAGTGTCGTGTGGTTCGAAAAGGGATGGTTTTGGACAATTCCCCTGCCCGACGGCAATGACAGCGTCGGCGTCGTATGCCACCCCGATTACCTGCGGACCCGCCGAACCGAACTGGACCGCTTTCTCATCGACAGCATCGCGTCCTGCCCGCAAATCGCCCGGCGCATGCGCGGCGCGGAGCTGGTCACGGAAGTCTACGCGGCCGGAAATTACTCTTACAAGGCGGACGCCATGTATGGCGATCGGTTTTTGCTCATTGGCGACGCCTATGCCTTCCTCGACCCTATTTTTTCAACAGGTGTTTTCCTCGCCATGGAAAGTGCGACGAGGGGAGCGGAAACTGTCGACGCGTGTTTGCGTGATCCCTCCAGCACAGAGACTTACCTTGCCCGACATGCAGCGATAATGGATCGCGGACTGCAGCGCCTGGCCTGGTTCATTTACCGTTTCAATGACCCGGCAATGCAAACTCTGTTTATGGCCTCGGCGAACCCGTTGAACATGAGAAAAGCCGTCATCTCGTTGCTGGCGGGAGATGTGTTCGACACCCGGTCGGGCGGGTTTGCGGTGCCTGCCTTCAAACTGGCCTATCATGTCTTGAGTCTTGCCCATGGTAGATCAGACTGATCCATTCCGCCGGCTTACGCCCGCTTTCGGGGGCAAAGCAGCCCTTCACCGCAACGCCCCCGCCTATGGCGCAAACCGCTCGACTGCCTGGTCCGGTATCGCGTGCGCGGACAACTCAGGCCCGAAGCTCCGCAAAAATCTCGTCCATGATTGCGAAACCGCTTTCCCAGCCTTTGCCCATATTGGCCACGGCCTCGGCGAAACAGGCGCGCTCGGCATCGCTCGCTTCATAGGGTTCCCAGATCAGCCGCACCCTGGTNTTGCCGCCCTCGTCGGCAAAT